>MDTE01061685.1_pt1 | contig 11794 bp, 10 predicted proteins | sample 811231 | NCBI WGS metagenome assembly MDTE01 (sample SAMN05326651, study PRJNA326480) | marine metagenome | isolation source: seawater | place: Indian Ocean: Red Sea | collected 2010
ATTCTCTGAGAGCATTATTTAATGATGTTTTTTTATCAGTGCTCTCTTTCCTTTTACCAATTATTAATGCACAGGGAACATTATACTCTCCAGCATTAAATTTTTTTTTGTAACTACCAGGTATAACAACAGATCTTTTTGGGACGTATCCTCTGATTTCTTTGGGATTACTTCCCGATACATCAATTATTTTAGTTGAACCTGTTATTACTACGTTTGCTCCTAAAACAGCTTCTTTTTCAATTCTTACTCCTTCAACAATTATAGATCTTGATCCTATAAAACAATTATCTTCAATTATTACAGGAGACGCTTGTACTGGCTCTAAAACCCCACCAATTCCAACTCCACCACTTAGATGAACATTTTTTCCAATTTGAGCGCAACTTCCAACTGTTGCCCATGTGTCAACCATTGTACCTGAGTCAACGTAAGCTCCAATATTCACAAAGCTTGGCATTAAAATAACACCAGGAGAAATAAAAGATCCAAACCTTGCAACTGCATGAGGGACAACTCTAATATTTTTATTTTTGTAATTATCTTTTAGTGGTATTTTATCATAAAATTCAAGAGGACCAGCGTTTGATTTTTCCATTTTACTTATTGGAAAATATAATATAACAGCTTTTTTAATCCAATCATTAATAATCCACTTTTCTTTTATTTTTTCTGCAATTCTTATTTTTCCCTCGTCGAGATTTTTAATTGCAAATTTAATTGCATCTTGAGATTCTGAATTGTTTAAAAGTTCTCTATTATCCCAGATATTTTCAATTATTTTTTTCATTTTCTTTATTTTTTCAAATTTAATACTTTATAGTGATTTTAATTGTATTAATTTTATAGATTGTTTGAGTAGAAATGTCAATTATTTTAGGAATAGATTATGGTAAAAAGAGAACTGGGATTGCTGTCACTGATCCTCTTAAAATTATTGCCTCTTCATTCCAAACTATTGAAACTAAGCTGCTAATTGATTTTCTAAGAAAATTTGTTGAACAAAATAATGTCGATTCTATTGTTATTGGTTTACCAAGACAAAAAGATCACTCATTTTCAGATATTGAGAATGAAATTCAAATATTTATTTCTAAGTTAAAAAAAATACTACCTAACCTAAAAATTTTTCGACACGATGAAAGATATACATCAAAAATGGCAAAAAAAATAATTTTGAATGTTAAAACTAAGAAGAGTTTAAGGATGAAAAAAGAGCTTGTTGATTCAGTTAGTGCTACAATTATTTTGCAGTCATATTTAGAAAAAAATAATAAATCATGATTTATTCAATACTTTCATATGGTAATCCTCTTTTAAAAAAATCTACAAAAGATATAGATGAAAAATATAATGATTTGGATACGATTATCGATAATATGTGGAAAACAATGTATAATGCTAAAGGAGTTGGATTAGCGGCACCACAAATTGGCTTATCTATTAGTTTATTTGTAGTTGATGGTACTCCATTTGTAGAAGACGAAAACATTAATGAATTTGACAAAATACAACTAAAAAACCTTAAAAAAGTCATCATAAATCCAATTCTAAATGAATTTGGAGAAAATTGGATTTTCAATGAGGGATGTTTAAGTATACCGAATATAAGAGAAGATGTTTCAAGGAAAAATTCAGTTAATATCAAATATTACGACCAAAAATTCAATTTTCATGAAGAGGTTTATTCGGGTTTGGCGGCTAGAATTATTCAACATGAGTATGATCATTTGAAAGGAATATTGTTCATTGATAAATTATCTCAATTAAAAAGGCAAATGATAAAAGGTAGGTTAAATAAAATATCTAAAGGAAAAATAGAAACTGACTATTTGATGAAATTCTATAAGGGTAGATGAAAAAAAATCGTAAAAAACAATTAGAGAATTTTAGCTATTTACTTGATATAATGGATAATCTCAGGGAAAATTGTCCGTGGGATAAAGAACAAACATTTAAAACATTAAAGAATTTAACAATTGAGGAAACATATGAGTTGTCAGAGGCAATAATTTCAAATAATTTTGAGGAAATTAAAAATGAATTAGGAGATTTACTTTTACATATAATTTTTTATTCAAAAATTGCATCTGAAAAAAATAAATTTGATATCAGCGATGTTATTTCAGGTATTTGTGAAAAATTAATTAGAAGACATCCTCATGTATTTGATAAAAAAGAAATTAATTCAAATGATGTAGAAAAAAATTGGGAGAATATAAAAATTGAGGAGGGTAATGATAGTGTGCTTTCTGGTGTTCCTGTCTCCTTACCCCCATTAATTAAAGCAAAAAGAATTCAAGAAAAAACATCTAATATTGGATTTGATTTTAAAAATGATAAACAAATCATAGATAAAATTAAAGAGGAGATAATTGAATTTAATACTGAAGTAAGTAAAAACAAAAGAGATTTAATTGAAGAAGAGTTCGGAGACATTATCTTTTCTTTAGTTAATTATGCCAGAATCAACAATATTGATGTTTCATATGCATTAGAGCTATCAAATAAAAAATTTATCAAACGTTTTAAATATATTGAGGATGAGGTAAGAAAATCAAATAAAAAAATTTCTGATTATAACGAAGATAAGTTAAATGACTTATGGAATAAAGCAAAAAAATTATAGGTAATTTTTGATTACTTTATTCTTACTTTTAATAAAATCAATTTGTGATATTATTTCTTTTACTTTGCCATTTACACTTTTCAAGATAGACTTTTTGGTGCTTGAATCCGTTATATATTCCAAATTATTTTGTATTTGATTTAAATTAATAGTTAATTCTTTTATTTTTTTTGAATTGTGCTGGTATTCTTGATTTAATTTGGTCTTAGAATTTTTTAGAATATAGATTTTTGTTTCAAATTTATTCATATCAATTGATTCATTTTTATCTGAAATTTCATTCCATTTGTTTTCAAAAAAATTGCAAGTTTCGTCAATAATTTTTGATTTGATTTTTTCAGACGAACAGTTTATTGATTGAATTAAATCATCTATCTTATCAAAAAAGTATTTTTGAATTTCGTTAGTTTTTTTCGGAATTTTTGATTCAGGAAAATTTTTAAAGAATAAATTTTTTGTCTCTATTATCTTAGAATCTTCTTGACTAATTTTTTGTTTATCTTCTCTTATTTTTTTAAAATATAAATTACATAATTCATTGAATTCATTCCATAAATTACTTGAAATTTTTCTTGGTATTGGGCCAATACTTTTCCATTTCATTTGAATTTCTTTTACTTTTTTTAAATTACTTAAATGGTCTTCATTATTAATAATTTCTCTTACACTAATAATCATTTTTTTCTTTTCATCTACTAGTTTTTTAATTTCAATTTTTCTTTTTTTGTAAAAATTATTTTTTTTTAAGTTAATTTTTTTTAGTACCTCTCTAAATTCTGACCATATCTCTTTGTTGTTTGATTTAGGAACTTTTCCTATTTGTTGAAATTCTTCTTTTAATTCGTCTATTAATTTTATGTATTCTAGCCAATTTTTATGTTCAACAGGAGTAATCTCATTATTTTCCTTTAATTTTTTAATTATATTATTTTTTTTCTTTAGATTTTCTTTTTCTATCTCAAGCCTATTTTTATTGAATAAATTTATTTTAGAGTGAATTTTTTTTGATGCCTCTTGAAATCTTTTCCAAAGTAATTCGTTTTGATCTTTTGTAACAGGACCAAGGTCATTTTTCCATAATTTGTGAAGATAATTTAGCTCTCTGACCATAAAGTTTACATTGTATTTTTCGGATTCAGAAATTGACTCAGCTTTTTTAATTATTTTGATTTTTTCATCATAATTATATTTAAAATTCATTTCTCTTAAATTCCTATTTAAATGAAGATAATCATAGAATTTTACTGAGTGATGTTTATAATTTTCCCAAATATTATGTTGATTTTTTATTGGAACTGGACCTATTAAATACCACTCCTCCTTTAGTTTTTTAAATTTATTGTAAGCAGTGTTTATATTAACATTAAAATCAACCAAAGATTTTATCTCTTCAATTATTTTTAATTTTTTTTTTAAATTTTCTTTTTTATGATCATCTATTTTTTTGTAAGCTCTCTTTTTAAAAGATTTTATTTCTTTCTTTAACAAATCATATTTTTGTATGATATCATTTTTTAGTAAACTATTTTTTTTTTGAGATACTAAATCTTTATTTTTTTCTTCAAATTTTTCTACTAGCTTGTTTAAAACTGAAATTTTATTTACATCTTCAGAATTAATTATTTGTTGAATTTCACTAAGTATTTCATTTTTTTTAATATTATCAAGAAAAAATTCTTCAGTTAGAGAATCAATATTTACATCTTTTTCTTTCATTTAAAATGATTAAAAACTAAATATAGTTATAATATTTTAAAGTTTTTTTTATTCATTTTTTGAATTTAAAAATTATTTGTTCCAAAGTATCCATGATTTTTCAGCTTGATTTGTTAGCATTTTTTCTCCATTAGACACTAGACAACCTTTATTAAATCCACTTTCCATAAATTTTGTTCTAACAGGATTATATATTAAATCAATTAATACATTATTTTTAGATAAAAAAGAATAGTTTATATCAGGAGATTCGTTTATGTTTGGATATGTTCCAACTGGGGTACAATTAATTATTAACTTATTTTTGATTAAGATTTTTTTGTTAATTTCATGATAAGATATTTGGTTTCCCACTGGATTTCTTGAAACAAAAGTAGTTTTTATATTATGTTTATCTAATACATATTTAACTGCTTTAGAAGCACCTCCTGTTCCTAATACAAGTGCGTTATTTAAATTTTTTCTGATAAACGGCTTTAGTGTAATATCAAAACCGTAACAATCTGTATTATACCCAACTGTTTTTCTTTTATTGTCAAAACAGATAGTATTTACAGCACCTATTTTTTCTGATATCGGATCAAGATCATCCAAGTATTCGATAATAGATTCTTTATATGGTATTGTTACATTTAATCCATGAATATTTTTGGAATCTAAAATAGCATTTACTTCCTTAATAGATTTTATATCAAAGTTTTCATAGCTGCAATTTAAGATATTCTCTTTTTTGAATTTTTTCTGAAAAAAACTCTTTGAAAAAGAGTAACCTATTTTTTTTCCAATTAAACCAAATTTTTTATTTTTTTCTCGCATATAGTTCTATAAAAATCACAAATGTTAATCCGACAAATATTAAAAATATTGTTATGAAATTTTCATAAAAGTAACTATAATTCATTTTAAATTCAGCATTTATATAATTCCAAGGCCAAGCTATATTTAAAGAACCTATGATAAAACCAATTAACAAACAAATTATACTTTCTTTATAATTTTTCAATAAGTAGCTTAGGATATTAGAAAAAGTTAATAATCCAAGTATGCTTCCTGAAGTAAATGTTAATAGAATTTTAAGCATATAAATTTTTTCAGGATCATTAAAAAAATCAAAATTAAGTTTAAATACTGATATAATGCATTCGAGCAAATTATTAACTGAGTCGACCATAATTAATTTATAATTTCCTGCTAAAATTAAAAGATATGATCCTGAAAAACCTGGCAAGGTCATCCCTGAAATACTTAAAACTCCACATATTAAAATAAAAATTAGAGAGTTTTTTTCAACCCCTGGTTCAATTAATGAAATCATGAATCCAACAATAAAACCAATTAAAATCAGTGATATTTTTTTTAAGTTTATATCAGATATCATTGATTTAATAGAGTAAATTGATCCTAAAATCATACCAAAAAATAAACCCCAAACATTTTTTTCATACTTTATCAAAAAATAATCTAAAACAAGAGATGCAGTAAAAAAACTAAAAATAACACCGGAAAATAAAAAAAATAAAAATTTAAAATTGATATAATATAAAAATTTTAAAATTTTACCAGAAAAAAAAAGTTTTAATGCCTTTCCATCGAATTTTTTAAAAGTAAAAATTAATTCTTCATAAAACCCACTTGCCAAAGCAACTATCCCCCCTGAAACTCCTGGAATCTTATTAGCTGTTCCCATAGCTATACCCTTTAAAATTAAAAGAAAAAAATCTTTTTTACTTCTTTTCATAATTAATTTTTTTTTGATTTTAATTCTAAAAGAGCCAACATCAAAAAACCAATAAAAATGAATAAAATTGAATTAAAAAGATTGTAATTATTAATCATAGAATCATAAGTTTTTAAAGGCCATATTTCTGGGAGAGATCCGATCATAATACCCATTAGAATGGATAATGTTTTTTTTTCATGATTTTCAATTAGCCATTTTAAAATTTTAGAGAATAATTTTAGTCCCGTAATAATTCCAAGTATAATAATTATTAATTTATACAATATATCATCAAGAGATTTAAAATCAAACTCTATTACTTTATTTGTAAAATCATTTATAGTTTTAATTATGTACTCATAAACCCCAAATAGTATAAAAATAAATCCTCCCGATATACCAGGTAAAATCATAGCAATTATTGCAACCATTGATGAAAAAAATAAATAAACTAAAGTTATTTCTTTTTCTGAGGGAGATATTAATGTTAAGAGATACGAAAAAATTGATCCTAGTAAAATTAAAATTATATTTAATTTACTAAAAAGAGAATACTTTTTTATAAAGTAAATTACACTTGCTAAAATTAAACCAAAAAAAAATGACCAAATCTCCACTGAAAAATTTTTTAATAGATATGCTATAAGTCTACTAAAAATTAAAATACTTGATATTATTCCTAGTGATAATGAAAAAATAAAATTTCCATTTATAGATGTCCAAAAACTATGAAAATTTTTATTTTTAATTAATTTTAATTTAGAAAAATTTAGACAAGCTAAAGTATCTATTAGTTCTCTATAAATTCCTGTAATAAATGCAATTGTACCACCTGATACACCTGGAATCAAATCTGAAAAACCCATTAAAAGGCCTTTTAAATAAATAATAAGATATTTTATAGATGTCAATTTTGATTTAATTTTGGATTAAATTTAATCTATTTTAGAACATTATTTTTTTTGAGTAATAGAAATTTCAGGAAATAAATATTTTATTTTACTTGGTAAAGTACCGTTATTTTTTATAAAATTTTCTATGTAAACTTTCGCTTTGTATGTCTGACCTTTTTTTATTAAACAACCTGCAAGTCTGTAATCAATAAGATGATCTAAAGGAAAATATTTTTTAGCTTGAACTGCTATGTCAGTTGCACTATTCCAATTTTTCATAATCAATAAAGAATCAATTAAATCAATCCAAGTGTCATATTCTTTGTCCCCTAACTCAATTGCTTTTTTGTAAGCTTTTTCAGCTAAATCATATCTCTTGGTTTCTTTATAAACAAAAGCAATTTTTTTCCAATAATTCAAATTGTTTTCATTTATTCTTATTACATTTTTTAGATGTAAGATTGCTTTTTTATAATTTTTATTTTTTATGCAAAATTCGACTAGATTATCCCAACAACTATTGTTTGAAGGATCAATTATTACAGATTTTTCATAATAATTTCTTGCCTCTTGCTTATTTCCAATTTTCTCATAACAATTTGCAATTCTGCTAATGATATATGCCGATTCATCCTCTATTTGTAAAGTAATTTGATAATTTTCAATTGCTTCAATTATATTACCTTTCTCTTCTAAAATTTTTGCTTTTTCAACGTAAGCACCTGAAAATTTTTCATCACTAATTATTGCAAATTCAAATGATGTTAGTGCTTCATTTTTTTTATTGATTTTTAAATATTGCTTTCCTAACTCGTGCCAAGCTGACTCATTGTAAGGGTTTATATTCAAAATATAATTTAAAATTTCAATCGATTTTCCATACTCTTTGAGTTGATCATTACAATATATTAAATTATATAAAGTTTGTATGTCTTCAGGATCAATATTTAAACACTTTTTAAAAAATTTCTGTGCTTCAGAATAATTACTAGTCATCATATTTTCCATTCCAAGTAACAACCATACTTCAGAGGGATCATCAATAAAATTCAATGATTTTTCTAAAATTTTGATTGCTTTACCGTGTTGATTTTTTTTTGAGTATATAGTTGCTTTTTGAATTAATACCTCTTGATTATTTGGTTCAATGGATTCAATTTTTTTAAGTAATGAATACGAGTTGTCAATATCACCATCTAAAATTAAAAGTTCAGATTTCAACAAAGTAAGTTGAATATTATTATTATGCTGATTAAGTCCTATTGAAACAGCCTTTCTAGCTAGATTAATTTCACCGCTGTCAATATAATGATGAATTATATTTTCAAAATCTTGCACATCAAAAAAAAGAGTTGAATTTGTCTTTAGCATTTGTTCAAATTTGTTTACCGGAGAATCAAAATTGTTTGAAAATTCTATAGACATAAACTAGAATATTTATTAAAGTTAATATTCTAATTAAGTTGTTCTCCTCAAAAATAATTTTCTTTTTAACAAATTAATTAACAAATTTAGATTGATATTTATTTAACGTATTAAGAATTATTTGGCAACCTAATTTTATTTGATTATTCTGAATTGTCAATGGTGGTGTGATTCTAACAGCTTTTTTTTCCCATAGAAGCCAGAATAGAATTAATCCGTTTTTAAGGCAATCTTTAACTAAATAATCAGCAATTGAACTTTTTTGTAAAATTAAAGCAAGCATTAAACCTCTACCATTAATTTTTTTTATTAAAGGATGTTTTAAATATTTTCTAAATAATTTTTCCTTTGAATTTATTTTATTCATTATTTTTTTATCATACAATTCTTTAATAGCTGCATAAGATGCAGAAGAAATAACTGGGTTTCCACCAAAAGTTGATATATGTCCAAGTTTAGGATCAAAACTTAAAGAGTTCATAATTTTTTTTGAACTACAAAATCCTCCTATTGGTAAGCCACCACCAAATGCTTTTCCAAATATTAAAATATCTGGTTCAACGTCATAATTTTGATATCCAAAAAGTTTTCCAGTTCTTCCAAATCCAGGTTGAATTTCATCTAGAATTAAAAGAGCACCAACCTCTTTACATCTTTTTTTTACTTTTTTTAAAAAATTTTTTTCAGGTAAAATGAAACCTGCTCCACCTTGGATTGTTTCTAAAATAACACATGCAGTATTTGAGCTTATTTTATACAAGTCCTTATCTTGATTAAAATTTATAAAATTAACCATTGGTAATAATGGTTGAAATTTTTCTTGCATATAAGTAACTCCAACTGTGCTAAGTGAACCGTGAGTGCTTCCATGGTATGAATTGTAAGCAGCAATTATCTCTTTTCTTCCAGTAAATCTTTTTGCTAATTTCAGCGAGCCTTCTACCGCTTCAGTACCAGAGTTAGTTAAAAAAACAACCTCTAGATTTTTTGAAATTTTTGATACAATTTCTTTTGATAATTTAACTGACGGCTCTAGAGCAAATTCTCCATAAACCATGACATGCATGTATTTTTTTATTTGTTTTTCTATAGCTTTTATTACAACTGGGTTACTATGGCCAAGATTGCAAACTGACACACCCGCAATAAAGTCCAAATATTTTTTATTATCACTGTCTACAATATGAGATCCAAAAGCATTTTTGATTTCAATTGATAATGGATACGGTGTAGTTTTAGCTTGATATTTTAAAAAATCTTTAATTAGTTTCATTAATTATTTAGATCATTTACATTTTTCGGCATTTCGTTAATCCTCCATGTAAAACCTTCAAGAAATAATTGATTTTTATCAATCATTTTTTCAGGATTTACTTTCCCGTCAGGAAGAGTAAAGAAGGTAATTTCTTTAATTTCGTTTTTATCCATTTTCATTTCAATTGAACTACAAATAGTTTTATTAATACCAATTAATTCACTTTTTTCAGTATACATGTAGTATATTACTTCGGTATTTTTATCGACTTTTATGTTTTTTAAATTTCCATTTTCAAAATTTCCATATAAATTTTTACCTTTAATTTGGTTGAACCCATTTTTATTTAACGTGTCCTCTTCTGCTATAAAGGTATTGTCAAAAATGAATATTGAATCAAGTTTACTATTAGAGGAATCTGTTAACAGATGAATTAAATTTCCAGAAAGTTGACTTTTTTCGAACCATAAAATTGGATTTCTCATATTTTTTTGGTTTAAATTTAAAATTTGGTTTTCCTTTCTAGTTAAAGGTTTTTTTATCAATTTTATCAATTGATCACTTTCCTTAAATGATAATGAATCAGATTTACCTTTTAAATCTGAATTTAAAATTTTAACATCATAATAAGCAGTTATGAGTCTATTTTTATCTTTTCCAGTTAAAATAATTGTATCAGCACTTATATATAGAGAATCATTTTCAATGATATTAATTGCAATAGGATTTTTGGTAATTATTGCAGAATCTTTTGACTTAAATACTTCACCATAATTACCTCTAATTATTGAATTATTAATAGTATCAAAAATTTTAACATTTTTTGATGCTGAGGCATATCTATTAACATTTTCAAAATATAAACTATCTCCTTTAATTATTTTGTTATTGTAATGAATAACAGCATTTTTTTTAAAGCTACCTTTTTCAATTTTTGAATTGTAATATCCGCTTTCACAATATATTTCATAATCTTTACCCACAATTTTTGATGGTCCATAAAAAAATGAATCTTCATTTAAAACAAAATAGTCAAGTCTTGATGAATTTAAATTGTATTCTGGATTTTTTATCTTTACATTTTTTATAAATCTATATTTTTTTTCATCTAAAAAATATGTACCCTCATTACTGTTTAATGTACTTGATTCATCGATTATTTTTCCTGGCGTTTTATAAAATGCAATGTTATTAATTCTATCTAAATATAAAGTATCAGTGTATAGTTCCATTTCTTCATTTCTTAAATTGACATTACCCCAAGCTTTAATTTTTTTAATTTTTCCGTCATACTCTATGTGATCACTATTTAAAAATAAACTATCACCTTGATTAAAAACTATATCTCCATTAGCACTAAAAAAATTTTTCTTAGGGTAAAAAAATGATGTATTTGATTTAATCAATGCTCCCTCATGATATAAGTGAACCCTTATATTATTCTCTTTTTTTAGTATGTTAGCTCCAGGAAAATTAAATTCATCTTTTGTGAATGAACCTGCTTGCTGTATCTCAATTATTTTTGAATCTTGAGAAAAAATATATAAACCATAAGTAAAAAAAAATATAAAAAAAAATAGTTTATGTAATCTATATATTTTAATCATAAATTTCTAAATATAGTCTGTTTTCTGTTTGGCCCTACTGATATAATACTTATTGGTATATTTAGTTCTTTTTCAATATAAGATATATAATTTTTAAAGTTGACCGGAAACTCATTTTCATTTTCAATTTTTGTTAAATCTTCAAACCATCCTTTAAGCTCCTTATAAATGGGTATAACACTATGTTTTTCTATAGAGTAGGGGAAATAATCTATTTTTTTACCGTCCATCTCATATCCAACACAAATTTTTATTTTTTCAATACCTGACAAAACATCACTCTTCATCATTACAAGTTTAGTTATACCATTAATTCTGACGGCATATTTAAGAGAAACTAAATCTAACCAACCACATCTTCTACTTCTACCGGTAGTTGAACCAAATTCATTACCAATTTTAGCAATTTTTTTTCCAATTGAATTTGACAGCTCAGTAGGGAAAGGCCCACTTCCAACTCTTGTTGAATAAGCTTTAAAAATACCAATAATATTATTTAATTGATTTGGGGGTATGCCAAGACCAGTGCATGCGCCTGCAGCTGTTGTA
>MDTE01120527.1_pt1 | contig 11793 bp, 4 predicted proteins | sample 811231 | NCBI WGS metagenome assembly MDTE01 (sample SAMN05326651, study PRJNA326480) | marine metagenome | isolation source: seawater | place: Indian Ocean: Red Sea | collected 2010
CCCCCCGCGCGTCACCTCCATATATCCATTTTCCACCTTCCAGCGGTTGTGGTTCCATTGGCTCGTATCCTTTCCATTAAACAACACGATGCCCCCCTTGGGTGGCTTCAGCCCCAGAGTTTTGGACGGCCCCACCTTTACCACCTTGGGCCTCGGCCGGTTCGCGTCATGCACACGCCATTTCTGGCCGGGGATCATTGGTGTATTCGTGTAGCCTGGGAGTTTTTTATCCGCGGCACCCGTTTCCGGGGCAAGAATCGCGATCGTAACAAAGAGGGAAGATAAAATGGTTTTTTTCATGAGCCTTGTGGTTCGGACGCAGACTAGAAGCCTCCTTGAACCCCCGCAAGCAAACTTTCGCTTGGCCCCGTCCCTCTCGCCCGCTAAAAGCCCCTCGTGCCGCGCCAATCCATTCTCCAAGTCCGGAACCTCCGTTTGGAACGCGAGAACATTATCATTCTTGATGGCATCAACTGGTGTATTCAAAAAGGACAACACTGGGCCATCCTCGGGCCCAACGGATCCGGCAAGACCACCCTCCTCTCCACTCTCACCGGCTACACCGCTCCGACTGCGGGCGACATTCAACTACTGGGCAAAACCTACGGCGAAAGCCACTGGCCCGAACTGCGCAAAAAAATTGGCATCGTAAGCAGCACGTTGAACAAACTCATGCCTCACGACGAACCCGCCTTGGAGACCATCATCAGCGGCAAATATGCCATGATTGACCTTTGGCAAAAACCCACCGCGAACGACAAGCGCCAAGCCCGAACCATCCTAAAAAAAATCGAATGCACGGCCCTCGCGAACCAGCCATGGCTGTTCCTTTCCCAAGGCGAACGGCAGCGCATCCTCATCGGCCGCGCACTCATGGCTCGGCCCAAACTCCTGATTCTCGATGAGCCCTGTGCCGGTCTGGATCCCGTTGCCCGCGAACACTTCCTGCAGTTTCTCGACCGCCTAGGCCACCAACGCTCCGCCCCCGCCCTCATCCTCGTCACTCATCACGTGGAGGAAATCACTCCCGCATTCACTCACGCATTGCTTTTAAAGCAAGGCCGGGTCAGCGCCGGCGGACCAATCGGCGAAACGCTGAACAGTCGGTCTCTCACCGACTCCTTCGAATCTCCTCTCCGCCTCCGCCGGTCAAGCAACCGCTACAATCTATCCGTCTGCCTGTCACAAAAGAAGATGATGTAAACCGTGACGGGATCAATACTGCGGGCCCGGAAACCATGGCTGGAACTCCTCATCCCCAATCCCATTCAACTCACTCTTCGTCTTTTCCCCGCTGGCCACGGTGATAATTTTTTCAAAAATTCGCCCCCCAACCTCTTGGACAGTCTCGACACCATCGATAATGGTACCCGCATTCAAGTCCATATCCTCCTCCATCCAGTTGAACAGGGCGGTGTTGGTGGCCACCTTGATACACGGAGCGGGCTTGCAGCCATAAACGCTCCCTCGCCCAGTCGTGAATACGCCAATGTTGCACCCTCCCGCCACCAGCCCCGTCATGCTCACAGGGTCATAGCCCGGCGTGTCCATAAACCCAAACCCCGGGGTGTCGATCAATTCCGCATAATCATAAACCGCCATCAACGGCGCCTGCCCTCCCTTGGCCAGCGCCCCGAGACTCTTTTCATAAATGGTGGTTAGCCCCCCCTCCTTGTTGCCCACCGAGGGATTGTTGTCGATGGTGCTGTCATGCCTTCGGGCGTAATCCTCCCACCAACGTATCTGTCTCATCAACTTTTCCGCCACCGCCTGCGAGGCCGCTCGTTTTGTCAGGAGATGCTCTGCCCCGTAAATCTCAGTCGTCTCCGCCAACACCGAGGTGCCTCCATGACGAACCAATTCATCCGAAGCGATCCCCAGCGCGGGGTTTGCCGTGCAACCACTGTTGCCATCCGATCCGCCACAGTTTTCCGCTAGCAACAACCTCGACAATGGCTGTTCACTCCTTTGCGCGTCCGCAACCTTTGGCAGGATTCTCTCGACCGCCTTGACCGCCGCTTCAATCGTCTTTAATGACCCACCCGCCCCTTGAATGGTCATAAACTCCGGAGGGATTTCCCCGGGGCGCAATTGGTCCAAGTCATAATCATCCCGTATTCCCTGAATCTGGTTATCTTCACAACCCAGTCCAATCATCACATAACCGGAAATGTTTGGGTGCCGCGCCATGTTCCCCAGTGTCCTCCTGATAAGTTGCATAGGCCCACCCGGTTCCACTCCGCATCCCCCTTGAGTTTTTAAGGCAATCACACCATCCACCCCGGGAAATTCCCTCTGAAAATCCCCTCCACGAAATCGCTCCACCACATAACGTGAAACAGAATTGGAGCAGTTCACGTTGGAAATGACGGCCACATAATTCCGTGTTGCCGCCCGGCCTCCCGGGCGGGCGAACCCCTTGAATGTCCGGCGTTCCGGTTCCGGACAAAATTCTGTCTCCTGATATTCCGAACAAAACGCGTGCTCACGCTCGTACGGTTTCATCACAAGGTTTTGTGAATGGACATGTTCCCCCGGCTCCAGGTCCCCCTCCGCAAACCCGATGATCTGCCCATATTTGCGAACCGCCTCCCCGTCCGGCACAGACCGGAGCGCAACCTTGTGCCCCGCCGGTATCGTCCCCGCCAAGGTCAAACACGTCCGTCCATTGACCAGTTCCGTGCCGCCCTTCAATGTTTTCTTTAAAACACCGACATCATCACCCTCACGAAGGCACAACACGCACTCATCAAAATTCGCAACCGGCATGCCTCACCCTAAAAGCGAAAAATTGAAATCACCAACAGAAACCTCATCTTAAAGAGCCTTCACCTCGATCCAAGTCTTCAGCCGCTGCCCACCCGCCTCTACCCTCAACCAATGCCGCCCCGGCTTTAATTCCGCAAAAATTCCACCCTCGGTCTCGACACAATCCAGAGTGCTCGAACTCCAGCGCCCGCTGGAGCAACTGGCTCTCAGGCGAATACGCGAGCTGGTCTCCGGCAAATTCGGATCAAGGTAGAATACTGTCCCCGGCAACGGCGCCATGATTTGAAAACCCTTTTCCTCACTGTTCGACAGGACAATCCCGTCCCCCAGCCAATTGTCCGGCCCATCCATCCACTCGGCATATTCCGTCCCCAAACGTACCCGCCCATCGGCATCAAAATCCACTTCTTCGGATCGACCTGGAAGGTTGTCCTCCAAAAACCATTCCCTCACCCCCAAGTCAGATAACTTTCCAGTCAACGGGTGAACCCGTGCCTCAACCAGCCCTTTCGGCCTCTCGAACCAACTGGCGCCAAAATGTTTCCGCAAATAGTCCATCACCTCATGCATCACCGGCGCAGCCCCCTCCACGCCTGAAACATCCACCATTGGTGTCCCATCAAAATTTCCCACCCAAACACCCACCGTGAATTCCGGAGTGTACCCGAACGCCCAGTTGTCACGAAAATCCGAACTCGTCCCCGTCTTGCATGCCACTGGAAAATCAAACTTCAACGGCCCATCGACCCCAAAAACCATGGCACGCGCCCCATTATCGTTCAAAAAATCCGCCACCAACCAAGCCTCCCGCTCCCTGAAAACGCGTTTCCTTTCAACGGCAACCCCTCGCTCCAGCGTGTACGGCTTCCAAATCCCCAACCGGGCCAGGCAAGCGTACGCGTTCGCCAGCTCCAACAACCTCGCGTCAGCATTTCCAATCGTCAGGCCCAACCCATAATGCCCAGCCTTTTCCTTTAGCGTATCCAGTCCGCATGCCTCTAGCCGCTCACGCAACACCTCCGCCCCGCCCGCCTTCTTCAGAACTTTTACTGCCGTCACATTGAGCGAATTGGCCAAGGCCTCACGTAGCCGTACCGGACCACGATAGCGCCGGTTGTAGTTGTGCGGCTCGAACACGCCCGTCGACGTTGCAAACCGGGTCGGCACATCCGCCACAACCGTCGCCGACGACAACCCTGCCTCCAAACCCAACAGATATGTGAATGGCTTGAAGGTTGATCCTGCGCTCCGTGGCGCCCATGCCCCGTTGACCTGCCCCGCACGTTTCCCAAAAAAATCCCTCGACCCCACCATGGCCAACACTCCACCCGTCGCGTTCTCAATCACAACGACGGCACCCTGCGTTACATTCTTTCCCTCCAGCCCACGCAAGCGCTCATCCAGAACGCGCCCGACAATTTGATTTAACCGCACATCAAGCGTCGTCCGAACAATCCCCTCATGCTCTTTACGAGCATTAAGGAATTCCGTGAAGTGAGGCGCAAGAAACGGCCTTTTCTCGCGGCTCAAAATTATCGGCTCCTCCTGCGCCCGCTTCAGCGACGCATTATCCAGCCACCCAACCCGTCGCATTCTCCAAAGGATCAATTCCTGCCTTGCCTTCGCCCTTTCGGGATGGCGCCGTGGATTCAATCGCGACGGCGCATTTGGCAAGCCCGCCAAGTAAGCCGCCTCCGCAATCGACAGGTCAGCCAATGGTTTCCCAAAATAAAACCACGCCGCAACACCAGCGCCCTGGCAAAGGTTCCCATAATCAATCGAATTCAGGTACCGTTCCAGAATTTCCGACTTACCCCAAGCCCGCTCCAGCTTCATTGCCCGGAGACATTCCAATGCCTTTGTCCCCAATGTGCGCGGGCGCGGGTCCACCTGCTTGATCAACTGTTGCGTGATAGTCGATGCCCCAGAAACGACGCGGCCCTGCACAACCCAATCCTTCAATGCTCTCACTGTCCCAATCCAATCCACTCCGCCGTGTGACCAGAAACGCTTGTCCTCCGCCGCCAAAGTCGCCTGAATGAACGTATCCGGACAATCCTTGAGTAGAACCGGCAAATGAAATCTTCCACCGTTTCGGCGGGTCAAACGAAGCGGAACGCCCTCGCGGCCAAGAAAGATAACACTCGGTTCTGTTTCTTGTTCAAGTCCACCCGGCAAAGCCGTAAGCCCGACCGCCACCCAGAGCAATGCCACCCCTCCCGCCCACAATCCCAAGCCTGCCAGCACGACACGCCGCCATCGACCCTGCCCCACCCACTCGCACGCAATTTTCAAGGCTCGCACAAACATCAATCCAGCGGTTGAGCGCTCAAGACTTTACTTGCACTAAGACCCTGCCGTGACGGCTGATACATTTCCTCCACCTTTGCCGCAGGTGCAATGACTTCGCCCGCCGCACGCACACGTGCCAAATACGTTTGGCGATATCGCCCCGCAAGAAGCCGGTCCCTGAAAAACAGCACACGATCCGCACGAATTTCGCTGTGATCCGTCCAAAACCCTACTCCCACAACCTCGTCCCGATTGGCTCTGGTCACAAATTCCTGATTCACCGCCTCCAGAATGGAGGGCAGCGGGTCATCAATGGCGACGTAACTTGCATCCTTCGGAACATCCAAGTGAAGTGACACTTTCACCAAGTCCCCCACACGCCACTCCCTCTTGCCCTCGACGTGCTCATAAGTCCGGTGCAAGGCAAATCCACGATTTTGCGCAGGCGCAACTCCGCCCTGTGGTCGTGATTCCAGCAGAGACTGCACATAAAGCTTGCCCGATGAAAGAATTTTAACATCCCCAAGCATGACACCATCCTTCCCAGAAAATCTCATCTCCACCCAGCGCTGATCCTGCCCCAGCACAATTTTTTTCTCCCGGCCTTCCCAAGTAACTAGCGCCTCCGCGTTGGCCATTTCCCCCTCCACCAACCGCCCATATTCGGCAAGGGCCATCATGGACCAGGCATTGCCCTGCGTCGTCCTCCAGTGGCCGTTCACTCTATGATCCAAAAGTTCACCCACCAGCTTCCGGGTCACTGGCGACTTTGGTCGATGATGAACCCACGCAAGCAGTTCAATAGCCGCCGTTCTTTCCCGTCCACCAAACGAGTCCTGACTCCCCTCCTCATCCATGTTTTGCCGTCTCAGCAAAACCGGCACCCGCCCATCGGAGCCATTGGCCCGCACCATTGCCAACGCCAAGATCGCCCGGTCCTCCCTTTTCAAGGAAGCCCGCTTTTCATAAAGCACTTCAAGGTAGCCTGGTTCTGCTTTCCCCATCAGGCCCAGCACATACACCGCGAGACAACGCGCGCCCAAATCGTTTGGGTTTTTCAGTGAGCGGGTTTTTCGCAATGCGCGGCTCAAGTAGATTCCGATTCGGTCCAGCGCGCGCACAGGCACAACCGCCCCACTCTCCCTGGCCATAACCAACGCCAGCCCTCCATAAGCCGTCCCCCACAACATCGGCGTGTTTGCCCCCGGCCAATACCCCAAGCCTCCCGAGTGCGTCTGCATCTTCAAAAGTCGCTGCACCCCCCCCTGTATCGCAGGGCGCACCTCTTCACGGGGGCGGTCAAGGGCAGGCACGGAACCCTTCAAATCTTCAAGGTAAAGCCAAGGAAGCAGGCTGGAACTGGTTTGCTCCACGCACCCATACGGATAACGCAGGAGAAAATCCGCTGCTTCATTCAATTGCAGCAAGCGCGTGTTTCCCAGACGAAGCGTCAATTCCGCCTCGCCTTCAAGCAGTTGTGGATTGAAATCTTCAAGCGGCCGAATCTCCCCCTCATTCGTGCTGGCAAAATGAATTTCCCTCAACAAGGGCGCGGCAGGGTGAATCTTCATCTGGGTAACCAGCCCATCCACTAGCCCCACATCGTCAACCGACTTTGCCGTCCACTCGGCTTGCAGTTCACCAGTCGCCCTCAACTCCACGGGAAACTCCACCGGCTGTGATGAGCGCGCCGCCAGAAACAACTCCTTAGACGAACGACCGTCAACCACCATCAAGGTGCCCGCCTTCAATGTCACCCGCACTTTCTGATCCGCATCAGTTCGATTATGCACAACAGCCCGTGCCCACAACCGATCTCCAACTCGCCCCACAGTTGGCAAGGCAGTCTCGACCATCAGCGGCTTGCTTACCTCGAATGACGAGTAAGCCGAACCGTAGCGATCCCCGGCATGAACCACCGCCATCACACGATATTTCGTCAAGCTGTCGGGCGCCTTGAATTTGGCCTTTACCCTGCCGTTGGGATCCGTGAACAAAGCCGCATTCCAGTAGGCGCAAGGCAGGAAATCCTTCCGTAACCCCACCTTTACCACCGAGGAACCGCCGCCGCCAATCAAGTGCCCCTTGTTGCCAAAGCCACCCCGTGACAAATCTTCACTGAGTAACAACGGAAACAGAGTGAATGTGTCCACATTATGCGGGCGCTTGCGGCTGAATGACTCGCGCAAATCAGGCACACCCAAGGAAGTCAGTGACAAAATCCCCTCGTCAACCGCGTAAAGGGTCACCTCCGCTTTGGGCACAGGAACGCCCATGGAATCCCGCACGATTCCTTGAACCACCACCTCCTGCCCCGGCCGGTACTCCCGTCCTGTATCATCAAATTCAACCTCAAGACGCCTGCCCGGATTAGCCACTTTTAATGCAGCATAGCCCAAACGGCACTCCGCCGCCTTCACTTTGCGCCGGCTGTCCTCAGCCCCCTTCAAAATAAGTACGGAAACATACATGTTGGGGGCGTCATTTTCTCCAACCCTCACCTCCACCACTGGCGCGTTCCCTTCCAAGTTAACCACTCGCGCGCGCCGGATTCCTCCGCGCTCCAGCGTAATCAAGGCACGCCCGGAAATTGGCGTCTTGACCAACAAGCGGGCTGTTTCCCCCGGCTGATAGACTGACTTGTCCGGCACCAAGCTCACTTGGAATTCGTTCCGGTAATCCCATGCCAACGGCTCCGAGCCAGACACATGAAACCTCTGCGCCGCCAACACCTGTCTTCCGGCATCATCTTCAGCATGAACCTCCAGCAGATATTCGCCCGCTCGCGGTGGCGCCAGTTTCAGATCCACATCGATCCCCTTTTGTACGGTTAGAATTTCCTTCTCGGCCACTTGAATAATTTGCTTCTCATTCTGAAACCGCATCACTCCGCCCGCGCCCCTCATCGGCACACTTTGCCACTCGATACGTTTCAGCAAGACCCTTGCCTTAACAGGCTCTTCCTTGACCGCGCCATCCGGCGTTACCGCAACCACGGACAAAGGCAAGAAACGCCCCGCATAAACCACGTCAGGCATCTCGCGAATACCCAAATAGAAACTAGAGCTATGCCGAACTGTTTCTTGGCTCGCCGATAATGTCTGCTGGTTCAGGTCCGTGAGTGTCACTGATGTCTCAATCAACATCGGGACTGGCAAAGTGATGTCAGGTTGCAAGTCCGGCTTAATCCGAGTTTCCCCGTTGGAATCCAAATCTGTTTCACCCCTGAGAACAAATTCGGCCCCGGCAATATCATCACCCAAAATTTCGTCGTGGTTGAATTCATAACCCTCCAAATCTTCGAACCAAATGAGATAGGCACGCGAAGCACGCATGACCCACTTGGCCTTGACCTTGGCCAGAGGCGCTCCGAAGTAATATTTTGCGGACAAAGGGAAATCCAGTGGACTGCCCGGCGGCAAGTCATCCGGCTTGCCGATCTTTATCTTGAAAGTATCCGGCTGAAATTCCTGGACTTGAAACGAATGGTAGGCCTCCCTACCCCCCTCGAATTTCACGGTGACATAATGCCGCCCTAACGCACCTCCATCCGGCAGATTGATATCCAAATTAAATGACCCGTTTGAAGACAAATTAATTTTGCGCCGCAACAGCGTTTCATCCCTAGAATCCGTACAGATCACAGTACCGTTCGCTCCCCCTATATTTTTGCCGGAAGGATGTCTTGCCACCCCCTTGAGATGCACCACTTCACCCGGCCGATACACTCCCCGATCGCTGAACATTTCCAAATACGCCTTGGGTGGATCATTGCGATCCCAAGGCCGGAAGAGCCCGAAATTCCAGACACTCGCCCTGTGATCCGAGCCATCCACCTGCTGGACAAGAATATCCCCACCATGATCCACCCTCAGCCAGCCCCCTTTCACTGGTCCGGGCAGCCAAGCTAGTCCATCCTCATCCGAAGCCGCTTCAATCTTTTCCCCCTTATTACGCAGCACACTCACCTTGGCTCCGGGAACCGGTTGCCCCGTTTTTTGTGAAAACACCCATGCCAACAACTGTTCACCCGACGACTTCCAAGCCACCCCTAAATCCGTCAACTGCACAACCACCTGAGACACACACACTGCTCCCCGATCACCCAACCCCTCCACTTGCACAAAGGCCACCCCGGCCTTGCGCCCCTTTAAAAGATCATTCCATGACAGATCCACCTTTCGCGCATGATCAACCCGGTCTCCAGTATTGAAATCCTCGTCAAAAACCACCTCTCCCGGAACCACCTCAAAGCTCAAGGGATTACCATTCCCTCGCTGCCATTTTCCGTGAAAGTAACCCGCGCGCTCCGGGTAGACGCGTTGGTATCCGGCTAATGTCCCCGTCAAATATTTTTCATCAATCAATTTCACACGAACACGCGAACGCGGATTGTTCACGGACACAAACCGAAGACACCGATGCCCTCCCGAGTACTGCGCGTTTGAACGTGCCGAAAAATAAATCCGCGACGACAACGGATGAAACCGAACCTGATGGTCATACACCTTATCGAGCTTTCGCCCACCTTCATCCGGCAATCCCGGAGCAACGCGCAGATTATATTTCACACCAAGCTCAAAATCCCCGCGCAGTGCCATCCATCGATTACCCCGTTCCACCTTCAAATTGCCCACCGGCGGGTTCAGGTGAAGCCAACGCTCGGGATGTCGCACAACCTCTTCCGAAACCGGCCGGGCAAGGCGAACATGAATCGAACGCCCTTCATTGACCACGTTGCGGGGAAACACTCCCTCCACCCGGTTCGGACGAATATTTCCCAATTTCACCCGATATTCGGATGGCATCCGAACAGATCCATCCGCAGAAGGCAGCCCCTTGCGAGTTAACAATACCCATCCATTCCCGGCTGGCAACGGCCGCACCGGTTTAACCTGAAGCGACACCGGCACATCTCGCTCCCGCCCAATCCCTTTACGGGATAACGGATCGCGCTGTTCCGGATAACGATCCCATGTGAACCGATCTGCCCACTCCAAGTCTTCACGGGCCAACTCCTCGTAGGCTCCCTTGCGCGCAAGCTTCACCTCCGCCTCAATCTCACGCCCGTTCTTGTCTTGAAAAACGAAATACTCATCGGCGCGCTTGGGATCGACCTCCATATTCAGCCTCAGATTAATACTCAGCCTATCAGCACTATCCAGATGCCAACTTTGCCAATAATCGTTCTCCACATGCATTGGCGGCGTTCTGAACTCTGCCGCCAACTCGCCCGTGATGCGCACGGCATATCTAGTATTCATCAGGTAGGGCTCATCCGGCTGAAACATCCCACTGCGCCGGCTTAGCCATGTGAAACTTCCCTTAACTGGTGGATCAAGAACGAACGGTAGCTTTACTGACTCACGGCCAACGGCCTCTTTCCCCACCTGCTCATCCTCAAAACGCACTTCAATCCCAGTGGCCGGTCCCAGTTTACCTCGAACTGGCTCCCCTTCCCGAACCAGCATCATGCCTCCCTTGCTTTCAATCTCGGTAATTTCCGGCGGCAACGACAAGCGGCCTCCACTCCCGCCAGCCATCATCAACCCTCCAATCATCAAGATGTACGCTATCACGAAGATTTCCGCGCTCCAGCACCGTGTCCAATTCCGAATATCCGCCATAAGCCCGTGGGGTTTAAATTCACAGCCGAAGCTTCGGCCACCCTCCCGACCTCCAGTTAAGGCTCTACTGGCATTCCCCTCAAGTGGCTCTTACCAACAGGCCAAGCCCAAACAGGGGATTGCCTTTCCCTCCAGCCGCGTTACATTCGGCTTCAGGAACCACTTATCCCCAACCACCATGACCACCGAAAGCACATTCGACTGCCCTGAAGTCAAGATCAGCCCCAAGGTTCAAGCCTTTCTCGACAAACCCAAGCAATGCCTCATCAACGGCAAATGGGTCAACGCCCTCTCAGGAAAGGCGTTTTCAGTGTTTAATCCCGCCACGGGCAGCGTCATTGACATGGCGCCCGAGGGCGACCGCGATGACATCGATTCCGCCGTTCAGGCCGCCCGTAAAGTGTTCGATGATCCAACACACACATGGAACACCATGACCCCAAGTGATCGGGGTAAGATCATCTGGAAAATTGGCGATCTAATCCTTGAAAACCTTGATGAACTTGCCGAACTGGAAAGCCTCGACAATGGAAAACCCGCCGCCGTGGCCAAGGTTGCCGATGTCCCACTGGCCGCCGACCTCTTCCACTACATGGCCGGCTGGGCCACCAAGATCGAGGGCAACACCATCCCCATCTCCGTTCCGTACGCTCCCGGCGCACGCTTCCACGCCTTCACCGTTCGCGAACCCGTCGGGGTGGTCGGCCAGATCATTCCCTGGAATTTCCCCCTGCTCATGGCGGCGTGGAAACTCGGCCCTGTTCTCGCTACCGGCAACTGCGTTGTATTGAAACCCGCCGAACAAACCCCCCTTACCGCACTCCGCCTGGGCGAACTCATTCAGGAGGCAGGCATACCCGACGGCGTTGTCAACATCGTCACCGGCCATGGCGAAACGGCCGGCGCAGCCCTCGCGGCCCACGACGGCGTGGACAAGGTCGCCTTCACTGGCTCAACAGAAGTCGGCAAACTCATCGTCCAAGCCGCCGCCGGCAACCTGAAAAAAGTCACTCTGGAACTGGGCGGCAAATCTCCCAACATCATCTTCAAGGACACCGCCAATCTGGAACAAACTATCGCCGGTGCCGCATCCGCATTTTTCTTC
>MDTE01153444.1_pt1 | contig 11793 bp, 16 predicted proteins | sample 811231 | NCBI WGS metagenome assembly MDTE01 (sample SAMN05326651, study PRJNA326480) | marine metagenome | isolation source: seawater | place: Indian Ocean: Red Sea | collected 2010
CTTTATTTAGATTTTACAATGCAACTTGAATCAGTAGGAATAAGAGCTTCTGATACAATGACAATGATGTCTTCAGTTGAATCAAGAGGTTTTTTTCTTACAGAAAAAGTTATGAAGTTTGCACTTAATTTGCCATCTAAATTCAAGATAGATATATCTTCTAAAAATATTGATGATATTACCAGACCTCTAATGAAAAATTTATTTAAAAAAGAATTTTCTGAAGCCTTATTGTTTCCTAAACAAGGTTTTTCTGGTTATCCTAATGAATCTTTACAAGAAGTAGTTGATAAAGATTTTAAAATTAGTAAAGAATTTTTAGAGATTACAGAAATCCCTTCTTTATTGGGAGAAGATGGAATAGCTTCAACATGGAAATTAATAAATGTTGAATATTTCCTGAAATCTTTTGAAAAATTCCTATAAATGATTTTATATTACAGTTTATTGAGATTAAATTATTTCTAAATGAGGTAAAGGAATTATGAATTTTCCTCCATTGTTTCTATATGAAGAGAGTTGATTTAAAATTTCTTCTTTAAAATTCCAAGCAAACAAAATTAGATAATCAGGTTGTGAATTTTCTAATATTTCTGGTGATTTAATTTCTATACCTGTTCCAGGAATAAATAGACCTTGTTTTAATGGGCTTCGATCTATAGCATATTGCACGTTTTGATTATTTAATCCGAGAAAATTCAAAAGTGTAGTAGCTTTTGCAGGTGCTCCATATCCAGCTATATTTTTGCCTTCATTCTTTAATTTATTTAGTAATTCATTAAGATTTTTTTTGATATCAATAGAATTTTTTGCAAAATTTTGACATGTAGACTTTTCACCTATTTTGTTATCTTTTTCCCATTTAATAAGATCATTTACAGAATTGTCGGGAGTTCTGACACCTTTTCTTGAAATTAATATTCTTAATTGACCATGATGTAGAGGTATTCTTTCGGTGTATGAAATTTCAAAGCCAAAATCTTCAAACATTTTCTTTATAGGTGACAGGTGCCAATAAGAAACATGTTCATGATATATTGTGTCGAAGGCTACTTGATCATAAATATCTGCTAAATAATGTGTTTCTATAAATACAACTCCATCTTCTTTTAGCAGTACATCAATCCCTTTAATAAAATCATCAAGTTGTTGTAAGTGAGGGAATGTGTTTGTAAGAGAAATAATTTTTGCTTTACCATGCGAATTTAAAATTTGACTAGCCGTTTTTAGGCCAAAATATGCTGGAATAGTATTTACTCCTTTTTCTTTCGCTAATTTAGCTAAATTAGTTGCTGGATCTACTCCTAAAACTCTTTTACCTTTCTTTAAGAATCCTGATAAAAGAGTTCCATCGTTAGATCCTATATCAATACATAAGTCTTCATTTCCTATTTTTAAATAATTACTAATAAAGTCAGAAATTTCTTCAAGGTGAGTTTTTAGAGTAGATGATACAGAGGAAATATATAAATAGTCTGTAAACATTTCTTTTGGTTCAATAAATGTAGTCAGTTGTACATGCCCAGAAATTGTACATCTTCCTAACTTTAATGGATAAGATGGAACATTTTCTAAATCTTTACTATTTACTAATCCATTAGCTAAAGGTGATGTTCCTAAATCTAAAATATCTTCAATTTTACTTGAATCATTTGGGATTAATGATTTGTCTACAATCCTCATGTTTCCTCCTTTTCATATCATATAGTATTGAATTTATTGAACAAGTAAAATTCTGGATCCTTTTGGGTTATAATTAACTTCAATCTCTAAAAGTTCGTTTAATGAATGTTTGATATTTTCCCTAGATTCATATTCACTTACTATGAGGATAAATCCACCGCCACCTGCTCCTAATAATTTTCCTCCTAACGCTCCGTTATTTATTGCTTTTTCGTACCATGAAGTTATTTTAGTGTTTGTGATTTTTGATGAAAGATTAATCTTCTTTTCCCACCCTTCTTTTATTAATTTTCCCACTGTTTGAATTTCGAAATTGTTATTTAATAAGTCCCAAAATATAGGGCATTGATTTTTTATAAAAAGTAAATCAGAAATATTTTTTTCAGTGTTATTATTTTGTTCGGTTAGTATATCTGAAGAACTTCTTTGTATTTTTGTCCAGAAAAGTAAAAAATTTTTAAAAAGCATTTTATTGATCTTATTTTCATTTAATTTAATAGGCTCTACTAATACTTTTCCTGAAGTGGAAACATGAAAGTAATTTAAACCTCCATAAGTAGCAGCATAATGATCTTGAATCCCAATTGGTTTTCCTAAGATATTTATTTCTACTTCTATTGCTGCTTTTACCAAATCCTCTTTATTTATTTTTTCGTTATTCAATTCAAAAAGAGCATTTAATAATCCAACGCAAAAAGAACTAGAAGATCCTAGTCCAGATTTTTCAGGTAAATCTGATATCGTATTAACGAATATTGGAGGTTTCGTTCCAGTGAGTTTTATACATTCTCTAGCAATTTCATTTCTTATCTCTTTTAATTCATGGGTGATTTCAGAAGATGAATAATTAAGCCTATAGTTTTCCTCAAAAATTGAACCGTGACGTTTAACTGTTACTATTGTTTCTTTATCAATTGTTGAACTGATAAAAGATCCACCATGCTTTTTGTAAAATTTTGGAAAATCTGTACCTCCTCCAACAAAAGATATTCTTAAAGGTGTGGAAGAGACAACCAATTTCTTTTCATTTTTTATTGCCATTATGACTTATTTACCCAATATAAGTTGTTATCTAAAAGGTTATTTTCAATTAAACGAGTTAAGTTTTTCATTCTAATGAATTTACCAGATAAATAATCATTTTTCTTCAATCCTATGCCTTGAAATTCTTCATAGAGTTTTTTTACACCATCATTTGGATTGAACTGAAATTTGAAGTCAGGAAAATATTTTTTCATTTTATTAAATGAAGCTCTGTAAGTTCTTTGATCTTCGTCATTTTTTTGTAAAACTTTAACTTCTGTTCCAGGAATGGTATTTGCAACAATTTCAGCAAGTTTAAATATTTGTATATTTAATTCATCAGATCCATTATTGAAAATTTCTCCACTAATAATATTTATAGGGGCTTTTGATATTTCTATAAAAGATCTACTCACATCTCCAATGTAGACTACTGGTCTCCAAGGTTTCCCATTTCCTTTGATAATTATTTTGCCTGTACACATTGCTGATCCTGTAAAATCATTGGTGACAGTATCAAATCTCATGAACTCAGACAATCCATATACTGTTCCATTTCTCAATGAAACTGGAGCAAATTTTGAATCAGATAATTTCAGTATTTCTTTTTCAGCATCAACTTTACTTTTAGCGTAGTCAGTTTTAGGGTCAACAGGAGAAGTTTCATCTACTGTATCTAAGTTAGATTCTCCATACATGATACAACTTGAAGAGAACAAGAATCTTGATACACCTACTGATTTACATAAATTTGCTAATCTCACAGAACCTAAGTTGTTTATTTGACTAGTCCAAGTTGAATTTAAATTTCCTATTGGATCATTACTTAATGCTGCAAGATGAAAAACAGTATCTATTCCTTCTAGATCAATTTTGGTAATTTCTCTTAAATCTTTTTTTATTGATTGATATAAAGATTTTGTTGGATATTCATCAAATCTACAATCTTCGAAATAACCATTATCTATCCCAATTACTTCATGTCCCAATCTTAATAATTTATTTGTTAAATCAGATCCTATATAACCTTTATGACCTGTGACTAAATACTTCATAATTTCACCTAGTCAAAGAGTTGTTTCACTATAAGATCTAATCTATCATTTCCCTTAATTAAAATGGGTTTACAGCCAGCTTTTATAGCTGCTGATTTATCTCTTTCATCATCTCCAATAAAAAAAGTTTTCTCCATTTTAAAATCGAAATCAAATTGTGCTTGAAAAAGCATTCCAGGCTTAGGTTTTCTACAATCACAATCATCATTCCAATTACATGTGCATACATATATTTTTTCTATATCACCACCATAATTTCTAATATCTTCCAACATTTGTTTGTGAATGTTGTCTAAATCTGATTTACTCATTATTAATCTAGATACTCCTGCTTGATTTGTGATAATGATTACTTTAATGTTTTTTTCTTTTAGAAACTTTAGACCTTCTAGGGACCCATCTCTCCATTTCCATTGATCCCAAGAAACGACATATTGAGCTTTTGGCATCTTCTCATTTAAAACTCCATCTCTATCTAGGAATATGTATTTTTGATCAGAAAAATATTTTTCTGTTATTGGTAGTCTATTTAAACTTCCTATACTGTAATATTTATGTTTTGTTTTAAAGTATCCAAGCTGAGAGTTTTTGATTAAATTAGGAAATATCTTTGATTCAAAATCAATGTTTTGATCGCCAATATTTTCTAGGCAAGATTTATTCATTACAATATAACCTATATTTACGCCTTTTAAGTTTGGTGATTGCCTAGTACTGTCGTAATTAATAATTTTATTTTCTGAATAATCAACATTATTTTTTGTATAACCAAATTTATTATCATATACAGTAATTTGGGCTAAATTATTTTCAGAATTAAATTTTTCTAATATCCCTTTCAAATCAATTGGCCAATAGTTATCGCAATATATTAATAGAAAATGTTTTTCTATAAGATCTTTAGCATGATTTAATCTTTTCGATGTTTGGGCAAATAAATCTAAGTTAGAAAAAGTTATATTTAATCCAATATTTCCAATACTAGTTATATATTTTTCTATTTCTTCGGATTTATATCCTCCTAAAATTAATACATCTTTAAAGTTATTCTCCTTGAGCATTTTTAGTAAATGAAATAGAAAGGGGGTGTTATTAATAGAAATAAGAGGTTTTGGGATTTTTTCAGTTAGAGGCATCATTCTCTCACCCAAACCTCCTGCTAAAATTACACACTGTGAAAGGTTTATTTTACTTTTCATGAAAGATATTTCGTAATCATATGACAGATAGTCAGATGGATATTTTCTACCAGTTCATATTCTCCAATTGCTGATTTAATTAATATAGGGGTATCAACTTTTTTTAAGAGAATTCCTCCATCAAAACCCAATAAACCAATAGTTTTTATCCTATTATTTTTACAATAATCAACTGCTTTAACTAAATTTTTGGAATTCCCGCTAGCGGAAATTACTATTAACAAGTCTCTTGTTGAAATATTCTTGTCAATTTGAAATCTAAAAATTTCATCATAGCTAATATCATTAGATATTGCTGTAATTAAGGAAGTGTTATCAGAAAGGCATGTAGCTTTAATGTTTAATTTATTTGATGTTTTTCTAGTAGCTTTGGTTAAGTCATTTACGAAATGAGAAGCAGTTGATGAACTTCCTCCATTACCAGCTATATATAAAGTCCCTTCATTATTTTTAACTTCAAGGATTTCTGATGCAACTTTTTCAATTGAGTTTACATCAAGATCTTGTAGAGACTTTACATTATTTTCAATGATTTCATTTAAATTAGTTTGTTTCATTTTGAAATATTATACGGATAAAATCTAAGTAATTTCTTAATAGGTCTAGATTATATATTATATTTTGGGTTTTATAGAATGCTTTTTAATCTATTTGAATAAGACCTTATCAAGTAATACATTTTTTGATGCCTTCTATGATGTTAATTTTTGGAATCCAATTAATTTCATCTCTTATTTTTTTATTGTTGGCATAAAAATCTATATTTGGGATTTGTGAATTTTGTTTTTCTAGTTTAATTTTGTCAGATATTTTCATTTCGGATCTTATAATTTCATTAACTTCATATATAGAAATCGATTTACCAGAACCTATATTATATGATCCCTCTGATGTGTCATTGTTTATTATCCCCCATATTGCAGAAATAACATCATCAATATAAATGAAATCATGAGAATTGAAAGGATTTTTAATTTCTGGCTTAGTTTTATTTTTATAAGTTTTAATTAAATAAGGAATTAGAGAATCATCTCTTTGGTATTTTCCATAAACATAAAAAAGGTTTAAGTTAATATATTTTATGTTTTTTTCATTACATTTTTTTGTTAAATATTTATCTAGTGTTATTTTTGCCCAGGTAAAATCATTTTTTGGGTTTTTAGGATAATTTTCATCAGTCTCTCCATCCGGGTTAAAATATTCTGCACAGCTTCCGATAGAAATAAATTTGGAGCAAAGAGTTTTTTCTGATATGAAGTCGAAAAAATCCATAGTTTTTTCTATATTGTATTTAGAATTTTTTAAAGAGAAATTAGGAATTCCTTTCCATGCTAAGTTCAATACTGTTTCTGGATTAAATTTGATAATATCATCAGAGAATTCTGTGAAATTTTCAAAATTGCAATTAATGTATTTGATATTATTAAAATCCTGATACTTTTTAATTGATTTAGAATTTGCAATAGCTAATAAATCGCAGTCGCTTGGAAGATTATTAATTAAATTTTTCCCCAAAAAACCTGTTATTCCTGTAACTAATAATCTCATATTATATAAATGGGTGATTATTATCTTTTTCTGAAATTATTTGAGGCTGAATAGGCCACTCAAAATTAAATTCTGGATCTTTATAATTAACGCCTCTTTCATGATTAGGGGAGTATATTTGTGAAGAATAATAGTGAACAAGGGTATTGTTTTTCATAGTTAGAAAAGCATTAGCACATCCTTTAGGGACATGTATACTTAGCCTGTTTTGAGGGTTTAGAGTTGTAGAAATCCATTTTTTATAGGTTTTAGATTCTTTTCTTAAATCTACTACTACGTCATATATTTCTCCATCTACACATGTCATAGTTTTAGATTCCTGAAAAGGCTCCAATTGATAGTGGAATCCTCTTAAAGTATAAGCTGATTTGTTGTAAGAAAGATTTGCTTGTTTTACTTCTTTATCAATTCCTTGATTATCGAATTCTTTCTGACAGAAATTTCTCATAAAAGAACCTCTTTCGTCAGAGAAAGGTTCAGGAGTTATTATGTATACTCCTTTTATATTCTGTTCCTTGAATATCATGATTTCCTTGAATTCATTTATAAAACCATATTAATAGTAAATTAGTTTCTATGGAATCCTTATAATATATTTTTTTATTTTAGATTTTCAATAACAAAAATTACATTACAAAATTTTCTTTACTTTAATATAGATTACTGTGTGAATGATATTGGGTTTTCAAGATCATATTCTTTACAAAAGTCGATAAAATTCTTAGCAGCAAATCTTTGATTTTCTAATTTTATTGGTTTTCCTTCTAGAAATTTTGGGGTAGATTTCAAAATATCTTTTATTAGAATATTTTGAGATGAAAGATATAATCCTTTTTTTTGTTGAAATTTTTTATTATTACTTAAATATTCCCAAAGTTTTTTTTGAATTTGTTTATCTATTTTAATAGGAAATTTCCAAGTTTTTCGAGAAAAATCAAAATAAACTTTTTTCTTTAATCCGAGAAAAAATTCGACGATTTTTTGGTCATAATATGGGTTAAAAATTTTTTTATTGTTAACTATAGAAGGTAAAATGAAATATTCGCTGTCTAAAGGTGTATGTGTAATGAATATCCCTGATAAAATTATTTTTTGATATTCAGTTAAATCATCTGATATATATTCATCAATAATTTCTTGATTTTCAGAAGATAATAGTCCGGTATTTCTATTAAGGAAAAAATTAACCACATTTTTTTCTTTAAATATTTTCTTTCTAATAATGGAAGGTAAAAGTATTGATGTGGGTTGTGAACCAGCAGCGCATGATAATGTGTCTAGGTTTTGACCAAAGGCTATAGAAGAGTATTTACTTAAAAAATTATTAGAAAAAGCGTGGTCCATAACCAAGTAATGAATAGTTCCAAGAGGAGTTCCGTATTTTTCTATTAATTCAGGAATGTTTTTATTCAATACTTTTTCATTAACATCTAAAAATTGATGAGATTTTATATCTGCTATTTTTGCATTTATTTTAGAAAATTCTTTTTCTGAAGAATTTTTTCCCCATGGAAGAATAGTTATAGCATCCAAAATATTTTTGTCTTTTACTGCTATACATGCAGAATCCATTCCTCCACTAAGAAAAATCACTTGATTTTTTTTAGTCTGATTTTTGGAAATAGCTGATGAAAATAATTTTTTATATTCTTCTAAGATATTATTCTCATTAATTTTATTTAAATTTCTTGGATGAATTTGATTCTTATAAAGGAGAGATAAGTTTTTTCTTTTTTTGTTAAATTGGATAATAGATCCAGGAGAACAAATATTGATGTTTTCTATAATTGGACTAATCCTCGTTGATCCAAAAGATATGAAATCTACCGCCCCTTTTTTATTAATTTTATCTCCTTTTTGAATTAAATCTGTAAGCTTAATACTAATTTTAATTTCATCTTCATGAATTCTGTAATATAAAGGTACTATTCCTAACGTGTCTCTGACTAAAAAAACGTTGTCTCCAGATTCAAAATATCCTGCAAAAATTGATTCAAAACTAAAAACTTTTTCGAAATTATTAGATTCTATAAGATTGATTATTTTTTTAGATGTGTTTTCTGAAATGTTGTAAAACATCCCTGTTTTAAATTCCTTCTTTAAATTTTTTTCTGAAGAAATGAATAGAAATTATTAAAAGACTTAAACCTATTGCAGTTTGAAAAAAGGGTGTCCACTTATCCCAAAACAAACCTTCTGCTATACAAAAAAATATCCCAAAAGGTAAAGAAATTAAACCCCATATAAAACCTATTCTGAATGCTATAATAATTGTGTATAAATATCCTATACAAAAGAGTATTAATCCAATAGTAATGCCAAGTTTTAATATAGATTTCATTTCAACCTTGACACATGTTCATAATAAACATGATGGGTATTAGAAGAATAAAGGCGATTAGTAAATTGATGAAAAATTTCCCTTGTTTTATAGATGAATAATCTATTTCTTTTTGTTTTTCTATTTCTTTTTGTTTTTCTTCTTGGTTATTTTTTTCTGTCATAAATTAATTCTCACTTGATAATCAGCATAGGTCACCTACACATATATCTCTCATTTTTTCACTTTTAACACTTTTAAATCCGTCATTAAGATTGTATAAAATTGAAACTTCTAAAACTATGAATATTATTAACAAGATGTTTAATAAGATTAACAAATAAGTTTTTTTATTATTTAAATAATTATTTAAATTTTTTAAATTCAAATTATTTTTATGTGTTCTTTTATAAATTTTCACTTTCTTTGGGATTGAAAGTGATCCTACTTAGAATTTCTTTTCCAGTATTTTTGAAATGATGAGTACAATTTGGAGGTACAAGAATGAAATCTCCTTCTTTGATTTTATATTCAACTTCATCTACCCATAAAATTCCAGTTCCACGAGTTATATAAACTTGGTGTTCCCAATCATGAGAATGGTGTTTACTAGATTCTCCTGGTTCATGATCATGGTATAACGAAACTACAGTAGGAACTCCATCAGTTATATTCAATACAGGGTTATCAAAGTCGTTTTTGTTTTTTATTACAGGGATCATTTATTTTGATTAATAACTATTGAACTACACGAGCACATTGTCTAGCACTAAGATGTCCATCATTACATAGTTGTAGTCTATGTTCTCTAAATTCTTCTTCTGACATGATATTTGATCTTTGCGAAAAGACCATTATTTCAAGAATTATAAATACCACTAGCGTGATATTAAGAATAAGTAATAATAATTTTCTTTTGGTTTTTAAAGAATCGTTAATGCTTTTCAGTACTGTCATAATTTTTATTATTTCCTTAATTTGTCAAAACATCAAATATAGTAGATAAGGCTCCACTTTTCTTACCTTTGAAAATTTCAGTGTAGCCACATTTAGTACAGGAAATAGTGAGAAAATTATTACTCTGAAGATTTAGGAATTTACTTAAACCTGAACCTGTGGTGCTTATTTTTCCTTCTTCGTAAGTGGAATTTTTACATTTTTCGCATGAATATTCTAGTTTCTTTTCTTGCATATCTTTTTTCTCCATTTAAATAATATATTTTCTCATATTATTTAATCTTTCCATCTTTGAGAAGTGTATGTAGTTGGTCTTGAATTTTTTATTGAGAATTCTCTTGCATCTATTAAACTTTTTTTATTAAGAGAATTTTGTTCATATCCTTTTTCAATAACATTATAGTATTTTAAAGAAGGTCTTCCATATCCATTATATAAAGATGTCATTTTGTAATATAAAACTTTATGGTTTTTATTTTCGATGGATACTTCAAAATAATTTTTTTTATATAGAGTTGGCACTCCTTCATATCTATCAAGAGAAGTTTCATCTTTTTGAGAAATTTTAAAGATCACTCCGTTTACTTGAGATCCAACATCTTTTTCTATATCTGCAACTGTTCTAAAAATAAGTTTGAAGTTCTTTAAAATGAAACACATGAAAACTTCAGAATCAGGGCATCTGTTTTTCATTTGTTCCAAATGAAGATTACTACCATACGCAAAATATAAAGTTTTACTCATTTTGATAAATTGATTTTTTATTAGAGAGTCTTTTTACTGGTTTTTCTATAATAGCAAGATGGAACATTGCTGATATGAATCCTAATGCTACACATATCCACCACATAGCATCATACGAGCCATAGAAATCAAATATTTTTCCTCCTAGCCAAGATCCCAAAAAAGAGCCGATTTGATGTGAAAAAAATGTTATTCCATAAAGTGTTGACATGTAATAAGAACCGAAAACATCTGAAATAATCCCACTAGTTAATGGAACTGTTGAAAGCCAGAGAATTCCTAGAAAACTTGCGAACAATAAAACGCTTAATTCATTTTTAGGGAGAATTATAAAAAGAAGAAATAGTACCGACCTTAAAGAGTATAAAACAGCTAATAAATTTTTTTTGGAGAGACTGTCTCCTAGGCGACCAAATAATAAAGTCCCAATGATATTAAACAATCCTACTAATGCTAATGACCATCCTCCTAGCCATGTTGGTAAGCTTTGATCTTCTAGGAAAGCTGGAAGATGAGTGGCTACAAATGTCACATGAAAACCACATACAAAAAAACCTATAGTTAATAGATTATAACTTTTAGAACTAAATGCTTCCTTAAGAGATTCTTTTATAGTTTGATCTGATCCTTCTTTTGAAGATTTTGATTTTCCTGAAAAACTTAATATGTAAGAAAATACTAACATTAGAGATGCAATGAAAATTAAATTAATTAGTGAATTTGCCCAACTAGATATTTGAATAAGGTATGCAACAATAGGAACCATCACGAATTGTCCTAATGATCCTGCTGCCATCACTACTCCTAATGATAATGTTCTGTTTTCTTTTTTGACTGATCTGCCCACTGCACCTAGTACAACTGCAGTGCCACATCCTGCACCTCCTATCCCCATTAATGCTAGAGAACCTATTAGATCAAAAGAATTATTGACGTTTGACATCCAAGTTAAACCTAACATAGCTAGAATTACTCCTAAGAATGCAGCTTTTCCAGATCCATATTTGTCTGATAATGCACCAAAAATAGGAGATCCGACACCTATAAGTAATACTTGAATAGCCATAGCAAAACCAAAAATCTCTCTTCCTACTTCTAAATAATTGGATATAGGAATAAGATACATTCCGAAAGAGTGTCTTATTCCAAAAGAAATAAATAAACAACCGCTTCCTCCAATTAAAACCATTAAGGGAATAAAATTATTTCTTTTTAATGTTCTCATTGATTTTTATAGTGGACAAACGAAATAATATTTCTGAAA
>MDTE01195168.1_pt1 | contig 11793 bp, 7 predicted proteins | sample 811231 | NCBI WGS metagenome assembly MDTE01 (sample SAMN05326651, study PRJNA326480) | marine metagenome | isolation source: seawater | place: Indian Ocean: Red Sea | collected 2010
ATGCTCATCCGGAGAGGTGGGTTGAACTGAGCGATTCGTTCCGGGAGGGCACCAATGTGCTGCCCGACACGGAGGACTTCGATGAAGCAATTGAAGATCCAGCAACGCTGGACATCCTCCGCGTGATCATTGGCGAGGACATCACGTTCGAGGAATTCGCGATCATGCTCAGAGATTCGACTGAGAACCTCGGCGAGATCAAGGGGTGGCACCGTGACATCGTTCGCGAGTACGAACGCCGGATGGAAATTGATGCGGTCTCTGTGATGTGGTATCTCAGCGACGTCACCGAGAAGGACCATTGTTTTGCAATTGTGCCCGAGACGCACGATCGACTGGTCGACATGAACCCTCTTGATGTACAGCAGGGCGATGGGATTGACGTCCTGGGTGCCGCAGGTACTGCGGTGATCTTCCATGCCCGGGCCATTCACTGCGGGCATTTGAAGCCGGGCAGTAGCCAGCGACGAACTTTGCAGGCTTATTACTCGCGATGGCGAGACCAGAGAACTGCCGAATGGTCGGATATCCCTGAGAGGCTGTATTCGAAGAGCGACCCGGCTCTTCCCCGTCGTTTTTACGACAAGTGGAACGTGACCAATATCCTCGAAGGAGTTGGCAAACGCCCGGCAGACCTCTCGTCGGACCTGTCAATCAGTGAAGTGATACAGGAAGTCCAACGTCGCGGCCGCGATGCGATGTGAATCTCGTCGGACAGGCAACACCGAGTTTCGAATTCTCGCTCAATTCGGCCCGCGGGGATGACGTGCAGGCGCCGGACAGCAGTCCTCACCGCACCGATCCGGGCGCGGAGGGCAAGTCCCGGCAGCCTCCCGGTCGGCATCGAAAAGGCGTTCGGAGATCAACTTCCTGATCATCGTGATGAACTTCGGATGCGTTCCAACCGTTTCGGAACGGATCATGTTCAAACCGATCCGTTCGGACGTTTCTCGGGCCTCGTGGTCCAGATCAAAAATCACCTCCATGTGATCCGACAGGAATCCAATAGGCATCACAATCACGTCGTTGACGCCATCCGACTTGAGTGCTTCGAGATGGTCGCAGATGTCCGGTTCCAACCAGGGGATGTGCGGTGGCCCGCTGCGACTCTGGTAGACCAGTTTCCAGCGATCGTCTGTCAGACCCAGGGACTCGGCGGCCAAGTGGCTGACTTCCGTGAGTTGCTGCACGTAATCACATCCATCAGCCATGGAGTCCGGGATGCTGTGGGCTGTGAATGCGATGTGGAACGTGTCGCCAGACTCGGGCCCAAGCTCGGCGACCGCATCCTGAAGCCTGTCAATGTTCGCTTCCACGAAATCGGGGTGGTTGTAGAACACACGCAGCTTTTCCACGACCGGCGCCGTGTCTCCGACGGCCTCTTGAGCCGTCAGGATGTTCTCTCGATATTGACGACAACTGGAATAGGAGCTGTAGGCGGACGTCACAAACGCCAGAGCACGGCGGACACCGTCACGTGCCATTTGCTCCATCGTGTCGGCGAGCATCGGATGCCAGTTTCGATTTCCCCAGTAAATCGGCAGTTCGATCTGATGCGCATCGAGTTCCTGTTGCAGGGCCGCAATGACATCACGGCATTGAGAATTGATCGGGCTAACGCCGCCGAACAGCGAATAGTGTTCGGACACCTCGAGCATTCGTTCTCGCGGAACATTTCGTCCGCGGAGGACATTTTCGAGGAACGGGAGGACATCATCGGGTCCTTCGGGACCGCCGAATGACACCACCAACACAGCGTCGTGGGGCGAGGTCTCAGCTGTCACATCCGTCATCAAACCACTCTTTATCCGTCAAACTGGCGACGCACCCTGGGGCGAATGCGCTCGTTTCAGCGATTTTAGTCGATCACGGAGACTTTTCGACCACAACAAGCAATCATCACGCCCGTCGTATCCGGATCCTTTTCGCGTCCACAATGACAAATTACGGTACGAACACGGCCTCTGTGGGCATCTTTGGGGTTAATTATCAGTACAGATTATTCAGGTTGCGTTCCGGTGTGCGATCGGCGATCCTTTCAGCCCATCAGCAGAATTGCGACCCACGGAAACAGGAATACGAGGATACGATGGTTACGGCGAATCCCGAACAAGCTGAAAATCATGCGGGGCACCACGCACCGGCGGGAAATCGGAACGTGTTGCTGGGTTCGCTGCTGGCCGCAGGCGTAGCGTTGATTGCAGTCGTCGCGTGGTCCTTTTCCTCTGATTCCGCATCCACAGACACGACGCTCGTGTTCTACACGGTCAAGCGTTCGGACCTGCCGATCCAGGTCACGGAAAACGGCAACCTGCAGAGCCAGACCACCACGGCGGTGCGATGCCAGGTCGAAAATTTCGGCCGTGATCGATCCGGGACGCAGATCCTCTCGATCGTGGAAAACGGAGCCGATGTCAAAAAAGGTGATCTGCTTGTGGAACTCGATTCCGCGTTGATCACCGAAAGGCTTGACGAGCAAGAACTGCAGACCGAGCGATCTCGGAACGAACAGATCCAGGCGACTGTCACTTTTGAAAACCAGAAGACGCAAAACGAAACGCTGCTCGCAGAGGCGAAGCTGCAGTTGGCTCTCGACGAACTGGGACTCCAGCAGTACGAGGACGAGGAGGGCGGGACATTTCAGCTTGATCTTCAACTGTTGGACCTGAACATCCAGACAGCCGAAGCCAACCGACTGATCCGGCAAACCGACCTCAAGGGGACTGAGCAGCTGGCAAAACTTGGTTACCGCAGCAAGGGCGATCTCGAACAGGCACGTCTCGCTGCCCTCTCTGCCGACACCGAAGTTGCCCGACAGGTGTCCACCCGCAAGGAGATGGTCGACTACACCTATCGCAAGACCAAGATGGAGCTGGAAGGGAAAGTCGCCACAGCCAAACGCAGCATGCTTCAGGTTGAACGCAACAACGAGGCATCCCTGTTGCAGGCCGAGGCGGCCAAGATTGCCGCGGACCGGGCATTCACGAAAGAGACAGAGAAGCTCGAGAAGTACAAGAAGCAACTCGAGAAGTGCAAGATCTTCGCGCCACACGGCGGCATGGCCACATACGCAACTGATCGTGATGGAAAGACGCGAATGGCCGAAGGGAGAACCGTTTACGAACGGCAGCGGATCATTACGCTTCCGGATCTCAGCGCCATGGAGGTCAAAACAGGAGTGCACGAATCGGTACTGGATTCGATCCAGGCAGGTCTCCCGGCAACGATCACCGTCGACGCATTTCCCAACCACAAATTCAAGGGGCGGGTCAAATCGGTGGCTGTGCTGGCCGATCGTGGCGAATGGCACAGCACCGACGTGAAGGTCTACACGACCATTGTCACGATCAACGAGGGAGAGCTCATCGAGGGCATTCGTCCCGGAATGTCAGCGGTTGTCGACATCCACGTCGAACGGATCGAGGACGTGCTCACTGTCCCGGTGACAGCTGTTGCCCAGATCGGCGAAGAAAACTGGATTTATGTGGAAAGTGCCGGTGGCGTAGACAAAGTTCGTGTCACGCTGGGGAAGACCAACGAAAAGTTCATCGAAATCACTGAAGGCCTTGCCGAGGGCCAGCGAGTTGTGATCAATCCCATGGCATTGCTCCAGGCCGAAGAAAACACCGGCAACAAGATCGACCCGGAAGACGATCTGAACGACACGATCGAATACGGGCTACAGGAGTCGGACAAAACGGCTTCCGACGGAAGCAAAAACAAGGACGCGAAGGCGAGCAAGCCCGGCAACAAGCAACCGGCCAAAAAGGCCGTCGACAAGGCGAAAGCAAAGAGTGGCGGGAAGTAGATCCCGGATCATCACTCCCCTGAAGATCCCGGCAGACGACTTTCCGAATCGGCCTCCTTCTTCTCTCGCGCATCGCGATCCAGTGTCATGTGGTTGCAGACCCTAAAGCTTGGCATCAAGAGCCTGTTGCTGCATAAGCTTCGCAGCATGTTGACCATGCTCGGAGTGATCTTGGGCGTTGGCTCGGTGATCTCGATGCTGGCAATCGGAGAAGGCTCCAAACGGGAAGCCCTGGAACGCATCCGCCGACTTGGGGCCTCCAATGTCATCATTCGCAGCGTAAAACCCGGACAAGAGGGGGCCGAGGAGGAAGAGGAAGGTTCCAAGGACCAAGCGTCGAGTCGCGTGATGGAGTACGGATTGCGTTACAAGGACCTCGAACGACTGAAGGGCACACTGCCAACAATCGAGCGAGCTGTGCCGATCACCCTGGTCCGAAAACGAGCACAGGCCATGCATCGGGCGATCCCGAACGCTCGTATCCTTGGCACAACGCCGGACTTTCTGGACGTCAAGAGCCTGAAGATGGGCCGCGGGCGTTTCATCAGCGATACTGACATGGCTCGCGGATCGAATGTTGCCGTGCTTGCCGCCGGTGCAGCGGCCAAGCTCTTCAACTTCGAAGACCCTGTCGGCAGATCTGTCCGTTTTGGCACGATGGTGTTCAACGTCGTGGGCGTCGTCAGCCCGCAGGGTACTGGTAGCGCCACCGCCGGCGCAATCGGTGGGCAAGACTTCAACAAGGACATTTACGTACCGTTGACGTCCGCGCGAAGCCGTTTCGGTGAACTGAAAATCATCGTGAGTGCGGGCAGTTTCAATTTTGAGCGAAACCAGTTGAGCGAGATCACGTTGACCGTGAAGGACCAGAACCTGGTCAGCCAAACCGCCGCGATGGCTCGCAAGGTGATCCGCGCACATCACCCAAAGGGAAACGACATTGAGATCCAGGTCCCGTTGGAACTGCTCCAACAGGCCGAAGAGGAAAAACGGATCTGGAACCTCGTCCTGGGGTCGATAGCCGGGATCTCGTTGCTGGTGGGCGGTATTGGGATCATGAATATCATGCTGGCCACCGTAACTGAGAGGACTCGCGAAATCGGCATCCGACGAGCCCTTGGGGCCAAGCGACGAGACATCACGATACAGTTCCTTGTCGAATCGGTCGTGTTGTCTTCGACCGGAGGCCTTGTCGGAATTGCGTTCGGCGTGGGAGTTCCCGTTGCCGTGACATTTTTCTCCGACATCGACTCGTACATTCAATGGTGGACCATGCCGTTGACGTTCATGATTTCGGTGGGGATCGGCGCCGTGTTCGGAGTCTACCCGGCCAGGCAAGCCGCGATGCTTGATCCAATCGAAGCTCTGCGCCACGAATGATCCGCCCCGCACCATGACCAGAGTCATACCGCCACTGTGCTTACTGCTGACGGTCCTCCTGCTGGTGGCCGGCTTTGCACTGCTGGCACGGGAAAAGCCCCAGCCGAGCATCCGTCTGCATGAGGCCACGGCCTCAGGCGATGAGGAACGCCGCGAGTTGCTCGAAGCGGAACTCGAGCAGCAGCGTTTGAAACGGACGGTGTTGATTGCCGCCGTGTTCGGCCTGGCCATCGTGACCGCTACGACAGCCTTTGTCGCAATACGCCCGTCCCGCAAAACCAACGGCGCCGCGACGTGATGCCGACGGATCCGGCGACAGGACGCGAACCATCGCTTTAGCCGGGCGGACGGACACCCTGCATCCGTTTGATCTTCGTCGAGGGCCAGACCCCTTCGGGAAGCTCTCCGTAGGTGGGTCCGGCATTGGGTGGGAACACGCCGTTCGAAACTGGCTGATATTGCTCCTGGTTGAGTTCCGGCCAGAGCCCGGCATCATCCAGCAGCATCAGCTCCAGGTCGAATGCCAGCTTGGCCCGGTTGACGATGTAACCCAGCCGACCATTTGCGACGCTGCTGAGGTTCGCGCGGTAGTCTCGCTGGGCTTCCAGGAAATCCCGTGCGGTGACAGTGGCGAGACCCAGTGACAGTTCCAACTGGGTGCTGTAGACCCGCTCGGAAGCCAGCGCCGCACTGATGACCGAAATGTCGTATTGAACCCGATCAAGAGACAACTGACGCAAATCCTGGCGGGCCGCAAACTTGATGTTGTCCTCCAGTTCCATCAATGATCTCCGCCCCACCTGGTAGTTGATCAGGGACTGTCGAAAACCGTTGCGTTGCGAGCGGCGATTCAATGGCAGGTCGACGGCCGCGCGTAGTTCCGTCTGGCTGTCTTCGGCACCAAAGTCAAACGCCCTTCCGTCACGAGCCGACAGGGAGTGGCTCACGTTGAGGTTCAGTGCCGACTTCAAATCGTCAGCAGCGAGCTTGATGCCCCGCCAGTCATCGGCCAGGCGGCCTCGCTGATCCATCAGGTCGAACCGTTGGACCAACGCTGTCACCATTGCGTCGTCGACACTCATTTCGATTTTCGGCAGCCCCGAAGACGTGTCCGCCCCGAGCTTGTCGAGCAGCACGAGGAGTTGCTGGCCTTGTTCGATCGATTTTTTGAGTTCTTCTGAGGGAGTCGACCTCTTGGCTGGAGCGCCAACCATTCCTCTGGCCACAGGTTCGAGTGTCACCAACGCCGCAAGCGATGTGTCAGCTGCCTTTTGCAGAACCTCCAGTTTCTCGTCTGATTCTCCTCGCAGCACTTTTGTCACCCGTGCCTGGGTTGCCTCGGCGCGTGCCTTCTGGGCAACGTAAGCCTTGAGAACCGTCTCGCGGACGGAGCCTTTGCCTGACAATTGATCGGCGTGTTGCAACTGCCTGGCGGTCAGTTGCAGCCGCGCCTGAATCGCGTTGGCCGTTCGTCGAAACACATTGATCGGTGCGGCCGGCGGAACGGCGTCTTGTGTCTCGGCCAGTTGCCGCTGAGCACGATCCACAGACACATAGGCCTCATCGACCCTCACAGCGGCCCGCAGGACTCGCAACTCCCTCACATTGTTTTTGCCCACGCCAATTCGTTCCCGAAGCTCCATCCAGCCCAGGGTCCGGTCAAGCATGACCAGGTTTGTGCTGACGACGTCCTCACGATCAACCCGGGGTTTTTCCAGAAGCTCGCGGACGCGTTCTCTGGCCCGACGGACAAGCTCCCCGGCGACTTCCATTTCGTCCCGCAGGGTCAGCGACTCCAGTTCTCGCAAATCGATATTGATCGCCGTCTCAGTCGGAATCCCGAGGGTCAGTTTGAATCGATCGAGGCTGTTCTCCAGGCTGTTGCAGGAATTGATCAGGCTCCGTCGTCCGGAAAGCATGTTCTGTTCGATCTGGTCGACCTGGAAGCGGGGTTGCGCGCTGTTAACGCCGGAACGGACTTCCGCCTCAGCCTGGTCCAGGGCGCGGACAACACCGAAGTAATTCTGCGTGTTGATTTCGATGCTGCGGTACGTGCTCAGCAGGTCCTGGTAATAGGTGTTCGACAGGCCGAAATAGAACTGCTTCCGGTATCTCGCAAACCGCCGTGCGGCGTAGACGACGTTGCGTTCAGTCTGGATCAGCGGCTCGAGAAGCACGTCTCTCTGGAAGACGCTCTGAGTAAACTCGAACAGAAGATTGGAACTGATGTCCTTGGCGAATCCCTGCGGGCCGCCGAATGTCATCACAACACTGTTGGCAAAACGGGCCACGGCGGTGCCTCCCAGCGCGATGACGCGGTCGCCGGAGACGGTCGACGGGACAGTGAGAGTATTCGACTTCACTCCTGCATCACGGGTGTGATCGTAGTTGGAAGACGTGCCATTTCCCGCGGCCGAAAATTTCGTCTGGTAGCGATAACGTTCTCGGGTCAGCCCCAGGGCAGCTGAATAAAGAGCCTCTTTTTGCGACTGGTACTCACGACTGTTCAACTGCGCCAAACCGACGATGTCGGTGAAAGTCAGTTTTCGAGCCTGATCGCGCATCTCCTTAGGTGGATCTGTGTTATACGTCCGCCGATACTCCTCGCGGACGCTCTCAAACTCGAACATTCGTGACAGGCAGACCAGGGGAATGGCATCCCAGTACTCGCGAGGAATCGGCTGGATCGTCAGCCCCACCTCCGCGTCGGCATACGGTTGTGCCGCGGGTGCCACATTGGACGGGGCGTTTTGACGGGTTGAGTGCCACACAGGTTGGACAGTTCGCGGCCCCCAACCATCGATGCTTCCGGAAACAACCGGAACGATTGGTTCACGGCGCGCCGTCCAACCCCCGGAGGTTGTGGCGGCAAAGTCCGGCACCAGGCTGTCGTCACTCGCCGACCCAGGTGCATCGGAGTCCGATCGCAACTGTGGAACGTCGTAGGCGTAGAGATTGGGACCGGGGTCCGGAAGTTGCGGATCATTGGGATCCGAATCGTCAAACAGCCGGGACCGAGGATCCACGTTGATCGAATAATTCGGTGGAAGATCCCAAGGCCGAGCGGACGTCTTCTCGTCGAGTATGTTCAGTGTGTCCCGGTCGGCAGCGCGATGGTAACGGTCACGGGTACATCCCGTGTTCCACAGCATCAAAATGGCCGCAACAACGCTAACTGAAAACTGATTCGGCAACGAATCTTTCCCTCGCCCCTGTCGACCCACCTAATTGATTTATCGATGTTTCACCGCCTTGAATTGAGGGAATGTGCCGATTGCGCAGGCTTTGCAGGCCGGGGTGCCGGTCGTAGAAAGAGAGGGGTTCGCTCCTCTCAGATGTCCCGGTAGAACAATTTTGTCTTCGCCTGTACTGATCAATGAACAGTTTCGATTTCTGTTTCTGGCGACAAGAGAATCAAAGTCGCCCGAGAAATAATCGAAACTGATACCACGCTACGCCCAGGCTACAATGCCGCCTGAAGGGCCTGGTTTTCGTCGCGCGGACGGTATTCCCGCTACTCAGTTGGGTATTTGATTGAACCAAATGACGAACATTTCCAGCATGCGTAGCATCGGTCCGTCTTCCCAGCGAAAACAAACCGATCGGTGCGCAATGTTCACCAAGTTGATTCTCCGATCTCTGCTTGTCCTGACCGCCTGCCATTCGATCACACTGGGACAACGGACAGCTGAGATGATGCGGAAAATTGAGTTCTTCGAGAAATCCATCCGCCTGACCGACGCCCACGGCCTCATCATCCCCGAGATCATGGCCTGACGCACGAGACGCCACCGGCTGAACCGTAGACGATTCACCGATCCGTCGCGGCTCAAACACTTTCGGAGAATCACCAGGCATGGAATCGCCAGCACCTGCCGCTCCAGGATCGCAAGACCTCACGGTGGTCCCCTCGATCCTACGAGTCTGGTTTGGGGTCAACGCGGAAATCACTCGTGGGTTTTACGCCGCCAGTGGACTCAGCCTGATGACACTGAAGTACGGTGTCGAGAGCGTTGCCACCTCCTATGCCGCCGGCCACTGGTTGACGCCATGGGAATTTCTCACACCGCTGCTCAACAACCGCGTGGACATTCTCACACCGGCTCCCGGCTGGGTGGGCTGGGCGATGCTCGCCTGGACGCTGCCTTTCGTCTGGATCGCTTTCTCGATGAGCGTAAGGCGGGCCGCCAACGCCGGCTTGTCGCCGTGGTCTGGTGTGCTGATTCTTGTCCCCCTGGTCAATCTGGCGACAATGCTCGCCCTGGCGGTCATTCCGGCAAGACGGAGATCCATATGGGCCCCACCACCGGTCCCACACGAGAAGGGCATCACTTCTCTCAAACCGTCGTCGTGGCAGCCCTGGTCTCCCCAGGCACTCCTCGCCGGATTGCTGGTGGGGTGTGTCATTGTCGGCCTGTTCTCTTTCGGTTTGGGAGGGTTTGCCGCGTCGGTGTTTCTCTCAACGGTTTTTGCGGCAGCTGCCCTGATGCTACGCAACTTGCTGACTCGCCCTTCTTCGAGACGTGGCGACCAGGCCGCCGCCCCGGAGTCCCGCCCCGCAACCCAAGGTAAGTCCCGGGCTCTCCTGGCAATTTTGACAGGAGTTCTGGTGGGATTGATCAGCATCGGACTCGTCGTCTATGCCCTGGGCGACTACGGCGCGGCATTGTTCTTCGGGGGGCCCATTCTGATGGGCTGTGTCACCGGATTCGTTTTCAATTTCCAGCAACGACAACCCCTGGGTGCGACGATGGCCGTCGCGTCACTGATGCTATTGGCGTCCGGTGTTTGCCTGCTGCTATTTGCCCTGGAAGGAATCATCTGCCTGCTCATGGCCGCTCCGTTGTTCCTTCCCTTGGTCATGCTTGGCGCCATGCTCGGAAAGGCCATTGCGGGCGCAACTCACACCAGTCTCTCCCACACCGCCAGCATGCTTCTGGTCCTGCCGCTGATGGCGGGGCTGGAAACCGTGAGTGCTCCGAAACCGGCAGAGCACGTGGTGGTCAGTCATGTGGAAATCGACGCGCCGCCCGCAACGGTCTGGAGACATGTCGTCGAATTTCCCGATTTGCCGGAACCCGAAGACTGGTTCTTCCAGGCCGGCATTGCCTGCCCCATGCGGGCGACAATCGTAGGCCACGGAGTGGGAGCGATCCGGTATTGCGAATTCACAACAGGATCGTTCGTGGAGCCCATCACCACCTGGGACGCGCCGAACCGCCTGACGTTCGACGTCACCAGTCAGCCAGACCCGATGCGTGAGTTGAGTCCGTACCGCCACGTCCACCCTCCGCACCTCAAGGATGCCTCGCTGAAAAGTCAACGCGGCGAATTTCGATTGGTGGCGATTCCCGGCGGTCGGACACGGCTCGAAGGCCGCACGTGGTACACCTTCGAAATGCACCCCCAAGCCTACTGGATCTTCTGGTCGGACCTGTCGATCCACAAGATCCATGACCGCGTCCTGATCCACATCAAGCAACTCTCTGAATCGGCTGACAAGAACAAACGGAACCCAGTCCGGACCGGAATTCGCAATCGGTGACAGTCACCGGGAATCGTTTTCTTGTGCCTGGTGTTTTCTGTCGGCTCGCAAATTGAGTCCTCGGTGTTACTGTCGACAAAGCCCCGGCCACAACTCACAACAATCCGCCGATCACAAGGACGCCGCTTTCCGATGAAACGCTTTCCTGCAGTGACACTTGTCGCGATGGTGCTTGTGCCCATTTCCGTCCTTACAGCCTCCCCACGCCGCCCGAATATCGTGGTGATCATGGCCGACGACCTGGGCTATGGCGACGTTTCGTGCTACGGCGCCAAGTCCTTGAAGACGCCTCATATTGACCGGCTGGCGGCCGAGGGCCTGAGATTCACCAGTGGTTATTGTTCTGCGTCGACGTGCACCCCCACTCGCTATTCGTTTCTCACCGGCACATACGCATTTCGGAGACCGGGGACCGGTATCGCTGCTCCCAACAATCCCGCCATCATCAAGCCCGGAACGGCCACATTGCCGGGACTACTCAAAAAGGCCGGCTATCGAACGGCCGTGATCGGCAAGTGGCATCTCGGACTGGGTGGCCCCAACGGGCCGGAATGGAACGCAGACCTGAAACCCGGACCACTGGAGATCGGTTTTGACCACTGTTTTCTGCTGCCGACCACCAACGATCGCGTTCCACAGGTCTACGTCAGCGATCATCGCGTACCCAACCTTGACCCATCTGATCCCCTGTGGGTTGGAAACAAGAAGCCCGGCCCCAACCACCGCACCGGACGCACACACCGTTCCACACTCAAGATGGACTGGTCTCACGGACACAACGGCACAATCCACAACGGCATCAGCCGGATTGGCTTCTACACAGGAGGACATGCGGCAAGGTTTCGGGACGAAGACCTCGCCGACGAATGGGTCAAACGCTCTGTGAGCTGGATGGAACACAACCGCGACCACCCATTTTTCCTCTTCTTTTCGTCGCATGACCTTCACGTTCCGCGTATGCCACACGAACGTTTTCACGGGAAAAGTGGGTTGGGATTTCGTGGGGACTCGATTCTTCAACTCGACTGGTGCGTGGGACAGCTAATGTCTTCCCTGAAAC
>MDTE01197455.1_pt1 | contig 11791 bp, 12 predicted proteins | sample 811231 | NCBI WGS metagenome assembly MDTE01 (sample SAMN05326651, study PRJNA326480) | marine metagenome | isolation source: seawater | place: Indian Ocean: Red Sea | collected 2010
ATAACACCAATTCTTGGTTTTGTTATTTCTTCAATAACTGGTGTTAATTCATATTGTGAAAATTCCATCATGTTTGATTAGGAAAATAATCTTCACATTCACCTTCGCGATAAACATCAGTTGTTGCACAATGTAGACTGCCTCCGAAAGCATAAACATCTCTAAATGGCACAGGTATAACATTCATACCAAATTGTTCCATTTGTTTGATCATTTTTTCTTCACTTGCTTCAACACATATGGTCTTAGGATTTAAGATTAATACATTCATTGACAACCATATAGATGAATAACACATTGGAGGTGGTGTATTATGAATTGATTGAGCTGCCTCATGAATTTCCCAATTATTATCATCAAAAATCTTTCTTTGTTCTGATGAAATTTTTCTATTCGGATTAATTATCATAATACCTGGTTTAATAGGAGTAAAACATGCATCTATATGTGTAGGTATTAAATCACCTGGTAAGTTTATTTGATGAACTCTGTGTTTAGGAAAATGCCTTCTCAGCCAATTAAGTCCTTTTAAATTAGATGTAAAATTATTATGGTAAAATAAATCTTTTCCAAATCTAAGAACTTCTGCAGCATCAAACAATGGTTCTTGCTCAGTAAGTATCATATCTCCTTTTTCAATTTTTTTATATCTTTCTATATCTGAAATACCCTCTGGCAAGTAATTTGATTTATATGTAGAGGTAGTCAATCTTGGTTTTGGCGCAGCTTCCCAACGCATATTAGGATCTTCTTCGTAATACTTTTCTAATAAAGGTCTATAAGCAAGATATTCAAACCAACGACAGCGATAAGACATAGGTGCTTCTAACATTTCATTGCCGACTGTTAATATTACATCTCTAGGTGGCATAGATCCAAATTGACCTTCATTAATCCAATCAGGAGTAGAAATAGTTTTTGTAAAATCTATTGGAGTTGGTCTATCTACTTTAATTCCCTGAGATTCTAAAATAGTAATAAAATTATCTAATTGAACATTAGCTTTTTCAATAGCATCTTTATCTCTAGGCCCATGAGTTCCAACCATACCGCTATCTTTGTTAAGCTTAGGTTCCAAAGCTGGTTCCATTGGTGGTATATTTGAATTTTCAACTGTTCCCACTATAACATGTTTAAGAGTATCCCATTCATTCCAAGAGTTAACTATTGTCATCTTCTCCTCTATAAATTAAAGTTTAGGAAATGTTTATCTAAAATAAAGTTTAAAACAAAATAAAATAGGAAATAATAAATGAAACTTAAAAATAACTCTCTTTTTAAAGAAAAATGCTTCGTAGGTGGTAAATGGATAGAGAGTATTTCAAATAATCGTATTGAAGTTGATAATCCAGCTAATAAAGAAATTATTGGATATGTTCCAGAATGTTCAACTGAAGAAACGAAATTAGCAATCAATAAAGCAAACAAAGCTTTTCCATCTTGGAAGGCTAAATCAGCTAAAGAAAGATCTATAATTTTAAATAAATGGGCAAGACTAATTGAAGAAAATGTAGATGATCTTGCTACAATAATGACAATAGAACAAGGAAAACCGCTTGCAGAAGCAAGGGGGGAGATTTTAATGGGTGTTTCATATATTGATTTTTATGCTGAAGAAGGAAAAAGGGTTTATGGAGATATTATTCAAGATCCTCTTCCAGATAGAAGAATACTTATTATAAAACAACCTGTTGGTGTTGTTGGTGCTATAACACCTTGGAATTTTCCAAGTACTATGATTACCAGAAAATGTGCACCTGGATTAGCAGTAGGATGTACAGTTGTAATCAAACCTGCAAGTCAAACTCCATTTTCAGCACTTGCACTTGGAGTTCTTGCAAAAGATGCGGGTTTTCCTGATGGTGTAATAAATATAATTACAGGTTCTGCAAAAGACATAGGAAAAGAATTAACAGAAAATCCTATAGTAAAAAAAATATCTTTTACTGGATCTACAGAAGTTGGAAAAATCTTATTAAAACAAAGCGCCTCTACAGTAAAAAAAGTTTCTATGGAACTAGGTGGTCATGCACCATTTATAGTATTTGATGATGCAAACATAGATGAAGCTGTAAAAGGAGCTATGCAAAGTAAATTCAGAAATTCTGGACAAACTTGTATTTGTGCTAATAGAATTTTTGTACATGAAAAGATTTATGATGAATTTTTAAATAAGTTTACTAATGAAGTAAATAAAATTAAGGTTGGGAATGGTTTAAATGAAGGTGTTGTTTCTGGGCCTTTAATTGATATAAATTCTTTAAACAAAGTATTAGATCATGTTAATGATGCAGTAAGTAATGGCGCTAAAATTGCTGTAGGAGGAGAAATTCATTCTCTTGGTGGAAATTTTTTTCAACCTACTGTACTTTCAAATGTTAATACAAAAGCAAAAATTACATATGAAGAAACATTTGGTCCTGTTGCTCCATTGTATAAATTCAGCTCTGATGAAGAGGTAATTAAACTTGCTAATGATACTCCTTATGGTCTTGCTTCTTATTTTTATTCAAGAGATATTGGAAGAATATGGAGAGTTGCAGAAGCTCTTGAATACGGTCAGGTAGGTGTAAATACTGGATTAACAACTAAAGCAGAAATTCCTTTTGGCGGTGTTAAAGAATCTGGTCTTGGAAGAGAAGGTTCCAAATATGGCTTAGATGATTATTTAGAAATTAAATATATTTCAATAGCAGGTATTTAAGACAGCCAAGCTGCTCCTCTTACCCCGCCTGAGTCACCATGAACATTTTTTACAACCTTTGTATCGAATGAATCACTAAAAACATATTTTTTTAGTGTCTGATCAATTTTTTCATAAATAAAATCAATATTTGACATTCCACCACCTAAAACAATAATATCGGGATCTAATATATTACAAACAATTGATAAACCACGTGATAAATGATCAATATATTGATGTATAGCATGCTCACATTCTTGATTTTTGTTTTTAAAACCTTCTAAAATTTTGTGTGAATCAAAATTTTTTTTAAATCTAAGGTTAAAGCATGATGAGAAACCAGGCCCAGAAACATATGTTTCCATACATCCATTTTTGCCACAATAGCATTTCTTTACAAACTTCTTTTCATCGTCTGTTCTGTTTGGAAGAGTAATATGGCCCCATTCACCCCCAATATTATTTTTACCTTTTAAAATTTTATGATCAACAATAATTCCTCCACCAGTTCCAGTTCCTATAATTACTCCAAATACAACTTTATGGTCTTTTCCAGCTCCATCAACTGCTTCTGATAAAGCAAAACAATTTGCATCATTTTCGATATTGACTTTTTGATCTAAAATTATTTCAAGATCTTTTTTTAACGGCTTTCCATTTAACCAAATAGAGTTAGCATTTTTAATTAATGCAGATTCTAACGAAATAGCTCCTGGCATACCAATTCCAATTGTATTAACTTTACCAAAATTTTTTTCAAAATTTTTAACTATTGATTCAATGCCATTTATTGTACCTTTATAGTTTTTTTCAGTTTTAATACGCTGTCTATTTAATTCATTTCCATTTGAGTCAATCAAAATTCCTTCAGTTTTGGTACCACCCAAATCAATACCTATTTTCATCAAAAAAATTAATTTTTGATAAATTTATTAAGAGTAGGTATTAAAGCTACTGCAAGAGCTATTTTAAATAACTCACTTGGTATAAAGGGTAGTAAACCAGCTTGTATTGATTTTTCATATCCAATTATTGATCCTAAATAAACTAAACCAAAAGAAAAAATAATAACTGAACCTAATAATAGAGATAATGCTGCTTTGAAATATGTTTTACTATAACCCAAATTGGCAAGATAACTAATTACTACAACACTAAGTGTCATTCCATACAAATATCCTGCTGTAGGACCAAATAAATAAGCAATGCCTCCACCAGTTGCAAATACGGGAAGCCCTATAGCTCCCTCAAATAAATAGAGCATTAATGTAAAAAAAGATAATCTTACGCTGTATGTCATTGCAATTAAAAAAACTACAAATGTTTGCATTGTCATAGGTACAGGCCAAAAAGGTACTTGAATTTTTGCAGATATTGTTAATATTAATGTTCCAAAAATTACTAAAAATAAATTAAGTAATGTCGAGTTAACGTTGTTAAATGTTTTAAGTTCATTAATTATTATTCTGTTTTTACTCATAGATTTATCCTTTAAAATTTAATAATTAACCTAAATTGTATTTTGCTTCAAGTTTATCCCAAAAAATCTTTTCCAAATTAACATTATTGAGGGTATTTATTTGTTTTATTCCAGTAGGAGATGTAACATTTATTTCTGTCAGATAATTTCCAATGACATCTATACCAACAAAAAAAAGATTCTTTTCTTTTAATTTTGGACCTACTTTACTTACAATTTCAGAATCACGATAAACTAAGCCAGTTTTTTTTGCTTGTCCTCCTGCGTGAAAATTAGCTTTTAAATTTCCATCTTTAGGTATTCTTGCAACTGATCCAACATAATCTCCATCAAAAAATATGATCCTTCTATCTCCATCTGAAATTTCAGGAATATATCTTTGAACCATTATTGGGAGGTGTAAATAGCTTTCTAAAATTTGCTTATTAAAGTCTCTGATATTAAATCTATGAATACCTTCACCACCATTTCCATAAAGAGGCTTGGTGATAATATCTTTTTCATTTTTTAAAAAAGAATAAATTCTGTTTATATCTTGAGTTACAATAGTAGGTGGCATAAATTCATGAAATTCAAAAGTAAATAACTTTTCAGTAGCATTTCTAACTGCTGTTGGATGATTGATAATTTTAGTTGAACTTGGCAAACAATCAAGAATATAAGTGGAGGTTATATAATTCATATTAAAAGGTGGATCTTGTCTTAAAAAAACAAAAAGAAACTTCGATAAATCTTCTATTTTGTTATTAGAAATAAAATTAAAATAATTCGATTTATTTTTTTTTAATTCAATAAAATGTCCACTTGCATTAACTATATTATTTTCTATGAAAAGATCTTCTGGATTATAATAAAAAATATCATAACCTCTGTTTTGAGCTTCATAAGCAAGAATAAAAGAGGAATCATAATCATAATCAATACTCTTTATATTGTCCATTTGAATTGCAATTTTTTTATTCATTAATAAATGCATTCCTTATAAATAGAAGATATGTCTTCTTTCCACTCAGTTTTAAATTTCTCAATTAATATATCGGCTGGTGATTTAGCTTTTTCTAAATTTTTTTCCAATGCAAGCATATGTATTGTTTCATTATATTTTTGATTTTTTGATAAGATATTTCTATTTTCTAATCCTTTTTTAGATATTTCAAAAATTTTTTGTGCATAGTCAATTAATTTAGAGCCTTTAAATTTTGTCATTAAACCAAACTTTGGAACTAATTTATTTAGGTAATTTCTATCTTCTTGATTCCAATCCTCTGTTAATTCATTAACCCAATCTATTGATTTACTATCATACAAGATGCCAGTCCAAAATGCTGGTTGAGAACAAATTAAATCCCAAGAACAAGCATCCATGGATCTAATTTCTAGAAATTGTTTTAATCTAATTTGTGGAAATAAAGTCGTTAAATGATCTGCCCAATCATTTATAGTTGGTTCAGTAATTTTTAAGTCTGATATTTTTTTTTTCAAAAAATCTCTAAAGGTATAGTTAGTCATGTTTATATATTTATTATTTCTTATAATAAAATACATTGGGATATCTAATGCATATTCAACATATTTTTCGAAAGAAAAATCTTTACTAAATACAAAAGGAAGTACTCCTGTTCGATTTAAATCAGTATGATGCCAAAAATGTGATCTTAAACTTTTAAATTTAGAAATTTTTTTCCTATCAAATGGAGAATTTGCAAATATCGATGTAGCTATGGCTTCAAGATTTAACATAGTGCGAAATTTAATTATCATATCATCTTCAGAACAATAATCTAAATTAACCTGATTAGTACAAGTGCGTTTCATCATATGAAGGCCATATTCACCTACTGATGGCATATAATTTTTCATTATTTTATATCTTTGTTTTGGCATCCATGGGAATTCCTCTAAACTTAAACTTGGCTCAACACCTAAGCCTAAAAGTATAAAATTATATTCTTCACCAATTTTTTTTAATTCTTGGAGATGTTTGGATGTTTCTGAACAAGTTTGATGAATTGTTTTTAATTGATCACCTGAAAGTTCAATTTGACCACCTGGCTCGAGGGTGATGCTTTCTCCTGATCTTGTCAATGCAATAATATTATCAAGATTATCATTTTCGTATTTTGGCTGCCATCCATCTTTAATTAATCTTAAAAAAATATTTTTTATACCAATTGGTTCATTATATTTTAGTGGTTTTAATGATTTTTTATCAAGAATAAATTTTTCATGTTCTACTCCTATGCGAAGATTTTCTTTACTTTTTATACCCTTATAAAAATAATCAATTAAATCGTTTTTTTTTATCATATCATTATTTAAATATGTCCTTAATTTATAAAATCAAATTAAAACCAATGTAGCTAACCCCAAAAAAGATAAAAAACCAAAAACATCAGTAATGGTAGTTAATATTACTCCTGAAGCTAGAGCAGGGTCTACTTTTAACTTTTCCAATGTAAGAGGAATAATTGTTCCAGCAAATCCCGCAACAATTAAATTTAAAACCATTGCAACACCAATAACTATACCTAATAAAGTATCATTAAACCAATACATTGAAACTAAAGAAATAATTAAAGCAAATATTAATCCATTAATTCCTCCTATAAATGTTTCCTTAAAAACAATTTTTAATGCATTTGTTGGCGTAAGCTCTTTTACAGCTAATGCTCTTACTGCAATAGTTAATGTTTGAGTGCCTGCATTTCCCCCCATTGAAGCAACTATTGGCATTAAAACTGCCAAGGCTACTATCTTCTCGATTGAAGCTTGAAAAAAACCTATTACAACTGATGCAACAACCGCAGTTAATAAATTTAAAAATAGCCATGAAAATCTTGATTTAGTAGTATTAAAAACTGCATCATATATATCTGTTTGCCCTACTCCGCCAAGCTTTAGTATATCTTCTTCTCTCTCTTCTTCTATTACATCAACAACATCATCAACAGTTATAGATCCTATAATCTTATTTTCTTTATCAATTACAGGAGCGCTAACTAAGCCATATTTTTTAAATAAATAAGCTACCTCTTCTTGATCAGTTGCTACTTCGACAATTCTAGTTTCTTTATTTTTTATTTCCTGAAGATAAATAGTTCTTTTAGAACCCATTAATCTACCAAGAGGAACTATTCCTGAAATTTTATTTTTCAGATCAACAAGATAAATATCATAAAAATCTTCAGGTAGATTTTTTTTATTACTTCTTAAGTAATCAATTGCTTCACCTACATTCCAAATATCATTTACTGAAACATAATTCCTTTGCATAAGTCTCCCAGCTGAATCTTCAGGGTAATTAAGACCTTCTTCAATTAATTTTCTTTCATTCTCTTCTATATTTTCTAAAAAAGTTGTTTGATCTGATTTTGCAAAATCTTCTACAATATCTACAGCATCATCAACATCAAGAGTTTTAGAATTTGTAGCTAGTTGTTTTATATCTAAAATATCAATTAATTCCTCTCTTAAACTGTCATTTAAATATGTTAATATTTCAGGATCAAATTTAGATCCAATTTTATTTACAAAATCAATTCTTGTTTCAGGCTCTAAATTTTGTAAAATCTCAGCTATATCAGCATTATGAATGTCTTTAATATAATTTTCTAAATCTTTTTTTTTATTATTCAGTAAAAATTCATTAATTAAAAGTAATGCTTTTTTTGAAGAAAATTCTTCATTATTTTTTTTATAAAGATTATCTTTGTTCATATTTTTTTGGTGCGGCCGAGAAGACTTGAACTTCCACAGGAAACATCCCACAGCGACCTCAACACTGCGCGTATACCAATTCCGCCACGGCCGCGTATTTACTAGAATTAAATACCAGATACGATATTAAGGATCAACAATACATGAATGTTCATAATATGAAAAATATTGAAATTATTAACTCGAAAAAAACAATTAACTACCAAGAATCAGTAAAAATTATGGAAAAAAGGGTAAGAGACATATTTGAAGGTAAAAAAAATGAGTTAATATGGTTTTTAAATCATGACCACGTATATACACAAGGAACAAGTTCATCTAACAATGAAATAGTAAATAATAATTTTGAAATTCCTATATTAAAAACAAATAGAGGCGGTAAAACAACTTATCATGGTCCAGGACAAAGAATTGTGTATTTATTAATTAACTTAAATAAGAGAAAAAAGGATATTAAAAAATTTACTTCTATAATTGAAAGTTCAACAATAAAATTATTAAAGAAATATTCAATTGAAGCAAAATCTTACAAATCAAGAGTTGGAATTTGGGTTATAAAATCAAAAAAATTTGATAATAAAAGGGAAGAAAAAATTGGTGCAATTGGTTTAAGGATAAAGAAATGGGTAACCTATCATGGCTTAAGTTTTAATATTAATCCAAATCTAGAATATTATAATTCTATAATTGCTTGTGGTTTAGATGGCTATAAAAGTACATCTTTAAAAAAACTTGGTGTTAATATAAATATAAAAAAATTTGATGAACAATTTTTAAAAATTTTTTTAAATGAACTAAAAAAATTATAATTCAATATTATTAAAATTAATTTTTTTTAATTCAATTTTTTTTGTAAAATTTTTGAAATGATTTGGTATTTTTGAAAGAAATTTGTATTCTTTATTTCTAATATTAAATTTTAAATAATGGGAATTCAATTTTAAATGTTCTTTAGTAAAAATTTTATCTTTATTATGAATTTTGTCTCCTACTATTGGACAGCCTAGTTTATTGGAAACAATTCTGATTTGATGAGTTTTTCCTGTTTTTGGTGTGAATAGAATTAAAGAAAAGTTATTATTATTTTTAAGAACTTTATAGTAAGTAATTGATTCATTTTTTGAATTATTTTTTTTATTTTCAATATAAATATTTACGATAGATTCTTTATTTTGAGGCACTCCTTGACACAATGCCAAATATTTTTTTTCTATTTTTTGCGTTCTGAACATCTGACCAAAGATTTTTGTGTAATCTAAATTTTTTGCAATGATCATTAAACCCGTTGTTTCTTTGTCTAATCTATGGACAAGATTATATAAAACTGAAATATTTTTTATAATATCATCAATTGATATATTAATTCCAGTTCCGCCTTGAGAAGCAATATCTGGCCATTTATCTATTATTATAAAATTTTTATCTTCATATATTATTGAATCAAGAAATAATTGCTTCATATTGTTTGGTATTTTTTTTAATTTTTTTAATATTGGATTATTTTTATAATGATTTTCATTATAATTTAAAATTTTAACCTCATCATTGATCATTAATCTATAGTTTGCACTAATTTTTAAACCATTAACTAAGATATTCTTTTTTCTTATATTTTTTTGAATAAAACTTTGATTTAGAGTTGAAAATTTTTTTTTAAGCCATTTATCCAGCCTTAAATTATATAATTCTTTATTGATTTTGAAATTTTTTATCAATTTATAATTTTCTCAATATTCATCCCTATATATGCTGCAATTAAACACAACGACACAGAAAGAATTATATAAAAAGATGAAAGTAAAAATTTATTATTATTAATTAATTCTATCGCTTCTAATGAAAAAGCTGAAAAAGTTGTATAAGATCCTAAAATTCCAATAATAAAAAAATATTGTATTAAGTCTTGAGAAACATTTTTAGTTCTTATGAAATAAACAAGCAAACCTATTAAAAATGAACCTATAATATTTGAAAATAAAGTTCCAACAAATGAAAAATGAGAAATGCTTTTGAAAATATTAGACGTTAAAAATCTTAAAACAGCCCCTAAAGCCCCACCACTTGCTATTAATAATAAATTAGTCAATTTAAGGTCGTTGTTCTTGATCTTCCTCTATAGTCTTTTTTTCAATAATAGGTCCGCTATCAATGCCTTTTGCATCTTCGTCACGATCAATTAATTCAATTACTGCTGTTTGTGCATTATCTCCAAATCTATTACCTATTTTTACAATACGTGTATATCCACCTTTTCTATCTTTGTATCTATCAGCAATAACATCAAATATTTTTTTTGTCATTTTGTTATCTTGAAGTATTGATATTGCTTTTCTTCTAGACTCTAGATCTCCTTTTTTTCCTAAAGTAATAATTTTTTCAACAAAAGGTTTTAATTCTTTTGCTTTAGAAAGCGTAGTTGTTATTTGTTCATGCTTAATAAGAGCATTTGACAAATTCATCAAAAGAGCTTTTCTGTGAGATGTGGTTCTATTTAATTTTCTATGAGTAATATTATGTTTCATATTATTATTATTTAAAAGGATCCTCGTATTTTTTTGCTAATTCTTCTATATTTTCTGGAGGCCAATCTAAAACTGATATTCCAAGAGTAAGCTCCATTTGTTGTAAAACTTCTTTAATTTCATTAAGAGATTTTCTTCCAAAATTGGGAGTTCGAAGCATTTCTGACTCTGACTTTTGAACTAAATCGCCTATGTAAATTATATTATCATTTTTCAAACAATTTGCTGAACGTACAGATAATTCAAGTTCTTCAACTTTTTTAAGTAAATTTGGATTAAACGGAAGTTTTTCATGTGCGCTTGTATCTTGTTGTACCTCAGGCTCATCAAAGTTTATAAATGGTTGAAGTTGATCTTGAAGTATTCTAGCTGCAAGGGCTATAGCATCGTCAGGAGATACTGCCCCAGTAGTTTCAACATCTAAAATTAGTTTATCATAGTCAGTTACTTGACCAACTCTGCTGTTTTCAACTTTATAAGTAACTTTTTGTACAGGGCTAAACATAGCATCTAGCTTAATTTCTCCTATGATTTTATTTTCATCTTCAGCAACTTCTGCAGAAACATACCCTTTGCCAGTTTCAACATTGGCTTCTAATTCAACATCAGCATTTGAGTCAAGAGTCATAATTAATTGATCAGGATTTAGAATTTCTGTTTCAGAATCAGTTTCAAAATTTCCTGCCCTTAATTCACCAGAGCCATTTGCTTTTAAATACATTTTTTTTAAACCCGGTGAATGAACTTTTACAGAAATTGCTTTTAAATTTAATAATATATCTGTTAAATCCTCCTTTACACCAGGTATAGTTGTAAATTCGTGAACCACTCCTTTGATCTTAACTGAAGTAATAGCTGCACCTTGGAGAGATGATAATAAAATACGTCTTAAGGCATTTCCAAGAGTCAAACCAAAACCTCTTTCTAGAGGCTCAGCAACTAATGTACCTTTTTTACCATTATTTTCTAGTACATTTACATCCATTTTACTGGGTTTAATTAATTCCATCCAATTTTTTTGTAACACAAACTTCTCCTTATATAAAAAATTAAACTCTTCTTCTTTTTCTTGGTCTACAACCATTGTGAGGTATTGGTGTAACATCTTTTATAGATGTAATAATATACCCAATAGATTGAAGTGATCGTAATGCTGATTCTCTTCCAGATCCCGGTCCAGAAACTTCAACTCTTAAAGATTTTAAACCATATTCTTTTGCCTTTGTTCCAACATCTTCTGCAGCAATCTGCGCAGCAAAAGGTGTGGACTTTCGTGAACCCTTAAAACCTTTATGACCTGTTGATGACCATGCTAGTGTATTTCCATTTTCATCAGTAATTGTTATAATTGTATTGTTAAATGTAGAAACTACATGAGCTATACCA
>MDTE01101618.1_pt1 | contig 11790 bp, 5 predicted proteins | sample 811231 | NCBI WGS metagenome assembly MDTE01 (sample SAMN05326651, study PRJNA326480) | marine metagenome | isolation source: seawater | place: Indian Ocean: Red Sea | collected 2010
ACGATTGCAGAAACGGTTTGTGGGTTGTTATTCAGAGCCCTTTGGTGTCTGGTACCTCACGTAGTGAGCGGCCTTGCGACTAACATACCCTATTTGAACGAATCGGGGGACTAATTGGCCGCTAATTAGGGACAAGGGCCGGGAAAACCTAGAATGGAACTATTTTGAACCCTGACTAAAGTGGTTGGAACCTATGCAATCTCATGTCGGCCATCCGGGGTTGGTTTCTGACAAGGTAGAGGCGCGTGCATACCAGCTGCAAGCAGTGGATGACGCTATGGCTGGCTCTACCCTGCTCATCCTGCCCACTGCGGCTGGGAAGACGGCAGTAGCGTGGATGTCCATAGTGGAGAGGATGGAGAGGGCTAAAGGTTGGACATTGGTTATTGCCCCCACCGTGGCGCTTTCCAACCAGCATCTGGAAAACGCGCTACCCGTCTTGTCCAAGTCGGAGGAGTGGAATCCAATAGTGCTGAGTGGCCAACAGGCCGCCTCTAAGAGACCTGAGCTATGGGGCGGCTCGAAACTGGTTTTCGCGACGCCACAGGTAGTGAGAAACGATGTCGGCAATGGGGTTCTTTCTCTGGAGGACTGCTGCCTACTGGTTATCGACGAAGCGCATCACTGCACGGGAGAGCACGCCATGGCAGAGGTAGCGGAGATGTACCTATCCCAGTCTAAGGATCCGCTAATCCTAGCAACCACTGCGAGCCCTGGCTCAAGGAAAGAGCAGGTGCACGAAATTTGCAGTAGGCTTGAGATCCAGAAGATTCACCTCAGGACCAGAGAAGACCCGATGCTGGCTGAATTCCTTGCGGAGCTCGAGGTGGAAGAAATGGGAGTTGCAGTTCCAACCGAAATCAGGGATCTTGTAGAGCCGTTCAGAATCTGGCAAGAGGGCATAGTGGATAGGGAGAGGAGGTCCGGCAGATACGTGATGCCCGGATCGATCAACCAAGCAGGACTCACCAATGCAATGGACAGAGCACAGGCTGCGATACAAAGGGGAGATCCCAGTGGCTACAGGTCGTCTTCACAGATTGCCACTGCCATGAGGCTTCATCATCTCATCAATCACCTACTATGCCAGGGAATTGCCGCATCACGATACTTCCTGTCTAGGATGGAGGATGAGGACTCTAAGAGCAAATCCGCGAGGGACTTCCTGAGGGATCCACGAGTTAGGTCCCTTTCCGAAAGGCTGCTGAAAATGGATGAGATTCACTCCAAGGTCGGAGCAGTTAGGCGCATGGTCAGGGAGAGGATAAAACGTGATTCAGAGTCAAGAATCATAGTATTCGCCAACTACAGAGACACCGTCGAGGCCCTGGAGAAGGCTCTAGGTGGACTGGAGGGAGTCAAGGCAATCCAGTTCATAGGCCAGTCTAGCAGATCTGGATCGGGAGGCCTCACCCCCAAGCAGCAGATTTCCAGGCTCGAGGAGTTCAGGTCGGGGGATGCCAACGTCTTGGTCGCAACATCAGTGGGTGAGGAGGGCTTGGACATCCCGAGCGCGGATCTGGTGGTTTTCTACGAGCCTGTTTCAAGTGAGATCAGGACCATCCAGAGGAGAGGTAGGACGGGAAGAAGGCGTGGAGGCGAAGTGGTCGTTCTGATAGCAGAGGGAACCAGGGACGAGAGTGCCAAGGACTCTGCCAGAAGGAAGGAGGATTTCATGCACAAGGCTGCGAGGAGGGTCTCCAGGGGGCTAAGCGGTAACCCTCACAGGGACCTATCGAATCTCTCTAGATTCTCAGTTTCCTATGGGGATGCGTCCGGGTCTGCTGCTGATTTCGTGCTCGAAGCAAGAGAGCGTCACAGGGGAGAGCTCTCCGAGAAGGACGAGACTCCCACGGAAGTTGTTAGGAAGGTCAGGGAGGATTTGCCACCGGAGAGTTTCCGACCAAGAGGTCAGACCGGTCTAGACCAGTTCTAGTCACCGATAACAGCGATCCTCGTCCTCAGTTGAGCAAGCCTTTCGTTGTAGTGGCCAAAGGCGAATGCTAGGAGTTCGGTGAGGTGTATCACGGGTATGTTGGTCGAAGTCCCGGTCGACCTGCTAGCCTTCCCCTGGTAGACATCCAAGGCAGTGTGGGAAAGGGTGCAGGCGCTGACAATTATCGACGCCCCCTCTGACTTTGCATCGTCTATAGTAGAGGCGATTTGCCTTAGGACAGTGGCCTCCTCTGCAAATAGTCCGGGCACGCCCACGCTCTGTGTCCTGCTCTCCCACTGGACCGGTTCCCCTCCGAGAGCTTCTATGAGCTGCTCAAAGTACTGCGGATCGTACACATCGTCATCCCCGCAGGCGCCCTCCTGCTGCATATTGGGTCCGTAGAATCCGGCTATCCTGAAGTTGATTGGATTCCTGACCTTCTGACTGACTTTGTCCAGACCAATCTCTTCCACCAGTACGTGAAGAAGATGGTTCACCTTGATACCCCCGTGGAATTTCATACCCGTGGTCCGCAGGAGTACTTCCTGGATCTTCCTCATCAGCAGGGGTTCCTCTCTCAGTCGGGACAGGTCCTCATGCAAGTTGCCGGCAGTAGCGGCACACGGAGTGATTATGTCGGCGCCTAGGGACTCGGCAATGGCGAAGTTCCTCGCGTTCAGGGTTATCTGAAGAACGTCGTTAGCCTGCCTGATTATCCCAGCTCCGCAACTAGTGGCACCCTCCATCGGGAGTAGTTCCATACCCAACGAGCGAGCGAGGGGGACCATTGTCTGATTGACTTCTGTGGCGCTGCTGTGTGCGACATTCCCTGGGTGGTATGAATACTTCAGAGGCATCAGAATCTTCCGTCCATCTCGTTGAAGATTGCCACGACCTCGTGGTGTTTGTCCACTGAGGAATTGAACTGCTTGGGCATCTTTCCTATCCCTGCAGGAGGAGCGACCATACCGAGCATCCCGTTGAACATGTTGCCGCCGGTTCTTGTGAAGCCCAGGACCATCCTAGCCGTTACTCCGGAGAACAGGTTTCCAAGTAGGGCGAAGGGCCCTAGTGCCTGCCTGTAAATCACCGTGTCGTTTACCAGGCCGCTGCTCTTTACGGACCAGGTGTACCACCAAACGTGCTTGCCGTGCTTGCCGTTGAATCCTTCGTCGGTCATGACCGAGTTCTTCGCTTCCAATAGGGCGTCCGAGACTTGAATGGGCACGGACGACTGCCGCCTGATAGGGGCGAAGTCAGTCTCGGCCTTGATCCCGTTGTGGGAGGAGAGCATGTCGTCGATGGCCTTCCTCTTAGTCGGGGAAGTCCGGGGGTCATTCCTACGTGACCAGGAGGATGCGATGACTGCAGGGCCAAGGTAGCCATTTGCGTGGGGTACCGCATCGGAGCTCGAGTGGATGATGTTCTGGCTGGCGAAGTTCCGGATGGAGTGAATCTTCGCTGCAGCGCCGGGTTCCATGGTGCCGATCGCTCCCTGTGGGGTTTGCGCTCCCTCTCTTGTCGCTGCTACCATCCATGGCTCGCTCGACTCGCGCTTCCTCTCCAGCGACCAGGGATCTATCGCCAGATCGCGTATGACATCGAATCCGGGAAGTGGTTCAATCCTAAGGGAGACCTGGCCATCCCTCATTGGGGCAATTGAGTCAAGCCTTGTCAGACCGGGGAGGACCAGCCTCCCGTTAACAGATATGGCCGTATTGGGGTCGTCAACAGTACCGTCCCGGAAGGTTAGGGAACCGTCCTGCGTCATCTTCAGAGTCCTCAGAACCTCGAGGACCGACATGTTCGCCGAGAGGGAGCATAGCCAGGTGTCTGTCCCCGTGGTGGAGGTCTCCGGGTCGTAGCGGAAAATGGTAGCCTCGACCTGAATGGCTTCGATGGGTATTTCGGGCATAGAGAAGCCGTCCTCGCCCTCAGCACCAAGTGAGTCACCGCTTGCGTACATCTTGATCGAGTCGACCATTTCCTCGTGGAAGTGCCCAGTGCTGTCGACAGCTGCTAGAGTCGGTAGAGCTTCCATCAGCCACTCAGCTGCAGGTGCGTCGTAGTCCACGTCGCAATCAAGTCGTTCTATGGCACGAGTAGCCCCTAGTTTTTCGAACTGCCCGTCCCAGTCCTTTCCTGACTGGCAGAAGAACTCGTAGCTGCTGTCCCCGAGTGCCAGTATCGCGAAGTGCACCCCTTCCATCCTAGATGCGGAGTCAGAAATCGAGAACTGCCACAGATCCTCGGCGTTGTCAGGCATCTCCCCCTCCCCCCATGTAGAGCAGACGACCATGACCCTCCTCTTGCTCGACAGGGAGTTGAAGTCGAAGCCATCCATGTCATGCACCTCCCCCTCGAGGCCGTATGCCTTGGCGTCCTTGGCGATCTTCGCGGCGAGTCCCTCTGAGTTTCCGGACTGGGAGCCGAACAGCAGGACCAAAGAGCGATCGCCAGACGATAATAGGTCGTCAAGTCCTGCTACGGATTCCCCCTCTTCTGCTGCCGAGTCATCAGCAAGTGCCACGTCTACCTCCGATTCGTTCACGGCGTCGGATTGTGCTGGAGCACCACCGCCCATTGAAGCGAAAATCGACAGTGCGCTGGTGGTGAACTCTGCGGCAGGGTCGTCGTATTCCACATCGCAGTCTACGCGATCTAGTACCCTGTTTGCTCCCTGCTTCTCGAACCAGCCGTCCCAGTCTTTTCCTGACTGGCAAAAGAACTCGTAGCTAGTGTCTCCAAGAGCACAGACTGCGAAGTTGCATCCTTCGAGATTTGGAGGGGAGTCCCCGTTAGCGGCCTCCCATAGGTCTATCGCGTTGTCTGGCATGTCCCCCTCGCCCCAAGTGCTGCAGTAGATCAGGACATTCTTCGAGCCGGCGAGATCTCCGATCTCTATCTCGTCCATGCCTTTCACCGTGGGGGAGAGGCCTTGGGATTTCGCCTGTTTCTCGGCTATTGACGCCAAGTCCTCTGCGTTACCTGACTCTGAACCAAACAGTATGAGTAGGGAAGAGTCGGACATGTCATCACCTCAGCCTACGGCTGTATGTCCCCCTGGACGGTAATCCGACTATTGAATATGTGCATTTGGAGATGTGCGTTTTGCTACGAATTCAGGACGTCTTACATGTCCATTCCTTCGAAGTCCTCGGGCATTGGGCCCGCTCCCTTGCTGGAAATCACGTCATCTATTCGAAGGATCATCACCGCAGTCTCTGAGGCGCTCTGGATGGCCTGTTCGACCACTCGGCTTGGCTCATACACCTTTGCCTTGGCCATGTCGACGACGCCCCCCTTGTACACGTTGACCCCGTGGGTCGATTTGCCCTCCGAGTGTGCCTTCCTTAGATCGATGATTGTGTTCACGGGGTCTAGTCCAGCGTTCTCCGCCAGAGTCCGCGGGATGACTTCAAGAGCGCTCGAGAAGGCCTCGATTGCCATCTGCTCCCTTCCTCCGATTCCCTCTGCGTAAGATCTGAGGTCGCGACTGAGGGCGGCTATGACCGATCCTCCGCCGGTGAGGACCGAGCCATCCTCATGGGCGACCGCGACGACTCCGATGGCGTCTTCGAATGCGCGCTTGACCTCGTCGACCACGTGCTCTGTCCCCCCCCTGAGTAGTACCGAGACGCTCTTCGCCTGGGGACATCCTTCTACGAAGACCATGTCTGAGTCGCCGATCTTCCTCTCCTCGACGTTAGATGCGCTGCCGAGATCTTCTACTGAGAGGTCGTCGAGATTGTTCACGATTCTTCCTCCGGTTGCCTTCGATAGCGCCTCCATGTCGCTCTTCTTGGCCCTCCTGATCGCGAATATTCCGGCCTTGGCCATGTAGTGCTGGGCGAGATCGTCGATACCCTTCTGACAGATTACCGTGTTCGCACCGCTTTCTGATATCTTGTCGACAAGGGTGCGCAGGAACTGCTCCTCTTCGTCCAAGAACTGAGATAGCATGTTAGGATCCGTGATCTGGATCTTGGCATCTACCTCTGTCTTCTTGACCTCGATGGCCGAGTTTACCAGGGCAATTTTAGCGTCTGATACGCTCTTGGGCATGCCGCTGTGCACCCTCTCCTTGTCGAGAATAATGCCGTCAACTAGCGTGCTGTCCCTGATGGAGCCTCCCTGCTTCTTCTGTACCTTGATGTCATCCAAGTCCACAATGGCTCCCTGATCATCCTCCTGGGCAACTGATAGAACTGCCTTGACGCTAATGTCGGAAAGGAACTCCTTCACCGCCCCAGTGCTCTTTCCAGTTAGTGCCGTCTTGGCCACCTCTGTCAACATCTTCTCGTTGACCCCCTTTCCATGGGTGTCAATCAGTTCTACTGCCTTATCCGAGGCGAGTCTGAAGCCCTCGCATATTACGGTAGGGTGAACGTTCTGCTCGACCAGGTCCTCGCTCCTCTTCAGGAGCTCCCCTGCAATCACGACAGCGCTGGTAGTGCCGTCGAAGCAGTGCTGCTCCTGTGTCTTTGCGATCTCGATAATCATCTTGGCAGCCGGATGCTCGATCTCCATCTCCTTCAGTATCGTAGCACCATCGTTGGTGATTACTACATCTCCCATCGAATCGACGAGCATCTTGTCCATGCCCTTTGGCCCGAGAGTAGACCTCACTGCCTCTGCTACTGCCTTGGCAGCCGCGATGTTGTTACTCTGGGCGCCCTTTCCGCTTGTCCTTGTTGTACCTTCTTTCAAGATGAAGATTGGTTGTTGTCCGTTTTGCATGTCATTCACTCTCCTAGGTTCGACGAGCAAGGCAACCGAGGGGGGGTCATAAGGCCTCCCAATGGTCCTCTGGACGTATCTCCGGCTACTCTTCCTTCTGCGAGTCTAGCCATTGCTGGCCGTAGTACTGCCACTGCTCCATGGTCCAGCCCTCGGGCAATCCGCTCTCGGGTACTGGGGGGAAATTGGGCTCTGATGACGGAGCTGGGGCCTGCTCCATGGGGTTCGATGGCGGAGGGGGCTGCTTGAAGAGGTCCTGCGAACCGCCGTACATTGAGTTAGCCACATCATCAGCAGATGGCAGTTGATCGATGCCCATCTTCTCGCCGCTCCATCCTTCAACGGTCATGGTGTAGTCGCTGAGGGAATTATGCTCCTCTAGTGGGGCCCTGGCCTTCTGCAGTACCCTGAAGGAAGAGAACAGAACTACTCCCATCACGGCCAGACCGATTGCCAGGAGAGCGAAGTTGGCGGCCAGCCAACCCACTTCCTTGACGTCGGTGCCCTCCGGAATGGGGTCTGGCTTGTACAGAGTGATCTGAGTGGTTCTCTTGGTCGTGTCTAGATCGCTGATTACTACCAGAGAGACGTTGAAGTCGACTATGTTGGCTGCTAGATTTTCGAGATTTTCTTCCCTTACATCGATGTTTATTGTCACGTTCCTGCTCTCGCCGGCTTGGAGAACAAAGTTCCTGTCATCGTCATCCACCCTCGCGTCGTATACGGTCCATAGGTTGTCCAGCTCCACATCGGCACGGATCTGTTGGTCCAACTCGGGGTGGGCGCTACGAATTGAGAACACGATAAAGTAGTCGTCACCCGATTCACGGATCTCCGCGGCGTTGGAAAGTAAAGAAGGAGGGAGTACCACCAGGTAGCCCACCGTGCCTACCTCGAACCTCGCCTCGCCCTCGTCCGAGTTGCCCGACTCTACGCTGGTAGCCTTGAGCTTGATTATTCGGGGGCCGTCGGCGTCTGCATCGAAAGAGTAGCTCACGCTGAGGCTGAAGTTCTCGCCCGGTGCGATGTAGGGCGTTCTTCCATTGTTGAGCCCGGCAACTGAGGCGCTGACGTCAGACGGGAAGTCGAGTTCTATGTCGTAGGCGTCATCCTCGTTGCCTGTGTTTTCAATTGTCCATTTCAGGGTTCTCGGGTCCGTTCCGGCCGCGAAGACCTCCTGGGAGAGATCCCTGTCCTGGACCTTTACCATGTAGGTCTTCGGAACTGTGAGGTAGAAATTGGACACGGACTGATAGCTAGGATTGGACTGGCTGGTGCCGATAATCGAAACGCGATAGCTTCCGTTCTCAACCCCCTCGGGCATTGGAAGCCGCAGAGTTAGCGTAATCTGTCCACCATTGGCCTCAAGGGTTACCTCCTCGGCGCTCAATCCCGCCCTAAGCCTCCAGTTATCGGTGTCCACCCTTAGGTCGAAGGTGTCTTCTGTATTGCCATAATTGAACAGGAAGACCTGCACGGTACGTTGCTGTCCGTCTGCTGGTGCGAGCATCGCGTTCTTGACCGGAGCTATCGCCAAATCATGGAAGACTGGCACCTCGATGAATATGTTCGTGGCGGCCTGATAGGTGTTGGGCAGCCTCGGATTCGCGAGAAGTGTTAGCTTGTAAGTACCGGGCTCCATGCCCTCGGGTATTGACACCTCGGCGTTGAGGGATATCTCTTCCACCGGCGTCATGTTGATCATTGTCATCTCATCTCCTCCGAGATCGTACCACTTCAGATTGTCAGGGGAGAGCGCTGGGTCCTGGAACGCTCCGCCCAGGGACCACGAAGAGTATTGGTTGCCAGTGTTCTTGAGATCCATAGTAATGTTTGCCTTCCCGCCCGGCATTATCACGGCAGCGGGGTTTGCAAGTGTCTCCTGTTTCAGAGTCATCCTGTAAGTGGACTCGACGCTCACGGGTAGCTCGATGTAGTACTTAGTTTCCTGGAAGTTGAGTATTCCATCGTTTATCCAAGTGTACCAGAACAGGTCCTGAACCGGGGCGCCATCGGGGATTGAGAGGTTGAACCAGGCGTCAGTGTATGTCCTAGCCTTGATCGTGTTCGTCTTCACCTCGTTGTCGTGATCGTTGAAATTATTGGAGTCGATCCTCAAGGGGAATTCGGACATCCACGTACTGTTGGAAACCTCGGTGAACAGCCTGAGGGTGGTGTCAATGTACCCCCTGTTGAATATTCTGCAGTGTAGCGAGGGCGGCTCGGGGTCTGCTGCCTCTACCAGGATGGTGTTGCCACCCTCGGACTCGGGGTCATAAAGAGACGACCCCCCGAAGTTATCGGGAAACCTGCAGTCTGCATCGAGGGTGTATTCATCCCCTCTCTCGATTGCGAATATGGTGAACGAATCGATGTGTATACCTTCGTCAGAGAAGGAAGAGTTGGAGCGGAATAAGAAAGAGAGAGTGAAGCCCTCGTTCTGATGCAATCCAGTGGCGTTCCAGACCATCCTTGTCCAGTCCCCCTCTGTAGAAGAGAGGTTCTGCGAGGAGTAGTTTAGGTACTCCACGCCACCGCCAGCTCCAGAGTCAGTCTCCATCATGATCGTGTCGCCTGCGCCCATCACCCCCCATGCATCGGTAGCTATCTGGATGGAGTAAAGGAGGGGGCTGTTCACCTTGACTAGACACAGATTGGCCCCATGTATGGACGAGACTATCGGGTCGTGCTCCCCATAACCGAGACCATGACTGGGGTCGTAGACCTGGTCAGAGCACCCGTCATTGGCGTTAAACCTCTGCCACGCCCACCTTAGCCTGTCGTAGCGGTTCGATGCATAGTTGTCATTGTCACCAGAGACTTTCCAGTGCCAATCCCCAGTTGCACTGGACTCGTTCTCCATTCTCCACGTACCGGTGGGGAAATTGTTTGTATCGGGCTGGTACCCGTCTGTGTATCCCGCTCCATACCACGTCGGAACGCCGAACGGAACGGCGTTGTTCGTACAGTACTTCCCCTCATTGGCCTCGTCTTCACAAAAGCCATTCTCCATGGGGTCGTACCAGAAAGCGATGGGCACATCCCTGTCCAGAAGATCGTTCTGGTCGTCCCCGTCGATCCCAATGCCTGCATCGACAATACCTCGGAAAGTCACCCCTCCCGAGAGGAAGCCATCATCACCTAGGCTACTATGAGCTATGGTCGGAGTCCAGACGAACGGGACTCTGGTTGACTGACCCGCTGCCAGGGTGATGTTGAAGTTCCACTCTTGGATTATAACTCCGATGGGGTGCCATATTTCCAGCTTGGCATCAGCAGTGACTGGGGATGGATCGACCCCCCTCTGCAGGAATGTCACATTGACCTGAATGGCCTCACCCTTGGTCAAGTACTCCAAGTTAGTGGAATCTGGTTGTTCCCAAACCTTAGGAGACGCCGTCGAGTTGCCGATCTCTATCCCCGTGACCTCGAAGTCAACAGGATTGTTCCTTGGGCCTACCTCCGACTTAATCGAGGGAGCCTGTGGCGCCTCCATAGCGATGTGGGATATGCTGACTGCCATCAGCAGAGAGGAAAGGAGGAGTGCGCGCACCGATCTCATTGTTATCAAAATGCGGAAATGAACCGTGTAAGAAGGTTGGGGAATGCAGTGCGCAAAAGAAAGGGTGGCGGTCAGGATTATACCGGCCTCTAACGGGCATCTACAGGCACATATCGAATGAAGCGCTTATGGCGGTATCCATCGCCGAAGGAGGCATGGTTGACCGCGGGAAAGTCGGGAAGCAGTTGGTACTGGTTTTGCTGGTCGTTCTTCAGATTACCATGGCACCCGTGATTCTTTTCTCGCTCACTTACCTTGTTCACATAGACTACGCTGCCGCCCAGGTGAGCATCCGGACAGACCTGATTCACTGGGTCGTGTCCGCTGGCCTCACCTACGGACTCATTTCAATAGCCCTGGCCCTGTTCGTGGGAGGCTTCAGACCGTTCTTCGTGGCGAATCGCGGAGGCATCCTGCCGGCATTGAAAATGAGCCCCAGGACAGGGGACCCCGAGCTAGTCGATAGGGCCAGGCTTTACCTCCAAGGCACCCCCTACGGTAGGATGGCCAGGCTGGTGAACTCCAAGACCAGTGGGGGGGAGTACGACCTAATGGCAGTCCACGGAGGGCTTCAGCTGCTGGCGGTTCCAATGCAAGTGATACTCATCGCGGTCCCTCTAGCAATAATGGAGGGAGTGCCCGACTCGTTGGTAAGGCCCAGCAGAGCATTCGACCTGGGGATGGCGGGATATTTGGTCGCTCTCTGGATTGCTGTCAGGGTTCACCCCCTGGTCTCCCACCAACTCGTGGGCATAGCTGCCATGTTCAGGAACGTGGTATGGAGAGTTTCGAGGCTCTCCTGGGTATTGCCAATCTTCCTCTACTGGCTAGTGGCGAGGGTTGTTCTTCTGGTCTCTCTGGACGTCCTTAATGTAGACTACGAGAAGTGGCACGAGATGCAACTGGAGAAGATAATCCTTGAGACGATAGCCCCGGGAGCCGAGGTCCCGGAGACTGCGATACTTGACTTCATTGTGGCCATATCCGTACTCCCTATGGCCACTTTCACCACAGTCTCAGTGCTGGGAGGATCGCAGGAAATGCCCGACTGGATGTTCGGGCAGGAGTCCGCTCTCGGTTCTCTGAGGAAAAAGGAGCTGGGGGATGGTACGGAGCATGAGGGAGCCGAAGGCAGTCCAGAAGTCATCTTGGACGACGAGTCCGTTGAGGAAGATGAGGAGGCCTCAACTAGGATGATTGACACCCCGTTCGACCTGTTCGGCGAGGACTAGAAAAGGGAATTTTCACGAGAAATGCTCCTATTTCCCAAAAAAAATGTGGTTATTCAACATCCATCCTTCGCATAAGCGCTCGTATCAGCAAGACCCCTATTGGAAGGGAGAGCAATCTCAGGAAAAGATCCGTCATGAATAGCTCGGTACTGAACATAGCTGGGAATTCCGATGTGTTGAACCCGAGCAAGGATAATACCCCGTTCGACAACAATACGACCACAGGAAGTCCTAGAATCAAGGAAACAACGACAAGATTGTTTTCCCACCAGGGAAGCTCCTTGCCTCCTTCAGTCACGCGACTAATCTGACTAACATCA
>MDTE01092067.1_pt1 | contig 11789 bp, 10 predicted proteins | sample 811231 | NCBI WGS metagenome assembly MDTE01 (sample SAMN05326651, study PRJNA326480) | marine metagenome | isolation source: seawater | place: Indian Ocean: Red Sea | collected 2010
CTAATATATCCTAAAATATGAGAAAAATGGTTTTTTTCAGGATAAACTCTTATAAAATCTTCTTTTAAATGTAAACCTGATAAATGATTCTTATTTGTTTCAATAATTTCTAAGCTATTCCAATTTAAATTCTCTAAAACTTTAATACTTTCAAATTTTTGAAGTTTTTTACTTAATTCAATAACTTTTCTTTTTTCTTTAAATCCAAAATTAACAAAATAATTTAAATTGTTTAATGTTTCTTCCAAATTTTTTGATTGTTCCGGAATAATATATAAATCATAAACTTTAGTATTGGTTGCTATGATGTTGTTGTTTCTATCTGTTATTTCCCCTCTAGTAGGGTACAAAATTTCAATATTAATTTGATTCTGTTTAGAAAGAGTTTTATATTTTGATGAATTTAATATTTGTAAATCAAAAAAACGCCATCCTATTAACGAAAATATACTTAACTTACCTAAGGTAACAAAAAAAGTTCTTCTATTGATAGTTTGATTTTGTTTTCTATTTTCTATATTAAACATTATTTAAAATTATCTATTTTAGAAAAAAATAAAAAAGAGGGATAAGAAATAATTACAGAAATAATAATCATCTGATAAAAAACATTAGTATTAAAATTATAATTAAAAAGCAACTTTGATAATATCATTTCCAAAAAAACCATCAATAATTGAGCTGAAATTATAATACAATATATTTTAAATGAATTTAAGTATGAGAAGTATCGTTTAGTTTGACTAATAACTAGTAAAACAGTCAAAAAAATTATCAAATGAGGGCCTATTTGAAAAATTAATAGCAAATCAAAAGCCAAACCATAAATAAAAAAAATAAAAAAAAGTAATTTGCGAAAATAATATAATGCTAAGTAAAAAATAATAAAATGAAAAAAAACATACGATATAGAGTTTATAATTTGAAATGTTCCAATTGAAGTGACAGATAGAGAAAAAAAGATAATAAGCAAAATATTAAAAATAAAAAAAGAATTAAGATACTTTGTGAAAAGCATCTTATTTTTTTTCTATAATTTGTACAAATTCAAGACTATTAAAATCAACATAAGGTAAAGCAAAAAAGCTATCCTGATTAACGCTAATAACTTTAGCAACCAATATATCTTTTGGAAAAGAATGAGCATTTCCACTGGTGATAAGCAAATCTCCTATTTTGGGAAATTTATTATTTTTTATAAAAGAACTAATTAAAAATTTTCCATCTGGACTTCCTTTAATTATAGCTTCAAAATCACCATGTAATGTTTTAACTGGCACTGATATATGTTGGTCAGTAAGAAGTAAAATTGTAGAATTGTTTTTTGAAACTCCAATTACTTTTCCAACTAAACCTCTTTCATTTATCACTACTTGATCTTCAAGTAATCCTTCCTGTTTTCCTGCATTAATTGTTAATGATTTAGAATAAATACCAGAAGATTGAGAAATGATAGAAGCAGTTTTTACAACAGAATGTTCACTAGAAGTTGAGTTAAGTAGTTTTTTGTAAGCATTATTTTCTCTTTGATTTTGTAAAGCTAAAGTTTGCCATTTTTTTAACCTAATAATTTCCTCTCTTAAACGAGCGTTCTCATTATCCAAATACCTAATTTGATTTATTTTATTTATACCTTTAGATGTAAATTGAACTGGTGATGTAATAATTTTTGTAATAGGAACTACAATATCTGTACTTAAAGATTTAATTTTATTAATAACAACATAGTCAGCTTTATTAAATAGAATTAATAAAAATGATAAAATGAATAAAAACGAAAGAAAAAAATTACTAAGATTTTTTGATTTAGTAAAACTTCTAAAATTTTTTTTATAGAACATTTTTTATTCTGAAGCGAATATATCGCTTAGATTTTGCTTTTCTTCAAGTGCTTTTCCCGTACCCAAAACAACACAAAGAAGGGGATCTTCTGCTATAGATACAGGCAAACTTGTTGATCTTCTAAGAACTTTGTCAAGATTAGTCAGCAATGATCCTCCACCAGCCAACATAATTCCTCTCTCAACAATATCAGCTGATAACTCTGCTGGTGTTTTTTCTAGTGCTCTTTTAATTGTGTCAATTATTTGAGCTACAGGTTCTGCTAAAGCTTCAGCTGTTTGCCTTTGAGAAATATTAAGTTCTTTTGGTAAACCTGTAATCAAATCCCTTCCTTTAACATTCATTGTTTCGCCATCTCCATCATCAGGCGGGCAAGCTGATCCAATTTCTTTTTTAATTCTTTCTGCCGTTGCTTCTCCTATAGCAAGTTTATGATTTGTACGCATATATTCAATAATAGATTCATCAAACTTATCTCCTGCTGCTTTAACTGAAGTAGTATGAACTACTCCTCCAAGAGATAAAACTGCTACTTCTGTAGTTCCTCCACCAATATCAACTATCATTGAACCAGTTGCTTCTGCTACAGGTAATCCTGCTCCAATTGCTGCAGCTACAGGTTCTTCTATTAAATAAACTCTTCTAGCACCAGCTGCATCTGCAGATTCTCTAATTGCTCTTCTTTCAACATTTGTTGCTCCAGAAGGAACACATATAACTATTTGAGGATTAGATATTGTTCTTCCCTTGTGTACTTTTTGAATAAAATGTTTAATCATTTGTTCTGCAACTTCAAAATCTGCTATAACTCCATCTTTCATAGGTCTAATAGCTTCAATCTTTCCAGGAGTTTTTCCAAGCATTCTTTTAGCTTCATTACCTACTGCGAGTACTCTACTACGTCCTTGATCATCTGTTTTTGCTACAACGGAAGGTTCATTTAATACAACTCCTTCACCTTTAACATAAACTAGAGTATTTGCAGTTCCAAGATCAATTGCCATGTCTTTTGAAAACATTCCGAAGATTTTATCAATAACCATAAAATAATTTCCTTTTTAAAATATTAAACTCCTTCAATTTTTAATTCAGCTATCTCGCTATTAAGAGATTTAGATTTTTTAAATAACAACCTGTTTAATGCACTTATGTAAGCTTTTGCTGAAGCTACTATAATATCTGGATCTGATCCCTTCGCTTGCGAAGTTAATTGCTCATCTTCTAATCTAACTGTAACTTCTCCTTGAGCATCTGTTCCTGCAGTAATTGCATGAATTTGGTATAGATTAAGTCTAAAATTAGTTTTGGACAATTCTTTAATAGCATTAAATGTTGCATCAACTGGTCCATTACCCAAAGATACTGTTGTTTTTTTAACACTATCTATTTCTAAAGACAAAGAGGCCTCATGTTTTTCAATTGAACCAGCATTTACTTTTAGTGATACAAATTTAATGTGTTCATTATAAGAAAGGGTTCTGTCTCCCACTAAAGCTATTAAATCTTCATCATATATTTCTTTCTTTTTATCTGCTAAATCCTTAAAACGACCAAAAAGCTCCATTAATGCATTATCACCTAATTCATAACCAAGTTCTTTAAGTTTCTCATTAAATGCATGTTTTCCTGAATGTTTTCCAAGAACTAGGGAAGATTTATTTAATCCAACAGATTCAGGCGTCATGATTTCATATGTTCCTGTATGTTTAAGCATACCATCTTGATGAATACCAGCTTCATGAGCAAATGCATTTGCACCCACAATGGCTTTATTTGGTTGCACAGTAAATCCTGTAACTGAAGAAACCAATCTTGAAGCTTTTGTTATAGATTCAGTTTTGATATCTGTATGATAAGGCATTAAATCTTTTTTAACTTTTAAAGACATTACAATTTCTTCTAAAGCTGCATTTCCAGCTCTCTCTCCCAAGCCATTAATAGTACATTCAACTTGCCTAGCACCTTCTTGAATTGCGGCAATACTATTAGCTACAGCTAGTCCTAAATCATTGTGAGTATGTGCTGATAAAATAGCTTTATCAATATTGACAACATTGTTTTTTACAGATTTAAAAATAGAACCAAATTCATTTGGCAAGGTATATCCTACTGTATCTGGAATATTAATTGTACTAGCTCCACATTTAATTGCTAGTTCAATACACTGATATAAAAAATCAACTTCTGATCGCCCAGCATCTTCGCAACTCCATTCAACATTATCACATAATTTTCTTGCATGTGTCACTGTTTGTTTTATTGCTTCTAATACTTCATTTTTATTTTTCTTTAATTTGTATTCCATGTGAACTGGACTTGTTGCAATAAATGTATGAATTCTTGGAGATTTAGCCTCTTTAACAGCTTCCCAGGCTCTATCAATGTCTGCTAATTTTGCCCTAGCTAAACCAGCTATTGTTGAATTTTTTATATTTTTACTAATTTCTGAAACACATTCAAAATCTCCTTTTGATGCAATTGGAAACCCTGCTTCAATAATATCAACTTTCATTTCTTCAAGAATTTCTGCTATCTGCATTTTTTCTTCAAGATTCATAGTTGCTCCAGGAGATTGTTCCCCATCCCTCAGCGTAGTATCAAAAATAAAAATTTTTTCTGTCATATTAATTAAATGTACCTATACACCATAAAAATTTAATTTTTAGCTTTATCAACTAATTTCCCCTCTGCTATCCATGGCATTAATGTTCTAAGCTTTTCACCAACTTTTTCAATTGGGTGTTCAGCATGTTTTCTTCTCATCGCCTGAAACTTTGTTTGACCACTTCTATGTTCATTCATCCATTCTTTAGCAAACTCACCAGATTGAATTTCTTCCAATATTTTTTTCATTTCTTTCTTAGTTTCATCAGTTATAAGTCTTGGGCCTCTTGAATAATCACCGTATTCAGCCGTATTAGAAATTGAATATCTCATGTTAGCCATTCCACCTTCATACAACAAATCAACTATTAATTTAACCTCATGTAAACACTCAAAATAAGCCATTTCTGGCGCATAACCAGCTTCGACTAATGTTTCATAACCTGCTAAAATTAAATGAGTTAAGCCTCCACATAAAACTGATTGTTCTCCAAACAAGTCTGTTTCACATTCTTCTTTAAAGGTAGTTTCGATTATTCCTGCTCTACCACCTCCAATTGCTGAACAATAAGCGATACCTAAATCCAGCGCATTTCCAGAAGAATTTTTATCAACTGCAACTAAGCAAGGAACACCTGCTCCTCTTACATATTCTGATCTCACAGTATGTCCTGGCCCTTTAGGAGCCATCATTATTACATCTACTCCATCTTTTGGCTTAATCAATCCAAAATGAATATTTAAACCGTGAGCAAATGCTATAGCAGAACCTTCTCTTATATTATTAGCAATTTCATTATTATATATTTCAGATTGGAGTTCATCAGGTGTTAACATCATTATTATGTCTGCCCAACTAGCACTTTCTGAAGGCGTCATAACTTTAAATCCCGCATTTTCAGCTTTTTGTCTAGATGGAGAACCTTCTCTAAGAGCTACTGCTATATTATTAATGCCAGTATCTCTTAAATTCATAGCATGAGCATGTCCTTGACTCCCATATCCAACAATTACTATGTTTTTATCTTTGATTAAATTAATATCCGCATCTCTATCATAATATACTCTCATTATTCCTCCTCATTATTTAATGATGATATAGCAACAGGACCACTTCTAACTATTTCAATCTCTGCTACTTTCTCTATGTCTTTAATAAATGTGTTTATTCTCTCTGAAGCTCCTGCTATTTCAAAAATAATTGAATTATGCTCATTTTCAATTTTGCGTGCCCTATACAAATCACAAATTTGATAAGCATTTTTTTTATTTTTATCATCAATTTTCATATAAACAAGAGCCACTTCTGCTTCTACTGAGCTTCCTTCAGACTCTAAATTTGTTACTTTATGTACGGGAACTATATTCATAAGTTGACTTTGAATTTGTTGTAAAACCTCATTGGTTCCTTGTGTAACAATCGTAATACGAGAGATATGTTGATTGCTAACTTCCGCAACATTTAAGCTATCAATATTATAACCTCTTCCAGAAAACATACCAACAACTCTAGCTAAAACTCCTGGTTCATTATCAACTAAAATAGTCAAAATATGTCTTTTAGTGGTTGAAGTTGTTGTTGGTGAATCATAGACAGATTTATTATCTTTATTCATTAAACTAGAACCTTTCCTTTTTTTGCAGATTGAGCATCTTGTTTTTGATTCTTGTTCAATAACATTTCATTATGAGCAGAACCACTTTGAATCATTGGAAAGCAATTTTCTTCTTTATCAACCCATATATCTGCAATTACTGTTTTATCAGATTCTATCATCTTAGTTATTACATCATCTAATTCATTAATATTTTTTGCTCTCAATCCTTCTGCTCTATAGCTTTCTGCTAATTTAACAAAATCTGGTAAGCTATCAGTATAGCTTTCAGAATATCTTCCTCCATGAAGCAATTCTTGCCACTGTCTTACCATACCCATATATTCATTATTTAAAATAAAAATTTTAACAGGAAGTCGGTGTTGAACTGCTGTACTCATTTCTTGAATATTCATTAAAATTGAAGCATCGCCTGCAATATCAATAACCAGCGCCTTAGGATTTGCAACTTGAGCCCCAATTGCAGCTGGAAAACCATACCCCATTGTTCCTAATCCTCCAGAAGTAAGCCACTTATTAGTGTCTTCAAATTTATAATACTGAGCTGCCCACATCTGGTGTTGCCCCACTTCAGTTGTTATTATGGTATCTCTATCTTTAGTAAGTTCATAAAGTCTCTTTATAGCTTGTTGAGGCTTAATGATATCATCTGTCTGTTCAAAATTAAGACATTCAACCTTCTTCCATTCATTAATTTTATTCCACCAAAGTTTTAATGCATCTTCATTCATCGTATATTTATTTTTTTTCCAAATACTTTGAATTTGATTCATTATATTTTTAATGTCACCAATAATAGGTACATCCACTTTAATATTTTTATTTATACTACTTGCATCAATATCAATATGTATTTTTTTTGAATTAGGAGAAAATGCATCTAATCTTCCTGTAACTCTATCATCAAATCTAGCACCAATATTTATCATTACATCACAATCGTGCATAGCGAGATTAGCTTCGTACATTCCATGCATTCCTAGCATACCTAATGAATATTTGTTTGATGAAGGTAAAACTCCTAATCCTAAAAGAGTCATCGTTGCAGGAATTTTTGTTTGTTCTACAAATTCTCTAACAATTTTTGATGCTATTGGTCCTGAATTAATACAACCTCCCCCAATATAAAAAATTGGTTTTTTTGCATTAGCAATTAATTTAGCTGCTATTTCAATATTTTCTTCATTTCCTTTTATCTTTGATTCAAATAAACGGTGTTTCTGGATAGTAATTTCATTTTTATTCTTATATTTTCCTTCAGCAAATTGCACATCTTTAGGTATATCAATTAAGACAGGTCCTGGCCTGCCGTTATTAGCTATAGTAAAAGCTTCATGAAAAACATCACACAGTTGGTTAACATCTTTAACTAAATAATTATGTTTAGTACAAGGTCTTGTTATACCTGTTGTATCACACTCTTGAAAAGCATCACTACCTATAAGATGTTGTGGAACTTGTCCCGTAATGCAAACTATTGGCACACTGTCCATCATTGCATCAGTTAAACCAGTAACAACATTTGTAGCTCCTGGTCCAGAAGTAACTAAAACAACTCCAATTTTACCAGATGAACGTGCATATCCTTCTGCAGCATGTATTGCTCCACCCTCTTGTCTTACAAGAATATGTCTTATTGAGTTTTGTTTAAACAAACTATCATAGATAGGAAGGACAGCTCCTCCAGGATAACCAAATACAACTTCAACCTCATGCTCCAATAAAGATTTTAAGACTATTTCTGACCCAGTAATTGCATTGCTCATTTTATTGCCCTATTAGGCTGTGGATAAAACAAAATCAATGAATTAGTGCATAAATTAGAGAAAATCTAATAAATTTTCATCAATTTCAGAAGGAAATTCATTAAATTGTCTTTTAATATCTAAAGGTGAAGATCTCCACCATGTTAATTGTCTTTTAGCATAATTTCTGGTCACCTGTTGTCCTTTTCCAATACATTCAGTTAATGAAAAATTTCCTGTTAAGTATTTAGAAATTTCAGGGACTCCATGAGCTCGCATAATAGGCAAAGAAGAATCAAAATTTAAATTATTAAGTTTTTTTACTTCTTCAATTGCACCATCATTAATCATTTTTTCAAATCTGATATTAATATTTTTATATATTTCTTCTCTATTAGGAGTAAACAAAAAAATATTATATTTTTGATCATACAAATATTTTTTATTTTTATTTTTTAACCAATATGTCAGTGTTTTTTTTGTTCCATGAAAAACTTCCCAGATACGACGGAGTCTATTTGTATCATTAATTGAAATTTTGTTAAAAGAAGTTTTGTCAATTCTCTTTACTTCCTTAATAAACTTTTCTTTACCAATTTTTAAAATTAATTTTTCAGATTCCTTTTTTATATTTTCTGAAATTTTAGGTACTTGTATTAGGCCGTTTAAAAATTTATCAATATACATGCCTGTACCTCCAACGATGATAGAATAAATATTTTTCTTATTATTTATCTCAATAATATTTGCAATATCTTGACACCAAGTAGCTACATTATATCTAATTGATCCATCAATATAACCATATAAGTGATGTTTAATTTGTTTGGTTGAAGTTAATGATGGTCGTGCAGTTAAAATATTTAAATTAGAATAAACTTGCATGCTATCAGCATTTATAATTTGACCATTAATTTTTTTAGCAATTTTTAAAGCAAGAGATGACTTACCAATAGCAGTTGGACCTACAATAAAAATTAAAGGGAGAGTCAATTTAATTTATAAATTGTATTGTTGCCCAAAAAGTTTTATCTTCTCTTAAAATTTTTAATAAAAGCGAATTTCTCCCCGTCTTATAAATTGTATCAGCTAAATCGACAAAACTTGCAACAGTTGTAATTTTTTCTCTATTAACCTCCAAAATTATATCACCTTTCATAAGTTCGGTATCTTGATTTATTTCTAAAATTGTAACACCATTATTTGATAAAGTTGATCCAATAAAAAGATCTAAACTTTTAACAAAATATTCATTTTTTGCATTGCTAGTTTTTTTTCTTTTAACAAAAGTCTCTTCTGGTAATTCCCCTAGTTTTACTTCAATAGTAATAAGTTTGTTTTTTCTCCATATATCTACCTTTGCTATTGATCCAACATCAGATTCTGCAACAACCCTAGGTAAATCAATCATTTTCTCAATAGGAATACCATTAAATTTTAAGATTATATCTCCTTCTTGAATGCCAGCAGAGTAAGAAGGTCCGTCGGGATTAATTTTTGAAACAAAAGCGCCAGTTTGATCAGGCAAATCTAAACTTTCAGCAATTTCTTTGGAAACTGGAGTAATCTGTACACCAAGCCAACCTCGTTTAGTTCTTCCAAATTCTTCTAATTGTTTAATAATTTTTATTGCACTATTTACTGGAATTGCAAAACCAAGACCAATACTTCCTCCTGATTGAGAAATTATCGCTGTATTAATTCCAATTACCTCTCCTGAAGAATTAAATAATGGGCCTCCTGAGTTACCTCTATTTATAGATGCATCAGTTTGAATGAATTTGACATAAGGTCCATTCCCTATATCTCTAGCAATTGCAGAAACAATTCCTGCAGTAACTGTTCCTCCTAATCCTAGAGGATTACCAATTGCAATTGTCCAATCACCAACTCTCATTTTATCTGAATTGCCCCACTTAATACTTTGAAGTTTTTTTTCTCCTGGAGAAAACTTTAAAACAGCAAGATCGGCTTTTGGATCTCTACCTAAAAGCTCAGCAATATATTCATCTTGATCATTCATTATTATCGTTATCTCATCAGCTCCTTCAATAACATGATTATTGGTAACAACAATTCCAGTTTTATCTATAATAAATCCAGAACCAAGACCAATCATAGGTTTTTGTGAAGGTGAGTTAAATTGTTTTCTATCAAAATATTCTTTAAAAAATTCATCAAAAGGTGAGCCTTCAGGAAATTGCGGTAAAGGATCCTGAAATTGTTCTTTTACAATAGTTTTTGAAGCAATACTAACAACAGAAGGAAGTAATTCTTCAACTAAGTCTGCAAAACTATCTTCTGATGATACTGCATGAACATTTTTAAAAATGATAAAAAAAGAACAAAATATATAAAAAAAACCTTTCATTTACTTAAATTCATAAAATTTAAAAGTGAAATAAATAAGGCAAGATCCCAAAAAAACCAAAACTAAAGAGATTGATTTAATCTTTTCTGTATTTGAATAATTAACTAACTGAATAATTGTTTTTATTTTGTTAGTAAAAAAGAAGTAAAATAATCCTTCAAATATTAAAATACACCCCAGACCAAAAAGGAAAAATTTTAACATTAATTATTTGATTCAATTTCACCAAAAAATTTCTCACAAACTTGTCCTGGGACAATAACCATAGACATTTCTGTATCTCCAAATGTTTCTTTACAAGCTTGCATTGTTCTTAAAAAATTAAAAAACTCTTCATCAGTACCATAAGCATCACCAAGAATTTTATTTTTCATGGCATCTCCCTCACCACGCAATATAGAAGAAGTTCTTTCAGCTGCTGCAACTATTACAGTTTTTTGCCTATCAGCTGATGCCCTTATCTCTTTAGATAATTCTTCACCTTCTGCTCTTAAAAGATTGGCTTCTTTTTCACGTTCAGATATCATTCTTTGAAAAACGTTATTGGATACTTGTTCTGTTAAATCAGTTCTCCCAATACGTATATCAACAATCTCTACCCCATAACTACTTTCATTAATTATTACTTGAGCCTGGATGGTGCTCATTATTTTAGTTCTTTCTTTACTTAATAAAGAAGTTAAAGGATATTGTGCTATAACGCCTCTAACAGCAGCGTTTAATATTCTTCCAAATCTATCTGAAAATGTAGCTTCATTTCTAACAGTTTGAAAAAATTTTAAAGGATCTACAATTCTATATCTAGCAAAGGAATCAACTATGATTCTTTTTTGATCTGATAAAATCATTTCTTCAGGTTGAGGATCAAGATTTAACATCCGAGATTCTAAAAACACAGCGTCTTGTATAAAAGGAATTTTAAATTGTAAGCCTGGCTCAGATATAACTTGTCTAGGCTCACCAAATTGTAAAACAATTGCTTGTTTTGTTTCATTTACAACAAAAAAAACTCCTGTAACAGTCAAAAAACCCACAAATAAAATTAACACTACTATTAAATTACGGGCAGAAAATTTCATTAGTTACTAATCCTCTTTTTATTAAGTTCGTTAAGTGGAAGGTAAGGTACTACTCCTTGACCGTTACCAGTATCATCTAATATAATTTTGTTTGGTCCTTCTAAAACTTCTCTCAAGGTTTCTAAATATATTCTTCTTCGAGTTACATCTTTTGCATCTTTATAGCTATTGTAAACATCAATAAAATTTTGTGCTACACCCTCAGCTTGTTTTACAACTTGTTCCTTGTATGCAGTTGCTTCTTGAATAAGTTTAGCAGCTTCACCTCTAGCATTTGGTACAATCTTATTTAAATAAGAATTAGCTTCATTAACAAGTCTTTCCTTATCTTGTCGCGCTCTCTGAACTTCATCAAAGGCATCAATAACTTGTCCAGGAGGGTCTACACTTTGTAATTGAATAGATTGTATTAAAACTCCACTTTCATAACTATCAAGAATGTCCTGGAGATCAACTCTAACTACCTGCTCTACTTCTTGTCTGCCTTCAGTAAGTAAAAACTGAAGATCTCTTTGTCCAACAACTTCTCGCA
>MDTE01143784.1_pt1 | contig 11789 bp, 11 predicted proteins | sample 811231 | NCBI WGS metagenome assembly MDTE01 (sample SAMN05326651, study PRJNA326480) | marine metagenome | isolation source: seawater | place: Indian Ocean: Red Sea | collected 2010
AGGTGGCGGATATCCACCCGGGGAACAACGAACAGAATTTGGCCCTGAGTTCCAACCCCAGTGCGCTGGTCGATCTGGCAGGCACTCTGTTCTTTGCGGCCGATGGTGGTCAGGGGGTCGAGCTTTGGCGTTCGGATGGAACGACGCCGGGGACGGTCCTGGTGTCGGACATCTACCCGGGGGCGTCAGAATCTGGCTTGCCTCTGAGCTCCAGCCCTGAAGGGCTGACGGCCTTTGACGGAACCCTGGTTTTTTCAGCGAGAACCGATCAGGGGCGGGAGTTGTGGAAATCCGATGGAAGTGCGGAGGGGACGGTGTTGGTGGTCGAGATTTATCCGGGCCTTACGGTATGGGAGACAGCAAATAGCTCCAACCCCGCTTCCTTTCAGGTATTCTCCGACGCGCTCTATTTTGCGGCGACGAATGAAGCGGGCCGTGAGCTTTGGAAGACAGACGGTACAGCAGAGGGAACGATCCTCGTGCGGGATCTGACACCGGGCCTGGATGGGGCTGGTAATGGCCGTACTTCCATGGTGACGCATCTGCAGGCGCATGGAGAGCAGTTATTCTTGACCGCGAATGCGGGCTGGGGAGTCGAACTCTGGTCTTCCGATGGTTCGATCCAGGAATGTGACGTACATGCCGATTGCATCAACCATCCCGGGAGTTTCGAATGTGTCTGCAAGGCAGGGTTTAGCGGGGACGGTACGATCTGTATGCCCGTGGTCCCCTGAGCTTTGTACAAGCCCCTATTACGCCGATAGAGGCCCGAATATGGGGCTCACGACAGGATTCGTTGTACTTTTGCGTGAAGTGCGTTATGCGTTCTCACCGCTCCGATACTGGACTGTGACAATGTGCCAGGAGGCATCCATGGGAAAAATCAATCCCGAAAAGCGCGCCCGCGCTGAAGCCAAACGCCTTAAGAAGCTCAAAAGAAAAGAAGAAGAAGCCGCCCGCCAGAAGGCAAAGACGGCCGAAGATCGCAAGAAAGACGAAGGCGTAGAGTAGCTCTTAGCTGGATTCTTCCGAATCGGGCCTCTCAAGATTGAGAGCCGCTGAGTTGATACAATACCTCTGTCCTGTGGGCTTGGGCCCATCTTCAAAGACATGTCCAAGATGTGCGTCACAAGAGGCGCAGGTCACCTCGACTCGTACTCGATTCAAGCTATGGTCGGGGACCATCTGCAGGGATTGCTGTTCAATCGGTTGGTAGAAACTGGGCCAACCCGATCCGGAATCGTATTTGGTCTCGGAGTCGAAAAGCGGGTTACCGCAACATACACATACGTAGGTTCCCTGTGATTTTTCATCACAGTAGGCGCCGGTAAAGGGGCGCTCGGTTCCCTTCATTCGGGTGATGCGGAACTGCTCTTCTGTCAGCTCTTCTCTCCAATCGTTGTCGGTTTTTCCGGATTTGGACATGGGGCGGGCCTCGTATCTATCGGTTTGGTTGAGGTGACGATCGTTGGGGGGCAAGGTATCATATATATCTGGTGTTGATGGAATATGCATAGTGTTGCGATTCCAGCCCCGGGTTTACGGAGTAAAACAATGGCAAGAAAGATGCGTAAAGGGGTTCGTCTGAATCGGCCGCATCTCCTATTGCAGACTCTGGATGTGCCCTTGCAGGTCGAAGAGACCCATTCCACAGGAATGGTCGCTAGACTGGATAAGTCCTTCGAACTGGAATCCACGGTGCGGATTGAATTTCGGGACCCACTACAGACAACACACTCCTATATGATCAACTGTAGTGTGCAATCCCTGGAAGCCAAAGGTGACGGGTACGAGCTTCGACTCGGGTATTTGATGGCCTATACGACAGGCTCCGTTCGGGCTCTTATTGAGTTTCTTGCGAATGGATTAGGGGTTGGTGGGCTCGAGCCTGGCGACTTTGTAGAGATCCACCGTGGATGGGGTTACTGGTTCCCTTCCAGCAGCACTGTGATGCCCCGAGAAGAGGTGATCTCCCAGGGGTCCGATTTATTTGCTCGCCGTCGCGATCCAAGAGCGACGGTCCGTGTGGCTGTAAAGCTGACGGTAGGAGGACAGACCAGCGAAGGACAGGCTTTTAATATCAGTCGCTCAGGTCTATTTGTGACGTCGGACACAGTTCACCCCTCGGTGGGTGAGATCATGGGGGTAACCTACCCGATCGTTGTACGACATCAGGAGTACCCTCTGGTTCTGGCCTGTAAGATCTGTTGGGTGATGCCACCGGATACCCAACGCCCGTATACGGCCTTGGGGGTGAAGATCACGGACCCAAGTCAGTCCAAAGTCATCAAGGACTGGAGACGATATGTTGACCATGAGTTGCAGTTCGCGTCGATGCTACGGCTTTCGGTGGTTCCGTCGGTGTAGATCTTATATGACAGATTTGTCGGTGCGTTGGTTGTCCAAAACCACGGGGTGGGGTACCTTGTGAGTAGGTTGTCCGACGAAAGAGTTGGCAACGAATACGCGGTGCGAGGGAGAGCGTGAAAAACGGCAAAGGCCATATTCGGAATGCCGTGCTGCCAGGGCTCCTATGTCTTCTTATGGGTTCCATAGGGGGCTGCAAGGGAAAGGCTGATCGTGCGCCAACACAACCCCAGAGGTTATCGATGCTGGGGGAAAACTGTACTCGCACAGCAGACTGCGATGCCGATCTGCGTTGTATCGACGCACGCTGTGTACGCCCGGTCTCTGGAGAAGAAGGGCCATGCCCGCCCGAGGCTGAGCTTATGCGTGAAACCTCACGAGGCGAAGTCGAACAATATTGTGGCCGTGGTAATGGGGAGAAGCACGGACGGTACCGGAAATGGCATGAGAACGGTAACCGTCACACAGAGCTATATTATTGGAATGGAAAGGCCCACGGTTTGTACCGAATGTGGCATGAGAATGGGACCAGGCTCTTCGAAGGCAGCTATCTCCATGGAGACAAACACGGGATATGGACCCGGTGGCATCATACCGGAAATATGGTGTCCCGTGGGCAGTATCGAAATGGTCGGAAGCACGGCAAATGGGAGTTTCGAGACACCAAGGGGATCCTGAAGCGAACGGCAGCATTCCTTGATGGGGATTATCACGGCGTCTGGATCGACTGGGATGAAACGGGCCAACAGATTTCCTGTGAAGAATGGGATAAGGGGATGCTTCGCGGTCCCTGTACGAACGAATAGATTTACCCGCGCGGGATGATGCTTGCGGGTCTGGGGCGGAAACAGCTACTCTGGAGGTTCGGGTTCAGAGGTGTCGGATGGTGCTGGCACCCGGTCTATAGTGCGTCTTCCAGGAGATTGGAGTTATGCGTTCGTACGTGTCGGAAATACGAGTTGGAATCCTAGTCGTCTTCACTGCTGTCGCGCTGTTGGCGTTTCATGCCCAGGCGTGGGCGGTTTGTGCCAACGGTAATCCTGGAGAAGACGTCATAGTCACACTCTACGATTCCTATGGTGACGGAAATTCTGGGAGCGGTTGGATCAAAGATGCAGACGATGAACTTGTATTGGTTCTTCCAGACTTTGATGGCTATGAGCTGGAGCTCGAATCCACCTGTCTGCCCTACGGAGATTATACCCTGCGTTACGATGCAGATTCGTTCCCTTTTGAGTTTTCATTTCTCGTGGAGGGGCCCGATGGAGAGGAGATTCTTGCGGGTGGTGCCAACACAGATCTCTCCTTCTCGATTGTGGACGAGGTTCTGGGCTGTACCAACCCCAACGCGGTTAATCATGATCCAGCGTCGAATACCGACGATGGCTCCTGTGAATACGACTGCTCGGGAACGCTGGTTTCTGCCACACTCCATGATGACTTCGGCGATGGAAGTAGCGGCGTAGGTACCATTACCGAGATAGGCGGAGATCTGGTCTACCAAATCGACGGTTTTGAGGGGTATACCCATACGAGCTTTCTCTTCTGCCTGCAGGACGGAGAGTACGAATTCACCTGGACCTTCGCGCCCGCGCAGGACTTTTCGAACGAGTTTTCGTTCTCCATCAACACACAGACTGGTGATATTGTGGTGGAGGGCGATGGGTACGACTATGGACTTCCTTCCATCAGCGAGTCGTTCTCGATTTCAGCCGGCGCTGTGTATGGATGTATGCTGACCGGGGCCGAGAATTATGATCCGGCCGCGACCGTGGATGACGGAAGCTGTGTCTTTCTCGGTGGCTCGTGTGAGCATGGGGTTCCCACCATATATGGAACCAATGTAGGGGGAGGACCCGACCAATGGTTTAAATATGAGGGGCTATCCCCGGGCATCTTGACGATCAGCAGCTGCGTTCCCGGCAATAATAACGCGGACCACGACACCTCCCTGGGGGTCTTTGCTAATTGTGATGACTTCTCTGGCTCCTTTGCCTCCGGAGCCCTCGTGTTCAACGGTGACGCAGGGCTTGGGGAATGTCCGACGGCGTCCTTTACGTCGAAACTAACGTTCGAGGTAGAGGCCGATACAACCTATTATCTGTTCTGGGACAACACCATCTATGGGCCGAATCTCTCGTTCGACTTCACGGTTACGCTGGAACCGTACGCCACCGGGTGTACCGATCCGAACGCGTTCAATTATGATCCCGCTGCCAATCTGGACGATGGTAGCTGTATTGTCACCTGGGGCTGCAACGATGAAAACGCGATAAACTACAACCCGGATGCTGTCTTCAATAATGGGACCTGCGATTATAACTGTTCCGATGAGGTGATCTCGGTCCATGTGGATGGCAACGGCCTGGAAGGCGGGAATCATGTCCTACGTTCGACCGACGGGCTGATTGTATACGACTTGAACGGGCTGATTGGAGACGAACCGGTCCATCTGGGACCCTATTGCCTGGCGACAGGCGACTACCAGGTGGAGCTGGATTTCAGCTGGTTCCTCTACACTGCTGACGTTTCGATTACGCAGATACCGTCCGGTAGCACGGTGTTTACTGAAACGATCGACGGGGCCTACCCCTTTGCCAACTTCAGCGTGGGAGAACCGTACGGCTGTACCGACGAGCTTGCCATCAACTACGACCCATTGGCGGTGACAGAGAACAACACCTGTTCCTTGAATAGTCCCCAATGTATTGAATCCACCACGGTAGGTGTTGGCACCCACCAAGCGACCGGAGAGGCAGAATACTTTACTGTTATGCCCGAAAACGACGGGCATCTACGCATTACGAGCTGTATCAATGGCCAGTCGAATGGGGCACACGATACTGAGCTCGAAGTGTACGCGGATTGTACAGATGATGCCCAACCCATTGCAGAGAGTGCCGACGCGGGCTTTATTCTATGCCCCGGGCATTCCTATGGGTCGCGTGTGGTCGTGCCAGTGACTGCTGGAGAGCCCGTCTATATTCTATGGGTAGATACCTACAACCCCGCCCCGTTCGCGTTCTCTGTGACCGAGACCGATTGTATCGGCGTCGTAAACGGTGGCTCCCAGGTGGATGTCTGTGGGCTCTGTAATGGTGCGGGCAACACCTGTGACGACTGCCTCGGCGTTCCAGCAGGATCTGCGGAACTGGATGATTGCGGAGTATGCAATGGTACCGGCATGCAGGATTACTATTCGGACGCGGATGAGGATGGCTATGGCTTCTTGAATCTGCCGCTCTGGGCCTGTTCCGATCCGCCCGGTTATGTCACGAATTCGGAAGATCTCGAGCCGGATTCGACCTGCGATATTGAGGCCGTAGATGTCTGTGGCATATGCGATGGACCCGGTCCCAGCACCTGGTATGCGGATACCGATGAAGACGGTCTGGGCGATGCGACCTCGACGGTAGCCTCCTGCTTGATGCCGGAGGGCTATGTTCTGAATATGATGGACGACGAACCACAGTGCGCGACCAATGACACGGACGCATGCGGGATCTGTGCTGGTCCAGGACCGGCGGCCTGGTACGCGGACACAGATAACGACGGCATGGGCGATCCCAATGATAGTCAGCTAAGCTGTAGCCAGCCCGACGGATATGTCGCAAATATGTCCGATACAGAGCCGCAATGCAGCACCAACGATAGTGATATATGTGGTGTATGTGGGGGCAATGATGAACCTGGTACAGGCACCTGTGATTGTACGGGTGAGCCCAACGGCGATCAGGAGATCGACGCTTGCGGAGTCTGCGGTGGTCCAGGACCAGCGACCTGGTACGCGGACACAGATGACGACGGATTGGGCGATCCAGACGAGAGCCAGGAGAGCTGTAATCCACCCGACGGTTACGTCGAGAACGCAGACGACCTGGAGCCTGAATGTGCCACGAACGATAGCGATGTCTGTGGTGTATGTGCTGGGCCGGGCGAGTCGGTCTGGTACGAGGACACCGACGGTGACGGCGCTGGTGATCCCGATTCGAGTCAGCAGAGTTGTGAACAGCCGGACGGCTTTGTGGATAATGGGGATGATCCGGAGCCCGATTGTGCCACTGACGATACGGATGACTGCGGTGTATGCGGTGGGGATGGAACCAGCTGCCTACCCGGCGAGGATGTAAGTGATACCGAAGGAGTATCGTCGGATACAGGAAGCGAGGACACAGGCACGGAACCCGCGGATACAGGGGAATCCGATACGGCGGAAACCGACACTGGTGACGAGGATGCGGGGAACCCATCGGACGACCAGGGGCTGGTGGAGCCGGATGCCGGCAGCAGCACCGGAGGCGGTGGTGGTGGTGGCTGTAGTGCCGGACCAGGAAATCAGTCACCGCAAGGTGCTCTGGTCCTGGTCACACTTTTCCTCTTCGCCCTTGGTGTACGGCGGTTCTGGCCGATGCGACGCTCTGCCTAACACTCCCTATTGGCAGGAGCCCTCGTCAATATTGCCGTCACAGTTGTCGTCGACGCCATTTCCGCATAGCTCCGGTTTGTCGGGACTGACGGTGGGCTCGTCGTCGTTACAGTCGAGGTTGTTTTCCACCAGATAGGGTGGAGCAAACCCCTGACAGGCTTTCTTGATCACCAATGGGTTTCCATAGCCGTCCTGATCGCTATCGTAATAATGATCGATGGCGCCTTCGGGCCATGGCTCCTCACCAAAGGCCGTGTTCCCATTTTCGTCGGTTTTATTGTCACAGTCGTTATCCAGGCCATCACATATTTCGGGTTCGGCGCCCTCGTAGGGGTCGGGTTTGTTCTCGACACCGTCGACGCAAATGGTGACCGTATGGCGGCATTCTCCGTACCCACAGGTGAGTGTGCCCAGCTCGTCGACCAGGCCGTCACAGTCGTTGTCTATCAGGTCGCAGATCTCTCCGTTGATGCACATTCCATCGCTGGCGTCGCATACATCTGGATCGGGTTCACCGCCGGAGCAATCGGTCAATCCATCAGCCTCGCACGTGCGTTGCCCGCTACAGGCTCCCAACCCGCAAGGCGTCGATAGATTCAATTCTTTTGCGGACTCGTTGCATGGACAATGGAAGTTGGCAGGCTGGCACTTCTGATAGAATGTAATCTTGCCAGGCCCCTCTCCGGGGAGGCAGGCGAACCCAGCCGGACAGGGCTTGGAATTGGAGCAATCCAGAGCACAGAAATATCCGAGATCGACATGTTGAGTGATGCATTTAGCCAATGGATCGCCACTACGTTCGGCGCATTGCGCGTGATCCGTGCAGGGGAAGCAATGGGTCCCCATCGTGTGGAGACAGACCTGAATGGAGAGGCCGCTATCTTCCGGCGCCGATCGGCAGACCCAATCCGTGGGACAGGAGCCGGTGCATTCGGTCGCGCATACATTTCCGTCCGGTGTCGGTACACAGAGACCGATTTCACATTCGGAATCGAATAAGCACGATTCACCGGATGCTTTCGGCTCGACGATTACGGTGGTGTCGGTACCGGTCTCACTATCTGTACCGGTCGATGCATCGGTACCCGTGTTGTCCGTAGAGGTTGTGTCCGGCTCCGATGAGGTCTCGCTATCGGTGTTTTCTGTACTATCCGTGGCAGAGATGTCGGTCTCTGTCGTATCCGTTGGTGTGACGCTCGTATCGTCGGACACGTCGGGGTTGTCCGTACCAGGGGATTTGGTACCACAGGCGACAAGAAGTACCGGAAGGACAATAAATAACAGATGACGCATATGCGGTTCTCCTGGAAGACGAAGCAATTGTACGACCTCCGGCGTCAATAGGCCAGACCCGAGTTGATTTTTTGCGGTCAGTCGTCGGGGTTCGTCGTGGAATTCAGGGCTTCGAGCATTAGAGATTCCATACGACGACAGACCATTTCATGGAATTCGTCTACAGCTGCCCTCAAATCAACATCATCGGCGGGCACTGTCGGTGGGATAAGGGGTTCACTGAGACGATGTGTCAGTGGGACTTTTCGCGGGATCAGAGTGGGACCGACACCTCGAAGGAGGGTAAAGGGCATACGGTGCTTTTCATAGATCCAGTTGGTGAAAGGTGTGTTGTAGATCTGGTAGAGATCGTCCGCCTGGGGACAGGCGGCCAGAATCACCGGCGCCTGGGCGAGGATCGCCTCTCGAATGAAACCTTTCCGGTTTTGCCAACGAATCTGGTAGCGCTCCTCGGAAGTTCGCAGCGCTTCCATCATTCCGCCGGGGGCTACGAGAACCAGCTTGTCGTGTGCAAAGAGTGTTTGGGCGTGCTCGGGGCTACCCACCATGACACCACTCTTACGAGAGATGGTTGCGATAATGGGTGTTCGAAACAGGGCGCGGTCACCCAATCCTCGTATCAGTCGTCCCGTATGCTTGTAGATTGCGAGGACCAGTAGGCCGATGTCGTAGGTAGCGAAGCTATGGTTTACAACGATCATCGCCCGCCCTTTACGGGGCAGATGTTCCAACCCATAGACCCGGTGGTCATGGTAGTTCGCAATGGCCTCCAGCACACGTCCTCCCAGGCGGAGGAAACGAGCATCGGGTGTGGAGGGTTTTACTGGCATTGCAATCCTGGCTTATTTGGCCGGATACAGTGCTCCAAGTGCCGAGATTGCCTTTTTGAGGGCATCGACATTCTCTTGAGACACCGTCTGTTTGACCTTCATAGCGGCCCGCATCAGTTTATGGCATGTCGTCAGATGCAGGATGTAATTCTTCCATGCCGCCTCGTCTTTCGGGTCGGCTGGTTTGATCTTCTGGGTAAGAAAATACTCTGCTGTAACGGAAATGATTCGGTTCGCATGCTCTTCTTTCGTCTTTACCCATCGAACCAACTGATTATGACTTGTCGCGTCGTGTAGCCCGGTCAGCTCGCCAATCAATCGAGTAGCTTTTTCGATCGTAACGGAATCTTCTTCCATGACATGAACACGAGCATGGTCGTCATATATGCCACAGGGAACCTGGCAATGGGCATAGACGGAACTGGAAAAAGCCAGAAGAGACAGAACGACGAGCCCTCCGACGATACATAGAGATTTCATAAACGACTCCGGGATGAAAAAGAGTTTTGTAGAGTAGCGAGGATCATTTCTGGTTCGAGACAAAACCGTAGCATGGAAATGTACGTAGTAGAAGCGCTTCATCGATCCTGTGAATACCAATGTATGGAAGGATCCTTCTCGTTCGCAGCATTGCCTGTTACAATCGCCGACGAGAATGGGACCAGGACGCTCGGGATGGGCATATGAGAGCCAGTAAATACGCAATCATAGGGTTGGGGGCCATCGTTTTGGTGGGAGCCTATCTCCCCTTTGTCCACGTGGGTGCTTCCTCCGTGGCCTTTATAGATCTCCCCGGTGCCCATATTGGTGAGGCTCGTATAGTAGACCTTCATCCCGCCGCAATCATCGTAACGTTTTTGATGATTCTGTTCGGAATATTGATGGGTATATGGGCCCATATTCGTCAGGGGATGGCACGCTGGCAGGCCTTTTTGGCTGTGATGTGTTTCGGAGCAATCCTATTACGGGTGAAGGCTGCCCGGGACTATCTGGCTGCCGATGTCAGCCTGGAGCCCGGATCTGGACAATACGTCTTAATGGTCGCCGCTGGAGGCGCCGTGCTCTTCGGACTTCTTGGGCTCTTTAAACCCGATCGTGAGCTCAGCTGACGCGGACCGACTCGGGTCGAACTAAAGACGACGAGATATGATCTCTTTCATGATCTCCTGGGTCCCACCACCGATGGGAAGGAGTCGCGCATCTCGACTCAGTCGCTCCACGAGGGTCTCGCGCATATACCCCATGCCACCATGCAGTTGGACCGCTTCATAGGTCACGGCGATGGCCGTCTCTGCGGCGAGGTTCTTTGCCATGGAGACTTCCGTGGTCGCATCGAAGCCCTCTTCCATACGTTTTGCGACTTGATAGACGAGGGTTTTCAAGGCCACAACCTGCGTGGCCATATCTGCGATCTTATGGCGTGTAACCTGAAAGCTTCCAATGGGTCGATCGAAGGCCTTTCGTTCGGCAACGTATTTCTTTGTCTCTTCCAGCGCGATCTCAGCGGTCGCCATTCCGTAGGCTGCCAACGCCAGACGCTCCATCTGAAAGTTCTTCATCAGGGTTACGAAGGCGCTTCCTTCGGGACCCACCAGTTGGTCGGCGGGAACCACAACATCGTCGAAGGCGATCTCGGCTGTGTCGCTGGCTCGCCAGCCCGTCTTCTTCAAGGAGCGTGATACGGAAACCCCGGGAGAGGCGCTCTCAATGACCAGAAAGCTGAGCCCCAGATGGGGATCGTCCGAGGTGCGTACCAGAGTGGTCAGGATGTCGGCACGTACACCAGAGGTGATAAACATCTTCGAACCGTTCACGCGATAGCTATCCCCTTCGCGTATGGCGCGAGTTTGAATCCCGGCGACATCACTACCGGCCCCCGGTTCCGTGATACAGAGGGCGGAGACCGTCTCGCCGGCCAGGGCGGGGCGTACGAAGCGATCGATGAGCTCTGCTGAGCCCGATTGAATGATCGCAGGCAGGGCAATCCCCGCGGTTCCCAGCCCCACGGTGACCCCCGTGGAGCCTCCACGCATCAACCCTTCAATAGCCATAACGGCGTGTAGATAACTACCGCCAGATCCGCCGACCTCTTCGGGAAAACCGACGCCGAGGACACCCGCTTCGGCTGCCGTATTGTAAAGGGCTCGCGGAAATTCTTCTGCTTCTTCCCATTCATAGGCGTGGGGCGCGATCTCTGTCTCCGCGAAGCGCCGGCAGGTGGCGCGCACCATATGGTGGGTTTCATCGAGGAAATTATCGAGGAATTGCATGTCTAGAGAGTCGCCCAAGTCGGGCGTACGGTCAATCCGGCCCAATCTCGAGGCAATCTTGCAAGGTTTCTTGCATCTATCCTCATGACTGAGGTAGATTTCTTGGTAGCAAGCCACGCGTAATGGTTGCGCGAAGCAGTTGTTTTGTGGTGTAGCGAATACGGCCGATCGACAGAGTAGGGATTACTTATGGATATTGCGTCACTCATCAACGCCTTCCTCGGAGTTTTAGAGAAGATTTTTTCGATCTTCACGGGCCTTGGTGTGGGCGGTGTCTTTTTACTTACGGTTGTGGCCTGCGTCGTCGGTTGGGGGCTTTCCACACGAGCTTCTGAGAAGGAATTTCAGAAGAACGGAAACTTCCCGTTCTGGCGCTTTGGGAAATATATGGAGACGGAACGCGACGAGGAAAGCTGAGTTCTCGTCACGCCATTACATCTCCAGGATGTCTTCCACCTTGCGTAGAAGTTGAATCCGCTTCTTCATGATCGCGCTTGTACCGTCGATCATTTTGGCGGTCTCGTCGATCATATCCGCCAGGGGCACGACCCGAACGTAGGGGTCAGGGGTTTCCTGGCCATAATCGTCAGGAGCCTGCCAACT
>MDTE01116616.1_pt1 | contig 11788 bp, 9 predicted proteins | sample 811231 | NCBI WGS metagenome assembly MDTE01 (sample SAMN05326651, study PRJNA326480) | marine metagenome | isolation source: seawater | place: Indian Ocean: Red Sea | collected 2010
CTAATAAAAAAATATCATTTAATGTAATTAGATCATCAATATTTGATGGAGTTTTTCCTAAGGCAAGTATACCTAATTTTTTCAGGGGTCATTCAAATAAATATAAAGACATTTTTCTTTCTCCTAATTCAATTGAATTAGGTCATTTCAGCACTGGGGTAGATTTTATTTTTTCTGGTGGTATAAGCAAAGGATATAATACGCCATGGTATGATCCTTATAGCCATGTATATACATTCCAAAATTATGGAAACTTAACAGGGTTTAGCCATTTTTTAATTAATTTTGATTTAGATAGAGATATGTTATCAGGTTTTTCTTATGTTGTTGAGAACAAAATATCGCAAACATTATTTCTAGATGATTTTGATTACTTTGATAATGATTATAAATGGATTAAGAATAAAATATCTTTATCATTAGATGAAATTTATAAAGAAGTTGATTGGTCATCAATAGTTGTCTCTGATGATGATAATATTAAATATACTGAAATTTCTAAAACTAATAATTGGGATGTTCCAAATTTTAGTGATTTAGGTAAACATAATATTGCTACTTGGAATTGTGAGTTTTTTCCAACTGCTGATGATTCAACTATTATAGCATTAAATGAAGTTATTAATGATATGCAGTTAGATATTATAGCATTCCAAGAAATTAAAGAAAGAGGATGGTTTTATAAATTAATGCAAACCTTACCAGATTATAGTTTTGTTATATCTAAACAATCATCTTTTATGGATCAAGCTATGATATATAAAAAAGATAGTTATAAATTAGTCAAAGTAACTGAATTGTTTGCTGAATCAGATTATAACTATGCAGGCAGACCCCCCTTGCAATGTGATTTATATAGTAAAGAGGATAATCGTAAAATATCTTTAATAAATCTTCATATGAAATGTTGTGATTCTGGTTTAAATAGAAGAAAAAAAGCAGCAAAAATGTTATATGATTATCTTGATAAAAAAATAAATGAAAATGTTGATGTAGGATATATAGTATTGGGAGATTGGAATGATGATTTAAAAGATGCAGAAAATGAGCATTGTTTTAATGATTTTTTAAATGATGATAGATATTTTTTCCCAACACTTGATATAACATATGATATTAGCCAAGCATCATATCCCAAAGAGCCATACGTAAGTTTTTTAGATCATATATTAGTTTCAAAGAATTTATTTAGTGATAGTTATAATGTGCAAACAATTAAATTAGATAAATATATGGGAGGATTTAAAGTTTATGAAAATTATATATCTGACCATTTACCTGTATTATTATCTTTTGATTAAATTGATATCTTCTTATATTCTATTTGTTTATAGTTTAATTTGATATTTAGTATGTTTAAAAAATTTTATATTTTATTTTTATTTGGTGTAGTATTTAATCAAGAATGTCCTCCCTTAGATACTCTTACTGTAAATGTGAATCAGAATAGTTGGGAAATTCCATATATTAATAGTTGGGATGAACTTGAAGTAGTGACCTGGAATTTAAAAACATTTCCTCAATCTAGTTTTACTGTTGAAAGTATAGTTGAAATAATTAATGATTTGTTGCCTGATGTAGTTAATTTTCAAGAAATAAATTCTTATTCTGATTTTCAAGATTTAGCCAGTTCATTAGAGGCATACGATTTTGTTTATTCTAATGATGAATATTATGGATTGGCAATTGCTTATAGAAAAGATTGTATTGAATTTGTAGATAGTTCAATATTATTTGAACAGTATCCATGGGAATTCACATATAGATATCCTCTTTCAGCAAATTTCATTTGGTCCTGTGGTGATTCTTACTTGGTTTTTGAAATGGTTAATCTACATTTAAAATGCTGCGATAATGGATTTGAGCAAAGAGTAGCAGCTTCAGAGATTTTATCTGACTATATTAATGAAAAAACTGAAAATAATGTAAATTTAATTATAGCAGGAGATTACAATGATTCATTAACTGATAGCCCATCAAATAACTCTTTGTTTTCGCTTATTAATAATCCTAATGCTTTTTTTTTAGATTTTGATATAGCACAGGGTTCTTCCTATTATTGGTCATATCCTTCATGGCCAAGTCATATTGATCATATTTTAGTAAATACAATTTTTGAGAATTATAGTATTTCTGAGATAAATAGTATTCGAATTGATGATTATGTAGGTTATAACTTCTTTCAAAATAATATATCAGATCATAGACCTGTTTATGCAAAAATTTTCATACCACCCTCTACCTTCCCAGATAATTTAGTAATAAATGAAATTATGAATAATCCTTTAGCATCTAGTGACTCATATGGCGAATGGTTTGAAATTTTTAACAATGGATTAAGTGAAATTGATTTATATAATTTTATTATTAGAGATAATGGAAATGATTATCATTTTATAAATGATCATATTACAATTCAACCTGGAGAGTATAGTGTTTTTGGTATATCAAATAGCCTAAATGATAATGGACAAATTAATGTTAATTATCAATACAGTGATTTTTATCTTAACAATTTTATTGATGAAATCATTTTACAACATCCAAATGGTAGTATTATTGATGAAGTGATGTACTCTATAAATTCTTTTGAAATAATAGAGGGTAAAAGTATGATGCTTATTAATCCTGAATCTAATAATAATGTAGGCTCAAATTGGAATCCATCAAACATTATAATGAATAATGGTGATTATGGAACACCTGGGAACTTTAATATATTAAATGATTGTAATAATAATGGTGATATTAATAATGATTTAGAAGTTAATGTAGTTGATGTAATTTTATTAGTTAATTACATATTATATAATAATTCTGAATATTCTGATATAGATTGTATTTCTGATTTTGATTCTAATAATATTGTTGATATTTTAGATGTTATATTATTAATAGAATATATTTTAGGTATTAATTAAGTATTATAATAAATTATAGATAGTAAATGGTTAAGTATATATATACAATATTAGCTGCTTTGATGTTTTCATTTTCTTTTACTCAAGAAAATCAGCCATTTCCTCCCTTAGATTTAATTTCTGTACCAACAGCTGGCACATTACCAAAAGGGACATATGTATTCGAGACATTACTAACGAGTAATGGTAGTATTCTTCCTGAATTTTTATTGGGAATTTCAGATAATTTTACATTAGGATTTTCATTTGGAATTCAAGGGTTTATAGGCACAGGAAATATGGAAAAAAATAAATCATATCCTGAAATTAATTTAAAATACAGAATTTATGAAGAATCAGAAACTATACCAGCAATAACAATTGGTTTTAATACTCAAGGAAGAGGCAAATACAATAAAGATATTGAACGCTATGATCAAAAAGCAATGGGTTTATATTTAGTAGCAAGTAGAAATTGGAGTGCATTAGGGAATTTTGGTTTCCATGTTGGTATAAATAAAAACCTAATTGAAGATGATGATAAGGATATCAATCTTTATTTTGGTTTTGATAAAGAATTAAATAGAAGCTTTTCTATTTTTTCTGAATATAATTTTGCTAGAAATGATGATGAACTACAGCATACTAGTGGAATTTCATTAAGAGATGGTAAAGGTTATTTGAATTTGGGTCTTAGGTGGTCAGCTACTGAAAATTTAATGTTAGAGCTAAATTTTAATGATAATTTTAAAAATATTAAATATTTAAATGTTGACGATTCAAATAATCCAACTACATTCAAATCTAGAAGCAGAGAAATTAAAGTAATCTACTTTGAACAATTTTAATTTTATTTTTTGAATAAACAAGAAATAACAATTCAAGTAAAAGAAAAATCAAAAGAATTAGGCTTTGATTTAGTAGGGATAACAAAACCACATATAATTAAAAATAAATTATTAGATGTATGGTTAAGTAAAAATAATCATGCAAGTATGCAGTGGATTAAAAATAGATCTGAGGAAAGAAAGAATATTTATAGTTATTTTCCTGAAATAAAATCTGTCATTTCATTTGGATATAATTATTATACAGGTGAAAACAATTTAGATGATAAGGATTTTAAAATATCAAATTATGCATGGGGAAATGATTATCATATTGTTTTAAAAAATAAGCTTAAGAGTATTATTAAAATACTGAAAGAACACTATCCTAAATTAAAATATAGAATTTGTGTTGATACTTCTCCATTATTAGAAAAATATTGGGCACAGAAAGCAGGTTTAGGATGGATTGGAAAACATACAAACTTAATTAACAATAAAATTGGTTCGTGGTTCTTTCTTTCAGAAATTCTTATTAATAAAGAATTAGATTATGATTCTCCTTTTATTGAAGATTTATGTGGAACATGCACTAAATGTATTGATGCATGTCCTACAGATGCAATTAATGACTATGTATTAGATTCAAATAAATGTATTTCATACTTAACTATAGAGCATAGGGGTTCAATATCTGAAGAATTAGAAGATAAATTAGATAATTGGATATATGGTTGTGATATTTGTCAACAAGTTTGTCCATGGAATATAAAATTTTCTCATTTAACTAATGATATGAATTTTAAAAAGAGATCTGATATAGAAAATATGAATAATGAAAAATGGATAAAAATGAATGAAGAAGATTACAGAAAAATTTTTAAAGATAGTGCAATTAAAAGAACTAAATATGTGGGATTAAAAAGAAATATTAATGTAAATAATAAAAAATAACTTTTATGAATGAGCTACAATACTAACTTCTTTTTTTGTTTTTCCTTTTCTAGAAAATTTTACTTTTCCATCAACTAGTGCAAACAAAGTATCATCTTTACCTATAGAAACATTGCTACCTGGGTGGATTTTAGTACCTCTTTGTCTCACTAAAATTGAACCTGCTGTAACAGATTGTCCATCTGCTCTTTTCACACCTAATCTTTTAGCATTACTATCTCTACCATTTCTACTACTACCCATTCCTTTTTTATGTGCCATAAGATATCCCCTTAGTAATTATTCTTTGGTGTTTTTTTTAGTCGTTGTTTTTTTCTTTGCAGTGGTACTGCTTGTTTTTTTCTTACTTTTTGAAACTAATTTTTCTACTTTAATCATTGAAAATTTTTGTTTATGTCCTCTTTTTTTCTCATATCCTTTTCTTCTTTTCTTTTTATAGACTAATATTTTATTTTCTTCTCCATGTGAAACTATTTTACCTTCAAAAGATAAAGATTTAATATAAGGATTGCCAATTTGTTTCTTTTTTCCATCATCAAAAAAAAGAACATTTTCAATTTTAATTTTACTGCCTACTTTTGTGCTCTGGAAAGGTATTTTAATATCTTTTCCTTCTTCAATTTTAATTTGTTTTCCAGATAAATTAATAAGTGCGTACATATTTCCTCTATTTTAGCCTGCTATTTTATTGAAAAATGTACTAATAAAGCAAGTTTAAACTTCATTTGTCACATCTTTTTTTCTTGATTTAGAATATACTCTATATTGATTTGATAGAAGATTTGGGTCTATTTTAGATTCAATCCAAATCCAATTTTTAAAGATTAATTTTGCTATTGAGTTTTTCCTAGTAGTTTTAAAATAGTTATACATATTTTCATTAACATAAAGAATAAGTCTTCTATCTCTAAATTTAGTTTTATAACGTTTAATCCAGTTTTGTATTGATGTTAAAGTTGTATCTTTAGATAATGTCCTTCCTAAACCGTGGCAGCCATCGCATTCATCTGTTAATGAATGTAGCAAACTTAAACCTATCCTTTGTCTTGTTATCTGCATTAGTCCGAATTCAGAAAATTCAGATATAGAGACTTTTGCTTTTTCAGCTTTTAATTTTCTTTTAAGTGTATCATATACTTTTTTTCTATTTTTAACATCAAACAAATCTATAAAATCTATTACAATTAATCCACCGATATCTCTTATTCTAAGCTGCCTTGCTATCTCATTAGCAGCCTCTATATTAATTTTTAGAGAATTTTCTTCATGGCTTTTTTTACCAATAAATCTACCACTATTAACATCAATAACAACCATTGCTTCAGTGTGATCAATAATTAAATAAGCACCACTTTTAAGCCAAGCTCTATTTTTTAATGCTTTTGTTATTTGATCTTCAATATTATGATTGTCAAATATTGGAACCTTTGAATTGTAATATTTGATTTTTGAACTTTTATCATAATCTACTTTTTTAGTATAGGCAGTGATTCTATTATATATAGATTTATTATCAATGTGTAATTCATTTATATCATCAGTAAATAAATCTCTAATGATAAGATTTGAAATATTATAGTCAGTATGTAGTAATTCTGGAGATTGGACTTTTTTTATTTTATTATTAATGCTTTTCCATGTATTTAGAAGTTCATTAAAATCATTTTCAATAATTTTTTGATCTTTCCCTGCAGTTATAGTCCTAACAATGACTCCGTAGCCTTTTGGCTTTATTGAACTAATTATATTTTTTAAGCGTTTTTTTTCATATTTATCAGAAATTTTTCTAGAAATTCCAATGTAGTTTTGATTAGGTACAAGAACTAGCAATGAACCAGGCAATGAAATGTTTGTAGATACTCTTGGTCCTTTTGAACTAAATGGTTCTTTTATCACTTGCACTATTATTTCATCTCCAATTGAATAATTGATTTTTTTATCTCTGTGATTTTTTTTGTTGTTGCTATTATCATCATCAACTGAAAAAGAAACATTATTTAAATCATTGATACTATTAACTTCAGCAAATGGTAGGAAAGCATTTGAGCTATAACCAACATCAACAAAAGCTGCCTGCATTCCAGGAATTACATTTTGAACTTTCCCTTTATAAATATTCCCAACCATTTTTTTATGGTCAGGTAATTCCACATAAATATCCGACAGAATACTGTTTTCGAGTATTGCTATGCGCGTACTGCCGATTGTAGAATTAATATAGATATTCTTATTAATTTCCATAATACAATCTCTTTATTATTGTTATAATTGAATATAAGACTAGCTTAGTGAGATGTTTATAATTGAAGAATTAGAAGCAGATAAATTCAATGCTATTGTCATAGCATTTATAATAATTATGTTAAAAATAATCAAATAAAAAAAACTTTAGTTCATCTAATTCAAAAAATCTATTTCCAAACTATTCTTAATCAAATTCAGTATTAATTTAAAAATAATAAATATTTTAAAATATCATTAATTTTTATTTTGTTGGATTTTGACTTTCTCTTAAATTATTGATGTTTATTTAAAGAATATTTTAAGAGGTATATATGGCTTATATTATTGCAGACCCATGTGTGAGTACATGTGATACAGCGTGTGTAGAAGTTTGTCCTGTAGATTGTATTCATGGTCCTGATGACAAAGAAGGAGCTGGAGCAGAGGCAAAAGAACCTGGTTTTGATCCAACAGATAAACAATTGTACATTGATCCAGAAGAATGTATTGATTGTGGAGCATGTGAACCTGAATGTCCAGTAGAAGCAATTTTTGAAGAAGATGCAGTTCCTGATGAATGGAAAAAATTCATTAAAATTAACTATGATTACTTTGGAAGAGATTATAACGGATAATTTCAAATCTAAATTTCATATTAAAACAGCTGTCTTATATTTAAAGATAGCTGTTTTTATTTAAATTCAATTTCATGAATGATATAAAAACAAAAATTATTAATGATTTAAAACAAATAAATTATCCTGGTTATAATAGAGATATTGTTTCTTTTGGGATAGTAAAAGATATTATTATTGATGGTAACAAAATTTTATTTTTATTAAAAATCACTACAGATATTAGTGAGCATAAAGAAAAAATTAAAAAAGATGTTACTATGCTTATTAGTGATAAATATAATTTTGAGTTTATTGAAATACAATTTTCTATTGTTGATAAAGTTTCTAATGAAAAACTTAAAAAAAACATTAAAAATATAGTAGCTGTTGCGAGCTGCAAGGGTGGGGTTGGAAAATCTACCATAGCAATAAACTTAGCTAGTAAACTTTCAGAAAACTATAAGGTTGGATTATTAGATTTAGATATCTATGGTCCAAGTTTGCCTACTTTGATTGGAGAAAAAAAACAACCTGATTTCAAGGATAATAAAATAATACCTATTAAAAAATTTAATATGGAATTAATGTCATTTGGTTTTATAAATAATGAAAATTCACCAGCTATATGGCGAGGACCCATGGTTGCTAGAATGACTCAACAGTTTTTTGATAATGTTGAATGGGGTGAATTAGATTATTTAATTTTGGATTTACCTCCAGGAACAGGTGATATACAGCTTACTTTAGTTCAAAAAATTCAATTAACTGGTGCTATAATTATTACTACCCCTCAAGATTTATCAATTGTTGATGTTAAAAAAGGTTCTGATATGTTTAAAAAAGTAAATGTTCCATTGTTGGGAATTATAGAAAATATGTCTGAATTTGTTATTAAAGGAAAGATTGAAAATTTTAATGTAAGTAATAAATTAATTACTAATGAAAATCATAAAGTTTCTTTAAATGAGAATGGAGATTTTGAAATTGCTTTGGATATTTTTAAGGGAATGGGAGGTCAAATTGAAAGCAATAGATTAAATATTCCATTATTAGGAAAAATTCCTTTGGAACCTAAAATGTCATTAACCTCTGATTCTGGAATACCTTTTGTAATTGAATATCCAGATTCAAATATTACAAATAGTTTTAATGATATAATTTTAAAAGTCACAAGCAAATTATAATTTTTTAAATGAATATACCTGAACATATAGCTATTATTATGGATGGCAATGGAAGATGGGCAACGAAACAAAGTTTAAATAGATTTAAAGGACATAGAGCTGGTGTTAGAGTAGTAAAAAGGATTGTTAAGCATTCTGTTAAGCTAGGAGTAAAATATTTAACATTATATACTTTATCAAAAGAAAATTTCAATAGACCAAAAAATGAGATTTTATATCTTTTTAAATTGTTTTCTAAAACACTTGATCAAGAGCTTAATTTATTGGTAGAAAATGATGTTAGCTTTTCTGTCATTGGTGATCGCAGTGCAATTGATAAAAACGTATTGAAAAAGTTAAATAATGTTGAAGAAATAACATCTGAGAATTCAACTTTATTTTTAAACTTAGCTATTGGCTATGGATCTCGAAATGAGATTATTCATGCTATGGAACAAATAAAAGTTAATAATGTTGAAATTATTAATGAAAATGTTATTAGTAGATATCTAATGACAAATTCTATTCCCGATCCAGATTTGCTCATAAGAACTGGTGGAGAGTTTAGAGTATCAAATTTTTTGCTATGGCAGATTGCATACACAGAATTATTTTTCACAAAAATTCTTTGGCCAGATTTTGATGAAAAAGAATTTGAAAAAGCAATATTAGAATATAATAAACGAGAAAGAAGATTTGGTAGAACTAGTGAACAAATTAATGAATAGAAAAATAATTTTTTTTATATGTTTAATGTCTTTTGTTTATTTACAAGACTTATTTATTAAAGATATAGTGGTGACAGGAAATAAAACAATGAGTAATGAAAGAGTTTTTGCTAATGCAGGTTTGTTTCCAAGAGATACATATATTGATGTTAATCAAAACAATAAATATGATATCGATGATGATTTCAGAGATTATAATAATAATGGATATTTTGATAAAAAAGGATCATATATTAAAACTGGAGAAGAATTTAAAGATGCAATAAATAATTTATGGAATCTTCAAATTTTTTCAGATGTTAAAATATTTATTTTAAATCAAGATAAAGAGAATATTGATATTGAGATTTTTGTAGAAGAAACGTCACTTATATATGAAATTTTCTTATCAGGTAATAGAAAAATAAAAGATAAAAAACTTATAAATGATGTTATTACTCTAAAACCTAATGATAGATTAACAATGAATGAAGTTTATAGTACTTTAGAAAAGATAGAGAATGAATATATTAAAAAAGATTTTCATGATATTAAGGTGACATACAAGTTTACTGATTCAGAGGTTTTAAATAAAAAAAATATAACTTTTTATATTTCTGAAGGTAAAAAAATGAAAATAAATAATATAGAAATTATAGGAAATGATTCATATAGCAAAAAAGAAATAATTAAAAATGCTTTTGTGAATTTAAAGGAAAAAAAATGGTTATTTTTTAAAAATAAATTTACTGGTAAAGAAGATGTAAAAGATGAAATTAATAATCTTTATAATTTTTATAATAATGAAGGTTATAGAGATTTTAGAGTTGTGTCAGAAAACATAGTTTTTGATGAATTAGGTGTTAATATAATTGTTGAAATTGATGAAGGTGAAAAAAACTATTATAATGATTTTATATTTTCTGGAAATATTATGTTTAGTAATGAGGAATTAATGGATGCTTTGCAGATTAAAAAGGGAGATTTATTTAACAAACAAATCTTTGATTTATCTGTATTTAATTTAAATTCAAAGTATTATGATGAGGGGTATTATTTCTTAAGTAATGAATATAAAATTAAACCATTAAACAATGATTTAATTAATGTTTATTTTGATATTAAAGAAAATAATCAAACTAAAATTAGAAAAATTTTGATTTCAGGTAATTCTAAAACTAATGATAATGTAATAAGAAGAGAATTGCAAATTTATCCTGGTGATATTTTTAGTATGAAAAAATTAAGACAAAGTTATGGAGAAGTTTTAAGGCTAAACTTTTTTTCATTAGTTGATCCCCAGATTAACATAGTAAATAATGCATCTGATAAAGTTGATGTTAATTTTAATGTTATTGAAAAGGAGACAGGTAGAGCGAATTTTAGCATGGGCTATAATGAAGAATATGGCCTAACCGGAGGCGGTGGTTTTGAGTTTTCTAATTTTAGAGGAAAAGGGCAATTACTTTCAATAGATTATTCACGTGGTATACAGCAACAAGGAAACTATAATCAAAGTTTTTCTTCATCATCTAATAGTAATAATGATTATGAATCTTTTTCATTTAGCTTTAGAGAGCCTAGTGTAAATAATACTCCAAATTCACTAGGAGTAAGTTTTTCTCATACTGAAAGAGGGAGAAAAGACAACACTTATCTAAAATATGATATTAAATCAAATAGAGTTTCATTGTCATTAGGACATAGATTTAATTTATCAAATTATTTGCTTCGTGGAGGCTGGACGTTATCATATAGAGAAATAAAGTATTTTGGTGCAGAAGAATTATTACTAGAGGACTTTAGTGATAATATTATTACAAGCAATGGTAATGAAAGTTATGCATCAAGAGTAGGCATTTCATTGACCCAAAGATTTTCAAGAGATACTCGAGATTATCCTGATTTTCCAACTAAAGGAACTAATATTTCCTGGACAACAACATTTGCTGGACATGCCTTAGGGGGAAATGAAAATTATCATAGAAATGTTTTTGATTTTAATTGGTATACTTCAATGAATGATTCACCTAACTTTGTTTTATATCAAGATTTCATTTTTGGAGTTACTGAAGAAATGGGTGAAAATGAGTATTTGCCATATAATGCTAAATTTAGAATGGGAGGTGATGGTATCCCTAATGGAGAAATGCTTAGAGGATATAATAATAATTCAATATATGGGTATGAAAGTGCAGGCGGAAAAATTATGTTTAAATATTCTTCAGAATTAAGATATTTAATGAGCAGATCTCCAGTATCATATTTTTTCATTTTTGCTGAAGCCGGAAATGTTTGGCCAGATTTTGATGATTTTGATTTGTTTAATTTGAAAAGATCATTAGGTATTGGTTTTAGGATATATATGCCAATGCTTGGTATATTAGGATATGATTA
>MDTE01139332.1_pt1 | contig 11788 bp, 8 predicted proteins | sample 811231 | NCBI WGS metagenome assembly MDTE01 (sample SAMN05326651, study PRJNA326480) | marine metagenome | isolation source: seawater | place: Indian Ocean: Red Sea | collected 2010
CGGGTTGCCCAGTCGGCCAGGCGGTCTCGCAGCACTCGCAGCACCGTGTCGAGTCCATCGTCTTCGGATTCGAGCATGTGCTCGTCGGCTCCCAATTCGACGGCCAACCAACCGAGCAATTCGCCGGGACTCAGGTTGGGAAAGACCACGTGGACAAACGGTCCGTAGGAGTCGGGCAATTCGTGAACCAGTCGGCTGGCGACCGTCGTCTTGCCCGATCCGATCTCGCCGGTGAGCGCCGCTGCTCCCAGGTTCGACTCGACCGTGTACCGCAGCTTCAGCAACGCCGCCTGGTGGGGATGGCAGGCGATGAAGCCATCGGCATCCGGGCACGCCGGAAAGGGCGGCCGAGACAAATTCCAGTAACTCTCGTACATCCCAGCCGGTTCCTCGATGACCTGTCCCACCACGATCGAGATCGACCGGTCAGAGTGCGGGTCTTGAGGGTTTTTCCGGATGGGGAAGATGGGTGGGCTGCGCCGTGTTTTCCGGTTACAGCCCCAGCACGTCGTTCATCGTGTAGCTGCCGGGTTGCTGCTTGGCGAGGAAACCGGCTGCAGCGACGGCCCCGTAGGCGTAACTGTCACGGGACTGCCCGCGGACGGTCAGGTCGATGGTCTCACCGATCATGCCAAAGACGATCGTGTGTTCCCCGACGTTGTCGCCGGTCCGCAGGGCGTGGTAGCCGATCTCGTCGGACGGTCGCTGTCCGATTCGTCCTTCGCGACCGTGGACATGGTTGGCCTGGCCCATTTCGGCAGCGATCAACTCGCCAAACTTCAACGCGGTTCCGCTGGGGCTGTCTTCCTTGAACCGGTGATGTCTCTCGATGATCTCGACATCGACGCCTCCCGGGGAGGAGGCGAGCGCCCGTGCGGCGTCGGTGGCCAGTTTCATCACGAGATTGACCGCCAGGCTCATGTTCGGGGCGACGATCAGTCCGGCGACCTCGGCCACCGCGTCGACGGCGGCCTTCTGTTCGGGTTCCAGTCCGGTGGTGGCGGCCACCAGCCCGATCTGTCTCTGGTGACAGACCGTGGCGATCTCGGCCAACCCCTCGGGCGTCGAGAAGTCGATCACCACGTCGACATTGTCTGGCAGCGATGAAGTGACGGCGACTCCGATTGGCCCGATCCCGGCCAACTCTCCGGCATCCTGTCCCACCAGTCCGCTGGCCTCGGCGTCAATCGCCGCGGCGACCTCCAGCGTGTCGTCGGCATGGGTGAGTGCGACGATGCGTCGCCCCATCCGGCCACCGGCCCCGTTGACTCCAACGCGAATCAGATCACTCATCGTGCTTGGCTCCCGGCTGATACGGCCTTGATCGCGGCATCAATCTCGAATTGGACGTCCTCCATGTTCTCGACCGACCGCCGTTGCCGCAATGGGGCCAGGCTCGTTGTGCTGCCGATCCGCCCCAATGCCCAGGCCGCCGAGCCCCTGATCACGGGGTTGTCGTCGTCGAGCAACTCAATCAACGGCTCGTTGGTCTCGTGTCGTTGCGAATTGCCCGCGACGATCGCCGCATTGCGGACCAGGCCCGTCCGTCCGGGTCGCTCGAGCGGAGTGGCGCCCAGTTGCTGTTGGAATGTGGCCTCGTCCAGTCGCAGCAATGACACGAGATCGGGCCTGGCCAGCCCGGTGATCGGCTCGAACGCCGGTTCGGTTGTCGTGGGTGAATCGCGATTCCACGGGCAGACTTCCTGGCAGATGTCGCAGCCGAAAATCCACTCGCCCATCCCCTCACGAAGTTCAGGTGGGATGGGTTCGTTGCGGAGTTCGATTGTCAGGTAGCTGATACAGCGCCGCGCATCGAGCACGTAGGGTTCGGGGAACGCGTCGGTCGGGCAGGCGTCCAGGCAGGCTGTGCAGGTGCCGCAGTGGTCTGTCCGGTGCGGCATGTCGGGCTCGAGTGGCCTGTCGATTAACAGCGCGGCGAGAAAGAACCAGCTGCCCTGGCCGCGGTCGATCAGCATGGTGTTCTTGCCGAACCAGCCCAGGCCGGCCAGGCGGGCGAAGTCGCGTTCCAGCAGTGGCGCGGTGTCGACGATCCCGCGAGTGCGACAACCGGGCAGTTCGTCGTGGACGAAGTCGGCCAACGTGGCGAGTCGCTCGCGGAGCACGTCGTGATAATCGAGTGAACCGGTTGCGTAGCGGGCCACGCGAGCCGGGATGCCGGTTGGCGGTTGGTCAGAATCGGCCGCCGCCGATCCCATGCTCGGCTCGGACGACGCCCGGTAGTTCATTCCCAGCATGACCAGGCTCACCGAACCGGTGAGCACGGCCTCGGGATGCGAGTACGCCTCGCGCCGCCGTGAGAGGTAGCCCATCTTTCCGTCGAAGCCCGATTCGAGCCAATCATCGAAATGATCGAGGCTCTCGGGGGTTCCGGCGTCTGCGATGCCGACCAGGTCGAACCCGATTCGCCGGGCCTCGGTCCGGATCGCATCGGAGAGGACTGCATTCGTGGAGCCGTTCACGATTCGGCCATTTGCGACCATTGGGCCTGCCCGACCTCGAGCACCTGGTCGTCCTCGAGGACGTCCAGCGGTGAGTATTGTGGGTGGCGGATCGGCTGGTATGGGTTGTTGCGGGCGGCGTTGTAGCAACAGATGAAGGCCCACCGTGGATCGGGCGTGGTGTTGGCATCGGACCGGTGCAGCAGGTTGCAGTGGAAGAACACGGCGTCGCCGGGGGACAGCGTGACCGGGACGGTGTCCAGTTGCTGTTGGATGGCCGCGACCCGTTCCGGGTCGGCCCCGGTCTGGTCGCCCTTGATGCCGTGCTCAATTCGTCCCATGTGGTGTGAACCGGCGAGCACCTGCAGGCAACCGTTCTGGCGAGTGGCCGGGTCGATGGCGATCAGGCAACTGGCCAGCAGGGGATAGAGACAGGCGTAGTCGTACCAGTAGCCGTAGTCCTGGTGCCAAGCCCACGCGCCGGCGGTCTGCTGGTCCTTGAAGATCAACTTGTGGTGGTAGTGGTAGACCTCGCCGCCGAGCAACTCCTCCATCGGGCCGACAATTCTGCGACTGCGGGCGATGGTGCTGTAGATGTCCCGGGTGAGTTCGTTGCGGACCCGGAGCGAGACAGCTCGCCCCTCTCCGTCATCTCGAACCGATGCGTCAGCTCGCAATTGGACGTCGTCCCGGGCGATTCGGCCCAGCAACTCGGTTTCCTCGGCCGAGAGCAAGTTCTCGATGATGAAGAAGCCATCCTGCTCCCAGGCGGTCATCTGGTCCGGGTTGAGCATGGCGTGTGGATCCGCTGGGCGGGCTGAGGAACGACCTAGCACTTGCGAATTTTCTCGCGTCCCTGGGTCACTCCGGCTGTCGCATTGCGGGTGTCGACCACCATTCGGGCGTGTTGAACGATGTGTTCGTAGTCGTAGGCGGTGTGATCGGTTGCAATCAGCACGCAGTCCTGGGAGGCGAGAAACTCCGGTGTCAACTCGGTGCTCGAGAGGTCGGGCACGTCATGATGTCGCATGCTGGGCAGGACGGGGATGTGGGGGTCGTTATAAGACAACTCGACACCACGGTCTCGCAACAGGTCCAGCAGCACGAACGAGGGACTCTCGCGAGGGTCGTCCACGTCTTTCTTGTACGCCATTCCCAGCAAGCAGATGCGGCTGCCTCGCAGGGCCTGGCCCTGTTCGTTGAGGAATTCCATCAATCGACTGACGACGTACTCGGGCATCTGCGAGTTGATTTCGCCGGCGAGTTCGATGAAGCGGGTGGACAGTCCCTGCTTGCGGGCCAGCCAACTCAGGTAGAACGGGTCGATTGGTATGCAATGGCCACCCAGCCCAGGACCCGGATAGAAGGCCTGGAAACCGAACGGCTTGGTGCTGGCCGCGTCGATCACGTCCCAGACATCGATATCCATGCGGTCCAGTAGCATCTTCAACTCGTTGACCAACGCGATGTTGACCGCGCGGTAGGGGTTCTCGAGAATCTTGCAGGCTTCGGCCACCTCGGGACTTCCCACCGGGATCACCTGGACGATGGCCTGCTCATAGAGTGCCGTGGCCAAGCGGTTACTGGGTTCGTCGATTCCCCCGACGACTTTGGGAATCCCTGCAGCCGAGTAGTCCGGATTGCCGGGATCCTCTCGTTCGGGGCTGTAGGCCAGGAAGTAGTCGCTGCCCACCGCCAGGCCGCTTTCGGCCAGGAGCGGGAGCACGACATCCCGCGTGGTGGTCGGGTAGGTGGTGCTTTCCAGCACCACCAGTTGTCCGGGCCGCAGTGAGGCCGCGATGGATCGCGCCGTGCCCTCGACGTATCGCAGGTCCGGATCCCGGCTGCCTGTGAGGGGAGTGGGCACACAGATCAGCAACACATCGGCTTCGGCCATCCGTTCCTGGAGGCAGGTCGCCTCGAACTGGCCTTCAGCGATCCAACCCGCGACCGTCTCCGAGTCGATGTGCTTGATGAAACTCTGGCCATTGTTGAGTTGATCGACCTTGGACTCGTCCACGTCGAAACCGAGCACCCGGAACCCGGCGGTGATGAAGGCACCGGCCAGGGGGAGTCCAACATAACCCAGGCCGATGATGCCGACGCGAGCCGATTTGTCCGTGATGGCAGCGAGGAGTTGTTGTTGCACGGGGTGGAGCTTCACGGATGCGTGGACGCCACGGGGGCGGGTTCGGCGGAGTGTTACGGCTTGGTGACGGTCACCATCAGCGGGGAACTGCTGTAGGTGGCCTTCATGACGAAGTTGATCGAGATGTTTGCCATGACGGCGATTTGCTGATTCTTGACCGGCGGGGCGTCCTTGGCCGCCTTGAGGACGATTTGTCCCTGGCTGGCCTTGCCGGTGATCAGCGTCTTGCTGGCGGCCGCGTCGATCGTGACTCCCTTGGGAAGCGAGTTGCCGTACACGGTGCCCAGGTGCTGGAACAACACATCGAGTGTCACGTTCTTGGTGAATCCGGGGGCGCGTTTGAAGTTGACGGTGATGGTTGTCGAGGCACCGGGTTTCAGTGTCACCGCCTGCGTACTCAACTGGATGGACCGGATGTCGGACAGTGCACCGACGTTGACGGCGTGGGTGTCGACCGGCCAATGATTCCTGCCACCTCCGGGCATGTATGTTTCCTGCATCGGACGGGCGACATTCGACAGGGGAGGACCCGTGGGAGCCTTGGCCGTCTGGATCTCGGTGCCGCTGACGGTGATGTTGGAAATGTCCGGCTTGGCATCGGCGGCAGCCGCAAGAATGATGCAGCCGTCGGTCCCGGTCGGGAGGATGCGTCCACACCGGGCAGTGACGCCCTTTGGCAAGTGGGCGACGTCGAGGTCAATCGCCCCGGAGAAACCGTTGTGACGTTCGACACGGACGAAGATCGCTCCGTGGATGCCTGGAGAAAGCTGGGTCTTGTCCGAATCGAGGAACAGTTCGAAGTAAGGTGTCGCCCTGGTGGTCCGGATCGCGTAGACGTGGCGTGGGCCTCCTCGCAGGTGAACGTCACGCACCTCGATCACGTACTTCCCGTCGGCCGGGACGCTGAAGTTCTCGACCTGGGAATCCTGTGTCAGGCGTTTCAGGCGACGAAAGTCATCGTTGAGCGAGAGTTGTTTCCCGGAGGCGTCGAGGATGCGGAGGTGTGGGTCGAGGGCACTGCCGGCACGGCGGGCCATCACCTCGAAGGTGTACTTTTCGCCCTTCTTGGCCTCGAAGACAAAGCAGTCGATGTCCGCCTCGGATTCGATCCGGCCGTTGATGGTCGAGGGCACGGTGACGGCCTGGGCGGACTTGACGTCGTTGTTGTTCGTATCGGCTTCGATGGCCGTCGGCAGGGTGCTGGTGACCACCTGCACGGGGTTGCTGAGACCGGATGCCAGGGACAGCCGTTGCCAGGATCGTCCGGAGGGCGAATTGGCCGGCAGGTTGATCTTGAGCGGTCCGACGGTGTCCAGGTGATGTCCGATCGGGGTCAACGGGATGTCAGTTCCCACGGCGACGGCCAGCGGGTGAATGGTCTCAACGACCGGCCGGCTGTGTGATTCGATCGAGTACTGCCAGAAACTGTTGCCCTGGAAACGCACATCACGAATTTCCAGGGTGTATTCGCCATCGGCCGGAGCAGTGGTGGCCAGGAATGGGTCGGCGAAGTAGTAGTTGTCCGAGGCGGCCAGCGTGGCACCGGTGGCGGTCCTGAGAGTGAGAATCGGGTCGACGTGTTTCTGGAGATCGTGGATCCGATCCTGGAGCCGTTGTGACCGGACGTGAAAGGAGAGCGGCTGGCCCTTTTTGGCCGTGAACTTGAAGACGTCGACGTCCTCCGCCTTTTCGATCGCCCCGCAGATGGTTGTGGGCAGCGTGATGGCCTGCGCCTTGTCAGCAGAATCGTTGTTGCCAGATTCGTTGACGATCTTGTCGGCGACGACCACGATCTGTCCGATCGTGCTGGCACCGCGGGGAGTCGCCAGTCGGAAGTCACGGACCCCCGGCAGAGCATCGGCGGCGATGGTGAACTTCAGTTTCAGCGATGTCAGGTTGGGCGTCTTCCCGTCCTTGGGCTTGGCCACCGGGACGACTTCCGCCGTGACACCCTGGCCGGTGACGAGAACCTTGTAGGCCCCGTACAGGTTGTAGCGGGAACTGACGGTGTGTTCGGAGGTGTGTCCCACCTGGGCAGCAACGGGCTTGAGGCTCATCAGCATCGGGTACTGGGCCGCCGCGGAGCGTGGCACGGCGCCGACCAGGAGAAGTACGATGCCAATTCCGAGAACAGGACTGAAGAAACGGCTGAACATGACGGGATGCACCCTGGGGATCAGTGAACGAAAAGGAACTGCTTGGAATTGAGCAGGGCCCACAGCAGGTCCTCGTAGCATTCCTTGGGATTGGGGCTGGCTGCCAGGAACTCGCGGCACGCCGACTGCTCTTCAGCCGATGGGCGGCGGGACAGGGTTGCCAGGTAGAGTTCCTCGATGATCGAGTCGTGAGTCGACTTGGCGGCCAGCAGCTTGCCGACACGCCCGGTCTTGTTGGCCACCTTGGCTGCGATCGTGTCGCCGTTGAGCGTGTGCAGGGCCTGGGCGAGATTCTCATCAGGCGAGCGTTCGCATTCGCAGACGCTGGCCCGCTTGGGCTTGGCGAATGTCTTGAGGAAGTAGTTGGAGTAAAAATCTCCGGCGTCGGGTAGTTCAATTGCCCGTGTGCCCAGCGGCAGGCTCTTGAACTTTGTCCTCACGCCGGTGGCCTCGTCGACGGCATCAAGCAGCGATTCGGCCGCCAGTCGCTTGACCCGGTAGTAGCTGTAGAAACGGGTGTCGGAGACATTGGCCTTGGTTGGCTGGGAACCCAGTTGATAGAGCCGGCTGGAGACGATGGCTCGCAACAGTTTCTTGAGATCGTAGTTGCTCTGGACAAAGTGCTCGGACAGGGCGTCCATCAGTGCGACGTTGGTGGGTGGATTGGTGGAACGCAGGTCGTCGACCGGCTCGACCAGGCCACGGCCCAGCAAGTAACTGACATAGCGGTTGACCACGTTCCTGGAAAAGAACTCGTTCTGTTTTCCGGTGAGCCACTTGGCGAGTGGGATGCGGAGATCCAGCGGGTGCTCGACCGGTTCGCCACCCAGCGGCGTCGCCTTGCCCGTGGTTCCGGCCTTGACGATCACGACCGACTCACCACCGAAGAGCCCAAACTCTTCGCTTCTCTTGGTGCCCACCCCTTTGAAGAAGGCGGCGAACCCGTTGTAGTCACCCTGGCTGTATTTCTCGAAAGGGTGATGGTGGCACTTGGCACATTCGAGCCGAATGCCCAGGAAGAGCTGGGCGGTTGACTCGGTCAGGTCGTTGGCGTTGCCGTTGATGCGGAAGTAGTTGGCCGGTCCGGACGAGTAGATTGATCCCTTGGCGGTGACCAGTTCCCCGACGAACCGGTCGAAGGACTTGTTGATTCGGAATGACTCGCGGATCCAGTTGTGCAGGGCCCACATGCCCTGTTCACCGAGCTTGTTGCTGCTGTTGCGAATCAGGTCCGACCACTTCAGCGTCCACCACGCGGCGTAAAGATCGTTGTAACGGTCACGGGCGGGGTCGCCGGTCAGTCCCAGCAGTTCGTCGATCAGGCGTTGTCTCTTGTCGGGATGTTTCGAGTCGATGAAGTCCCGGGCCATCTGGGGAGAGGGCAGGGTGCCGATCAGGTCGAGCGTCACCCGCCGCACAAAGGTGGCGTCGTCACAGAGTCCCGACGGTTCGATTCCCAGTTCACGGAATTTTGCGGAGGCGAGTTCATCGACGAAGTTGTTGTTCTTCCAGTCGTCCATCGTGGCACTCGTGGAGAACGGGGTGACGAACATCGCGATGGCGGCCTGGCCCTCGAAGCGGATCATGACCGGGGCCTGCCCACGATCGCTGGCGGTGACCAGTCCCGAGGGGGCCACGTCAAGAATCGACTCGTCCATCGAGTCGTACTTGGCCCAGGCGGTGACATCACGGCTGGTCTTGTCGCTGTAATGGGCGATGACCTGCAGTTGCTGTTGAGCCTGCACGTCGCAGACCCGTCGCTTGGGGAAAACTTCCAGCCGGGTGACCTTGGGGGCCTTGCTGCTGGGGGCGGGGGCTCCGGAGAGGAGCCAGGCGACCAGGATCTCGTGATCGATCGAATCCCCGTCGAGACGGTGGCCGCCCCCGTGCGGGACCTTCATGGTTGGCTTGCGGAGAAACAGGCTGTCCCGGGGAGACACCAGGCTGACTCGTCGCTGGTGTCGTTCTCGAACGATCGCCGTGCGGTCGCGACCCGGGTCGAATCCAAACACCGAGAGCTTGAATCCACCCTTTCCGTACTGGGCAGCGTGGCACGATCCACTGTTGCAGCCGTGCTTGCTGAGGATCGGGCCCACCTGCTCGCGGAAACCGATGGCTGGATTGTCCACCAGGCCGCTGACGGTCACCTCGACCAATTGCACCTGGCCACCATCAACGGCAGTCCGGACCTCGACACGTGCTGTTCCATTGTGGCGAGCCTGCAGTTCGCCGGTGGGGGTGACACCGACAACCTCGGGATTCAGCGACGTGTAGCGGACAGTCCGGGTCAGGTCGTTGGAGCGGTCTGTCGGGCCATTGCCGTTGGTCAGTTCGCTGACGACCAATTGGAGCCGCGAGAAATTGCCGACCAGCGACGCCTTGGCGGGAGTCACCTGGAAGCGTGGTCCGTCGGCAGCCACAACTGGAGCCGCCAGCAGGAACGAGAAAATCAGGAACCACATCCCGAAGCGGGAGGCGATGCGATGGTTCGGGGAGTGTCTCACGACGAGGTCTCCGGTGGGTGCCGAACGGGCGGCGAGTCAAATTGTGGTCGCCGATTGGACAGCACAGCGAGGCGTGGATGGTGGTGGCGACACGGTCGCCGGTAGGTGGGTTCATTATGTCCGGTGGATCGAGCCGATGCTATAGGAGGGCCAACGGGTCAATCTGCGTTGATACATCCAAATCCTTGCTGGTAGAATTGGAATCCCACCGGGGCCACCCTGACAGGCCCTGAAATTCGGCATTACGGCAGGAACGCGAATGGTCCTGTTGCCGACATCACTAAGCGAGACAGAAACCATGCTGGATCTTCTGCCCGGACTCGACCACGACTGCGAACGGATTTCACGTCGTTGCCTTCTGCAAGTGGGCGGCCTGGCGGGGCTGGGGTTGTCCTTGCCGACGATGCTGGCCGGTCGACAGGCCGCAGCCGCACGAGGCGAGGATACCAAGGAGATCAACTGCATCCTGGTCTGGACGCGAGGTGGGACGAGCCACCACGACACCTTCGACCCGAAGCCCGAGGCGCCGTTGAGTGTCCGGGGTGAGTTTGGAGTCATCGACACGGCGATCCCTGGTGTGCAGTTCACCGAGATCGTTCCCAACATGGCTCGCGAAGCGAAGCGGTTCTCGGTGTTGCGTGGCTGGAATCCGCGAAACGGTAGCCATGGGACCGCCGATCAGTGGGTGATGTCGGGACGGCGATTCAACCCGGCGATGGCCTACCCGACCTACGGTTCGGTGGTCAGCCATCACAAGGGGTTCAAGAGCGTGTTGCCGCCCTTTGTGCAGTTGGGCAGCAATGTCGACCGTCGTTACGGCGGGGGCACCTCGGGGATCCTGGGCATCGAGCACAGCCCGTTCGAGATGCTGGCCGATCCCAACGTCAAGCCGTTCAGTGTCCGCGACATCACTCCCCCGAAGGGAGTGTCGATGAAACGCGTTGATCGCCGTCGTCAGATTCTCTCGAAGATCGATGCCCTGCAGCGACGAGTCGACCTGCAACCGATCGCTTTCGAGGCCCTGGACGATTTCTACAAGGCGGCGATGAACATCATCACAGCGCCGGAGACCAAGACGGCCTTCGACGTCGATTCCGAGGACGCCAAGTTGCGAGATCGCTATGGCCGGAATCGTTTTGGCCAGAGTTGCCTGTTGGCCCGACGGTTGATCCAGTCGGGAGTTCGGTTTGTCACCGTCACCGACGGTGGCTGGGACACCCACCAGAACAACTTCAATTCGCTCAAGAACAGTCGCATTCCTCCCGTGGACAAGGCGTTGCCGGTTCTCCTGGAGGACCTGGCCGATCGTGGAATGCTCGATTCGACACTGGTGATGTGGCTGACCGATTTTGGCCGCACGCCCAAGATCAACTCGGCCAGTGGTCGTGACCACTGGTCGACCTCGGGTTTCGCGATCATGTCCGGAGCGGGAATTCCGCAGGGGCAGATCCTGGGCGAGACCGATGGCGAGGGGGGGCAGGTGGTCAAGAACGAGTACCACAGCGACGACATTGCCACGACGGTTTACAAGAAACTGGGGATCCCTCACGACCTGGTCGTGAAGTCCCCGGACGGTCGCCCCGTGCAGTTGATCGAGGGCAAGCCAATCCGCGAGTGGATGTAAACCGGGCCCGTCGCGTTTGGTGGAACGGGACCCGTCCTAGCCTGCCATCAGCAGGTCCGAGTAGGACGTGCCGACGATCGCCTCGTCGTGGATCTTGAAGTCGCGTTGCAGAGTCTCGAGTTGGGCGTACCCGTCGGCCTCGTCCTGGCCTTCCTCCAGCACAGCCTCGAACTCCAGGAAGTTCCCCAACCCCTCGACCTCATCGAGATGGATCCTGACGTTCTCGTGAAGGAACAGGCGACGGGTCTTGCGAACCACGACCTGGATTCCCAGTCCCGCATCCAACGCGTCAATGATGGGGGCGGGGCGAGGGACGGGGACAACGTGAAATTGGCTGGTTCGTGCGGCCACCGAGTCGGGGCGTGCGTACCAGATCAACTCGGCCGACTCTCCCTTCACCCGGCTGGTGATCTCTCGCAGTTTCAGCCGGCCGTCGGCGGCGTGAAAATAGGTGTCGACCTGGACGAGGGTGTCGGCATCGGTTGAGCCGAGTCCACCGGCGATATCGGCTCCCGCCTGGAGGTCGGGATAACGGGCTTTCAGTTCGACATTGCGGCGCGTCACAGGATCGTGTTTCCCTGCACGGTTGCGGTGCCCGCGGGGATGTCCAGCAGCTTGTCGCTGGCACCGCCCACGAGGTTGTTTTGCACCAGGTTGTCACGGCTGTTGCCCCGCACGCGGATCGCCTGTCTCATCGACGGCTTCTCGCGACGGTCGATGATGCTGTTGCCCGAGATGCGGCAGCGGTGGCAGTTGGTCAACTCGACACCACGGACCAGCGAGTCGAGCAGTTGGCATTCGCTGATTGCAAAATCCTGGCAGTCTTCGAGCGTGACGGCGGCTCCGGCATCGGCGGATCCGTAGCAGAGTCGACGGGCGACCATCCCGATCAGCGA
>MDTE01167278.1_pt1 | contig 11788 bp, 11 predicted proteins | sample 811231 | NCBI WGS metagenome assembly MDTE01 (sample SAMN05326651, study PRJNA326480) | marine metagenome | isolation source: seawater | place: Indian Ocean: Red Sea | collected 2010
AACTACGCGGCTGGGTTAATCCTGGACGCAGTTGCCCGGTCACCATGTCGACAAAAAATTCGCGCGCTCGCTGGCGATGGTCGAAATGGCGATCCCGACCGGTGCGCTTATTGAAATTTCTGGTTCCGAAGACTAAACTGCCGTCAAAAGCGTTCTTTGCTTCCAACCGCTCTGCCACTGTATTCCACATAGTTTTCATCCCCGTTCAAATCTTTTCCAGGGCGACCATTCTATAACTGGGTTTACGCCCCAGCCCCTGATACATCCATTCCGAATCACAAAAGTGCACCAGAACCTCATAGAGTGTTTCAACCCACACTCTCTTGACCTCGCGCCGATCCCCGTCGCCCAACCTGCGGTACATCTCCATCAGAGCGGGGAATAATGGGCGCAGGCCGATATCCCACATCGAATGCACCAAATCTGGACGCAGATCAACTTTTTTGGCGATGCGGAAACCTGCTGCGGCAATCTTCTCGTCCCAGTAGGCCCTTTCGTGTTTGTGATAGGAAGGAAATGTCGTGGCATATTTGTTGCGATCTATGAGCCGGGCCCACTCCCAGCCGTGTTTTGCAAAGAGGTGGTGAACCATGGACTGTTCGGCCTGGCGTTCCGGAAGTTGGAGGATGACTCTTCCATGATCATCTAAAACCCGGCGGATCTCCAGCAACAACGCATCTAGTCCTTCCAGGATATAGATTATATTGCAAAAGACGGTGTTAAGGCTCCCGTCTGGAAGGGGGATGGCATCATTGGCATCGGCAACGATGGTTTCTTCGTAGAGTTTCAATCCCTTGGCTCTTTCGAGAAGATTGGCCTTATGATCCAAACCGTAGGTGATTTTGCGCTCGGGATATTTTAGGATATTCACTTTATAATGGTCTTTGTCAAAGTGATCGAATACATCTACGCCCTGGAAGAATTTCTCAGTACCAGTTACATTCTGATACATATCGAAATCCTCCCCGAAACGACCACCGGCGGCAATAAAACTAAAAATGCCGTCGCCGCAACCCAGATCCAGACTGGGTTCGGCAAAGTCAAATTCTTGCAGAGCCAGGTACTCGTGTACTTTTATCAAAGCGACTTCCGGCCGCAGCCAGAAAGCATTCAAGAATTCGCGTAAAATCTGCACGACAATCCTTCTCCTCTCGATTAAAACGCTTCCCCTTTACAGCCCCGAAACCACTCCTCCTATAGCAAGCAGCTCCTCGTATTCCCCGTCGCGGCTTTCCTTGCACTCCTTGCAGACAGGTTCCTCCTGGTAGCGTCCCTGGCGGTGCAAATTGCGCATTTTCTGCCATTGCGTCCCCTGCCACAATTCCTTGAGGCTGTTCCGACCTATATTGCCCATGTCCAACTTCATTCCGAGAAATGCACAGCAGGGCAGCACCATCCCATCATTGCGCACCAGGGCGCGGACCCACGGCTGCGGACAGCGGAAGAACTCATCGAATTGAAAGTCGATCCCAATCGCCCGCAACTCTTCTTTGGCAGCCTTGTCGCCGCCCTGGAAGGGGTTGCCGTACTGCTGAATCGAGAGAAAATCGACCTTCTCCGACCAGTGATCGACAAAGTCCTCCAGCTCGTGTTCGTTGATGCTCATTTTGACAAAACTGACCCGCACCAGTGGCAGAATAGCCCCTTTCTGGCGCTTAACGCGCAGAAAAGTTTCGATGTTCTTCATGACCCGTTCAAAATCCGAGCGCACGCGGATCTGGTCGTAGGTCTCCCGGGTTATGGCATCAAGCGAAAACATGATCCGCGTCAACCCCGAGTCAATCAAACGATGGCTCAATTCCTCGGTCAGAAGAAAACCGTTGGTATTGAACATAATATCCAGGATCCCCTGGCTTTTGGCGTATTCGATAATTTCGACCAGGTAGGGTGTCAGCAAGGGTTCGTTGGTACCGTTCAGGCCCAGGGAGGCTTGCCCTTCGCGCACCCCTTCGTCGATGAGCCGACGGGCTGTTTCAAGGGTCATTTTGGCCCGTTGATTGCCCCATTCGCGCAACTCATCTTTGGGCAGCGAGATAATGCACATAGGACACCTTAGGTTGCAGGCAAAGGTGAGTTCCAGGTCCACGTGCAAGGGATAGGGCAGTTCTATTTCGAAGCGTTGAGCCCGCTCCCATTTTTGTCTGTATTCCAGAAACTCCGGCCCAATAATATCCCCCAGGACCTCGTGGATATCGCGTTTGGCCAGCAGTTCGGAAACCCTGGTCTGATCCGTGCGCGAATAACCTTCCTGTAGTTGTTGAACTGCCATTGGCAACCTTTCTCTTTAACCAACTACCCGACGCCAATGCCACAAGGCGTCTGTATCTTGGGCCGCCTCCAAATGGACAAACAACCCATTTACAGGGGTCTGAATCAGGAGTTGGAACATTTCCCGTTCTCTATTGGTAATTGCCATCACTACCAGGTTCATCTCGCCAAAACTGCGGTATTTCATGCTCCCCTGCTGGACCGCTCAAGCTGGCTTTGCGGCAATGGCATCCATCATATTGCCATAAAAAGGCGGCGACAACACAGGCTGCCGATTTTCTTCTCGCTGGCATAGTACCCTGAGGGTCCCCCGCACCAGCTTGCCCAACTCGCGCAGATTGCAATAAGGGGTTCTCCAGTAGGGATAGCGCACCTCCCGAACTTCGAAACCCGCCATTCGCAGTATCCTCCGCAGAGTCCGCGGCGAGAAATAATAAAGGTGATTCGGTGCCAGCAACCGATAGCCCGCACCGAACATGCGGGCGCAGTAGCTGTCAATATTAACCACAGATGAAAGCATTAAAACACCTCCAGGCACCAGCAGGCGATGGACTTCCCGCAGGCTTTGCAAAGGATCCGGCAGGTGATCCAGCACCTGTAGCATGGTAACGGCCGCGAACGTTGCGGGGGCATATTTTCCGGTCTCGAACTTCCCCTTTTCGACTTTGATGCCCAGCTTCCGCCGGGCATACCTGCTGGCAAAGGATGAGGGATCCAGTCCCTCCCCCTGCCAGTGAGGGCCCAGTAAATCCAGGAAAAATCCGGGACCACTGCCAACGTCGAGCAAACGACCTCCCCGCTGAAAGCGCTCCAGGCGTCCAATAAGAGGCCGGAAGGCCGCCTGCTTCAGCTCTCGTTCGCCAATGTAGCTGCGCGGCCTTCCTTCGGGATCGGCAGATCCGGTGAAGAGACCTTCGTCGCAGTAGAGGGCCCGCCTTTTTTCGGCGCTGTAGCGGGGCGAGATATAGACAAGTCCGCAGGCTTTACAACGGACCACAGGAAAACGTTTCGTTCCTTGGAATTGGGCTGCCGCATGGGAATTGGAACTCTCCTTTGTATAACACCAGAAATTGGCATCGGATGCACCGCAAAGATTGCACTCGACCTCTTCAAGCCTTTCTTCCTCAGCTACCTTGTGCAATCCGCTCTCCTAACAGAATTTTCCAGGGAAAAGGTTTGCCCACCACCATTTCAACGCCATCGTTTGTGCGTTCATCGCGAACCTGCCGGACCTGAAATCCATAACTTTCGATGAACTTTTTGAACTCATCCAGGGCATAGATATTCCAGTAGGCCTTGAGGTGGTTATAGCCTTCTTCCAGATAACCATCTTCCTCATAGCGGATCAGCGTCTCGGCATCTAGGGGAGTGCGGATAAGTAAGTAGCGACGAGAAGCTTGGCAAAGACGCTCGAGCGCCTGGTGGTAGTGGGGCACCCAGGCCAGGACATTGAAACAGACGACGATATCGTACTCGGTGTCGATATTTTCGATGGCCTCAATGCTCAGACGGGCAGCAGGCAAACCAGCCGCGGGCAAGTGGCGGCGGCCGATCTCAATCAAGCTCTCGGCATAGTCGATGCCATAATATTCAACATCGATGCGACGTTTTTTAAATGAAAGGTAGTAATAGCCGCTGCCACAGCCAGCATCCAGCACACTCATACCCGAACGCGCCAGGGGTTGAAGAATTTCGGCGCACTGACGCGCACAGGTCATTTCTTCGGCTTCGTCTTTAACCCGCTGGGTATAGAGTTCGCGTACAAAAGACGAGTGCTCCCAAATATTGTATTTAGCGTTGAAGGCCATAGCAATTCTAGTGTTTATATCGGCTAAAGGCGAATTTTCTCGAATGCCACCTACCCCACCAAGGAGCGCAGGGTCGCAGCCACGTACAGAATCTCCTCATCTGTTGCCCGAGGGGAAATCGGCAGACAGATAATCCGGCGATAGACATCCTCAGCCACGGGAAACTCACCCTCCTGCGAACCAAGCTCGCGCTCGTAAAAAGAGTGCAGATGCAGGGGTTGGAAAAGCACGCTTGTGCCGATATTGCGCTCCTTTAACTCCTCTATGATTTTATCCCGGTCGATGTCGGACGCCACCAGGACGGGATAGAGATGCCAGGCGCTCTTTACTTCGGGACGCAGGGAGGGAGTCTGCAGAACCGGGCAATTTTCGAAGGCTTCATCGTAAAGCGATGCCAGGTATGAACGGCGCGCAATAAACGCATCGAGCTTGCGCAATTGCGGCAACCCCAGGGCCGCTTGTATATCCATCATATTGCACTTGAAACCTAGTTCCTGAATGTCGTAATACCAGGATCCCCGTGGGGCATAGCGTTTCCAGATCTTGCGCGCATCACTGATCCCGTACATGCTGAGCACCCGCATTTTTTCGGCAATTTCGCCGTCATCTGTTACCACCATGCCTCCCTCTCCGGTAGTCATGTTTTTTGTGGCGTAGAAGCTGAAACAGGTAAGATGGCCCAGACCGCCGATCTTTTTCCCCTGGTATTCGGCACCGATGGCGTGAGCCGCATCCTCTATCACCTGCAGTTTATACTCCCGCGCTATTTGCACTAGCCGATCCATCGCACAGGGATGCCCGCCGTAGTGAACCGGCAAAATGGCCCGGGTCCGTGAGGTTATTTTGCTCTCAATGAGTTCGGGATCAATATTGTAGGTCTCCGGTTCGATATCCACGAATACCGGACGCGCCTTCTGGTAAAGCACCACGTGACCGGTGGAAGCAAAAGTATAGGGTGAAAGGATGACCTCATCGCCCTCGCCTATCCCTGCAGCCACCATAGAAAGATGCAGGGCGGCAGTACAGGAATTTAGCGCCAGCGCATGACCGGCCCCGGTGTATTCACAGATCGCGGCTTCGAACGCCTCGGTCTTGGGCCCCGTGGTAATCCAACCCGATTCCAGAGTATCGATAATTTCGCGTTTCTCCTCTTCGCCGATGAGCGGTGGCGCAAAGGGGATAAATGATTCTATTGAGGGCGCTTCGATAATTGTCTCAGGCATTGTAGTATTTCCCATCGGCGGGTTCGGGGAACAGGCCTCCTTCCAACGCTCGGCGAATACCCTGGATTCCATCCCTTACTGAGTACTGCACCTGATAACCTAGCTCCTGCCCGATCTTATCAAAATTAACCCGGTAATCGCGCAAATCGGGAGTTTGGGGAATAGTTTCAACTTCCACTGACTCAAAAACGTCGGCGACCATTTCTCCCAGAGCACCAACCTGGTAGTTCTGCTCGTTGTCGCCGACGTTGAACACCTGCCCACCCACTGCCTCCAAATCCGCCTGCAGACACATTACGTAGGCCCGGGCTGCATCCTCCACGTGCACCAGCGGCCGCCACTGCTTGCCGCCGTAGACCTTGATGCGATTATTTGCCCAGGCATGCAGACTCAACACGTTAATGACCAGATCGAAACGCATGCGCGGCGAAAAACCATAAATCGTGGCCATGCGCAATATCGTGGGCCTGAAATCGGCATCGGCAAGGCCCAGAATCTCCTGCTCGGCTTGCATTTTCAAGCGGGCGTATAGTGAAATAGGCTGCAGTGGTGAATCCTCGTACATTATGCCTTCTTGAATGCCGTAGGCGTTATCCGTAGAGGCAAAAACAAATCTTGGTATACCGTAATACTTGCAGGCTTCGGCCAGCATTTTTGCCCCCAGATAATTGGTATCCGCGGTGACGCGCGGATCCAGATCACAGGCTTTTTCCCCCACGAGTGCGGCCAATAGGACGACTGCATCCACACCATCCTGAAGCACTGCAGATAGCGCCGAAATATTCCGCAGATCGCCCTTGAACAAGGTAAAACGCGGGTTTCCTTTTAAATCACTTACTGCTTCCTCGCTGAAAAGCAACGCATCAAAAGCAGTGACCTGGACGCCCGTGTCCAGAAGTTGGCGCACCAGAACGGAGCCCAGATAGCCGGCTCCTCCCACCACGACCACGTGTTTTTCTTGGTTTAGGTTGCGGATCAATTTAACCTTCCTATTCTAGATTTTTCCACCATTCGAGAGTTTGCTGGAGTCCCTCTGCAAAAGAAAATTCCGCTTGCCATTTCAGGTCCTGCCCAATGCGTTCAATAGCTGCGGTAGAGGAAAGTAAATCCCCCGGACGACGAGGAGCATAATCGTGTTTGTCCGAACTTCTCAGTAACTCGCATACCTGATTTGCAAGATCCAGGATGCTCATCGGCAGACCCGAACCTACGTTGTAGATGCCGGAATGCTTGGTCTGTGCCGCCAGCAGGTTTGCGCGGGCAACATCCTTCACGAAGATGAAATCGCGGGTCTGGCTACCATCACCATACAAGGTCAGGCTCTCTTTGGCCAGGGCCCTGGAGATGAAGATCGGAATAACCGCGGCATAGGCCGAATCCGCTCGCTGTCGGGGGCCAAAAACGTTAAAATAGCGCAGCCCCACATAGGAAAGCCCGCAGGTGCGAAAAAAATGATCGAGCAGTTTTTCGCCCTCAAACTTCGAAGTGGCATAAGGACTCAAAGGCTCCAGCGGGCCATCTTCGTGCTTGGGCGTGTCGGGCAGTTCGGGATAAAGCGCTGAAGTACTGGAAAAGACCACCTTGCCAACGCCGGCTGCCACGGCCGCCTCGAGCAAACAACGCGTCCCCTCGACATTAACATTGTGGCACTCTTCTGGCCGGTCAAAACTTTCGGGCAACGAAACAAAAGCCCCCAGGTGGAAAAGGACATCTTGACCAGCCATAACCTCGCGGACCTGCTTGACATCGCGCACATCCGCCTGGACCAACAGTATTTGCTCGGAAAGATTGCTTCGACTTCCAGTCGATAGGTTATCGAGCACAGTTACCTCGTATGAGCACTCCAGGAGCAAATCCACCAGGTGCCCCCCGATAAAACCGGCCCCCCCGGTCACCAGGGCCCTCACAATTCGATTTCCTTAGTATTTTCCTGGGTTTTCATGTACCATTCTATATAGCGGCGAACGCCTTCTTCAAAACCTACCTGCGGCACCCACCCCAGGTCTTTTTCGGCCTTGGCGCTGGAAACGACTTTTCCATCGAAATCTCCGGGTCGCTCTTCGACTCGCTCGATTTCCACATTCCCGACTATTTTCTGGACCGTCTCGGCAATTTGCAATATGGTTACCTTTTCGCGTCCATCCAGATTGTAAATCTGGTTGCGCCCCACGGGATTGAGTGCCAAGGCATTCCCCTCGGCGAGATCTTCAACGTAGACAAAAAAGCGAAATTGAGAGCCATCCCCCGCTATGGTCAGAGGTTCGCCAGCCAGGGCCTTACGCACAAAAATCGGCAATACGGTAGCCGCCCTGGCCCTGGGTCCATAGGGAATCCCATAGCGCAGAATTGTAGTGGGCACCGCGTAGAGCTGGGAATAATTTCGGCAGTAGTATTCCGAGACGAGCTTGGTTGAGGTATAGAGATGATCCGGAGCACCCAATGGAGTTTCCTCGTCCACCTCTTCTTCTTTAACATTGCCATAGACCCAGGTAGTACTGCCGTAAATGACCCGCTTTACCTCGTTGTAACGCGCTGCTTCAAGCACGTTTAAGGTGCCGCGAGTATTAATGGATTCGGCATATACCGGCTCCTGGTGCACTGCATTGACATTGGCTACCGCCGCAAGATGGTAGACTGCATCGACCCCCATCATGCCCATTCTCAACTGTTCGAGCTCAAGCAGACTGCCCTGGTAGTATTCGACGTCGTGCCGCTGTGGCAGTATCATATCGAAAATCCGCACTCTTATACCTCGAGCGACCAGGCGGTCGACTACGTGCGAACCAATAAAACCAGTTCCCCCAGTTACCAAGACCAACATAATATTGTCCCCCTCATATTTTGGCTTTTTGCATTTCCAGGGCAGTGGCCAGTGATTCAGTGACCAGTTGCGTTTCAGCCTGGCTCATTCCCTGATATACCGGCAGACAAATGTGCTGATGACAGAGCCTTTCGGCTCGCGGTAAATAACCTTCCCTGTATTCATTTTCAAAATAGGGTTGCAAATGTACCGGGCGCTCATAAACTTCCCCACTCAGCCCCACCCCAAACTCTTCGCGCATGTTTTTCTTTAATGCATCGCGGTCGATCCCATCTTCCAGTAGGGCAATATATTTATAATAGTTGCTGGAGCACTCCTGCGGCACCTGGAGGGCCTGGACGCCCTCAATGCTTTCGAGTGCGGCATCGTAGCGACCGGCGATATCCCGGCGCTCGGCCACGAACTCGGCTAGACGCTGGCAATGGCTCAGGCCTATAATTGCATGGGGCTCGCTCAGGCGCCAGTTATATCCCATCCTGCCGTGTACGTTGGCGGTAAAACTGGCCTTGCCCTGGTCCCGGTAGAGCCGCGCTTCGGCGTCGATTCCCTCCGAGTTGGTCACCAGCACGCCACCCTCTCCGCTGGTGACGATTTTGGTAGGATAAAAGGAAAAACTGGCCGCATCTCCAAAGGTGCCGGCTTGCTGGCCGTTCAGGGTACTGCCCAGGGCGTGGGCCGCATCTTCCAAGAGAAAGAGATCGCGCTGGGCGCAAAAGGCCTGCAATTCCGCCATCCGCGGTGAAATGATACCGCCGATGTGCACTGCGATAATGCCTCGAGTACGAGCATTTACCAGCTCTTCCAGCTGGTCGATATCAAGCCCGAAGGTAGTGGGGTCTATATCGGCAAAGCGCACCCGGCCGCCGGCGTGCAAAACAGCCAGAGCGGTGGCAAAAAAAGTGTTGGTCGGCAGGATGACCTCGCCACCGGCCACATCAAGGATGCGCAGGGGAATTTCCAGGGCACTGGTGCCGCTGTTGACGGTTACGGCGTGGTCTACACCAATATACTGGGCCAGATATTCTTCGAGTTGGCGACCGTAGTTGCCTAGCGTCAACTGGCCCGAAGCCAGGCACTCATCTATTCTTTTGAGTATAACCGCGCGATCTGCTTCTGAAAAAGTAATTTTAGCGGGTGCAATGTTCATTTTGCCCTCCTGTGGCAAAATCCTGAGCCCTTTTTAAGCGCAGTTCTCTTCTCTGTCGCCCGAGAAAGCAAAGACTATGCCCTGGTGAGAAAATTCACACAATTATTGGCTGATCCGATCAAATAGCCCGAAATTCGCTCAGAAAAATGCAAAAAAAGTTTTTTTATAGCCCCAAAAAACTCACTCAAAAAGAGGAATGCTAGTAAATGTGCTATAAATTTTATTCTGTGGAGAAGCGGGGGAGGAGAAATTATTTCTCATTTTATACTAATGGGGGATTTTTTTTCTTCTTTTACCTAGTAAAATAAACAATGAAAAAACCTAAATGCAAACTCCCTAAATTAAACCTCGCGAAAATGGGATAAATCTTCCCCATCCACAACCATTTTTTACTAGGATCACTTCACTGATTTAGTTACTATTCACCCGCTTGCCAAACGCAAAGGCAAAGGAGGCCGAACCGGGTTCCGCTCACTCTGTTCGAGCAGTTTCCCAAGGGCTTCGACTACGCGCGAGGAAGCTCTTCCATCGGCACGAAAATTTTCCTCTTCCAAAAGATCCTGGAGTTTTTCCGCAGCCGGTGCTGCACTGCTTTCCAGCCCCATTACCGATTCGATCATCCGGGGCAGGTTCCCGATTTCATAAAGCGGAAAAACGACTTCGTGCTCAACTAGATGGGGAAAATAATCTTCCGCATCGCTAAAGGCGGTATATATTACCGGTTTGCCAATAATAAGGGCCTCGATGGCAATACTGGATGGTGGAGTGATGACGAGGTCAGCGGCTGCCAGCAACGGATAGAGATCATCCTCTGTCAGGATCAATCCCGTTTCGCCCTGACTCCGCATAATCCCCTGGTAATATTTCTTGCTCTCAGCGCCGGGTTTTAATTTGGTAACCCATTGGTAATGCCCCAATTCCCTCTTTGCAGCCAAAACCCCGGCGAAAAACCGGTCTTTAGCCAGGTGCTGAGTACGCCCGATAGTTTCCGTTGGCGCCGCCAGAACTAACTTTCGGCCCGGGTCGAGACCGTACTTACTGCAGATCTTTTCTTTGTCGAGAAGAGACTGCGCTTTCACCAGAAAATCCATTTTGGGATTGCCCGTGACCACGACTTCATCATCGCTAAAAGCGCTGTCCTCGACCATAATCCTCTTGAAGCGCTCGCCCCACACTGCGGTTTTGTCGGGCACGAAGCGAGGCAGGTGGTTTTCGGGGCTGCGCACATAGTCGTCTGAGGCGTTCGAAAAAGCCCCGTGTTGCATCCCGAGGGTGGGAATCCCGGCCTCATGACAGGCATTTATTATGGCGCGGCTCAAGGTACCCGTCTCATAACTGAGGGCAACCAGGGCTGGCCTTTCCCGCCGGATCATCGCTCTTCCAGCCTCGATCCAGATGGCGCTTTTCCAAAGATAATCGCGTAACAAAAACTCCAACCGAGGCAGGAAGAAGTCACCCAGCTCGTAGCCCTTATAGGAAAAGACAGAGGAAAGAACTTTGCGGTCTTCCAGCACCTGTTTGGTCGCTCTAATTTTTTTTCGGTACTTCCAAAAACCGGCAATCGGATACCACCAATCAAAAGCCTGCCAGGATAGGTCGGGCTCGCAAAATAGCTTTTCAAAAAGGATCCGCAGGCCTCCAAAAAAGCCATAATTGCCATCAATTCCGCGAATCTGATATCCGCCCTGCTCCGACAGGGATTGCACGACAGGATAAATTGCGGTATCGGTTCGGGCCACCTGGTTGCGAATGGGATTGAAGTCCATCCGCCAGTATTTTTTGTGCGAAAAAAAGAGTACTTTGGGCCGCCCGTCGTCCCCGTGCCGGGACCGCAAAAGCAAATGGGCTATCCCACCCAACAATTTGCGCAACAGGGCTGCTCCAACCATGATACACACCCCACCGCGAAAAAAAGTTATCGCCCGTCCTGCCAGATCGGTTAAGACATGCCGGCAACGGAGCCCCAGGCTCGGGGCAACCCCACGCCATTGGATCCCATCCCGGTGGCATATCTGCTGGGCCAGCCTATCCAGAACAACACCTTCTTTGGAAACGCCGCGCAAATACGAAAACCAGGGCGGCAACACCGAGGTATCCAGTCCAACGACGCAATCGGGCTTTTCCAGCCGCAAGATTTTTTCAATAATAGTAACCGACTTGAGCAGGGTGTTTACATCGGCGAATAAATTGGGCGAGATAAAATTCCACAAAGGCAAACCCTGATAGGACAGCCAATCGCCCAGCGGCTTCCCCTTTACGGGTCGGGCCGAATACTTGTTGAGTTCGGTCACGGCCACACGCGTCAGGTCGAACTCCTCAGCGCTATCGGCATAGTCGAGGACCTGCTTAAAAGCTACTCCCTCGCTGCGGCAAAGTTGCTGGGCAGCACTCGAAAAGGCCACAACCACCACCCCACCCCGCTGCTGCAACCTACCGTACATTTTTCTGAATCGCCGGCGCCCCCAGTCCTGGGTTATAAGCAGTACGTTCTTGGCCATGGCCTTTAGTTTTGCCTCTCATA
>MDTE01108617.1_pt1 | contig 11787 bp, 10 predicted proteins | sample 811231 | NCBI WGS metagenome assembly MDTE01 (sample SAMN05326651, study PRJNA326480) | marine metagenome | isolation source: seawater | place: Indian Ocean: Red Sea | collected 2010
AACGCCGGAACTCGCGATGGCGCGCTCGTCGAATTTACGCGCGAGCGCCGGCACGTTTACGCCTCGACCGCCGTAGGAACACGCGTTGTCGTCATCAAAGGCTAGTCTCGTTACAACGGCGCTCTCCTCGGCGCTCACTAATTGTCCCAGTCGAAATCCGACGCGCTATCGTCCGCGTCAGCCTCGGCGACGGCTTTCGCCTCCCGTCGCGCGCGCTTCTTCGCGGCGCGCGCGGCGTTTGGATTGTATTGCCCGTCGTTTCCGTAGAGCGCCTTTTGTCTCGCCGACGCCGCCTTGGCGGCGGTTCTCGCCTCGGCGTGTTCGAGCGCGCGTTGCGTGCGACCGGCTTCGGAGTCGTCGCGCTGGCGAACGATGTGCATCGGCGCCGCGTCGGTATCTTCGGCGGCGACGTCGTCGGCGGCGGCGACGTCGTCTTCGCTCAAATCGTGCGCCTCGATAAGACCGTTCCCGAGCGATTCCACCGTCATGTACTCGGTCTCTTCGTCGTCTTGCGGGAGACCGGCGATGACGGTGGACTGTTCCGCCGCGAACACCTTGTCCGCGTCGAATTCTGCGCTCCAATCGGTAACGATTTCTGCCCCCGCGTGTTCCTTGTGCGCGTCGCGTTTGGGCGGCGACGTGTAATATGGAATGCGACCGTTGTTCCAATCCGTGAGCACGACTCGCGCCGCCGCCTTCATGTCGGGAATGCCACCCTTTTTCAGTTTCCCTTGCACGCGCGCGACTTGGCGCAAAAAGTCATCGACGTCGGTGAATCGACCAGTCTTGTACATGAGCATGAGTTGCTCTCGCGGACATCGACGCGTGATTTCGTGCACGGGGGCGATGGGATCCTCGATGCGCTCCACCTTGACGCAGTTTCGAAGCGCCGCCGCGCCCGCGGATTCACCGAGCGCGCTCGCGAAGACGACGCCCGGAGAATCGATCAATTTGACGTGCTTATCGAGCTTAATCTCCTTGAGAACCTTGGTCATCCCCGGCGTGTTGCCCACCTGCGCCGCCGTCTTGCTTCGCTTCATCGAGTTGATGAGACTCGATTTACCGACGTTTGGAAATCCCACGATGCCGACGGTGATGGCGGTTTTCAAGTTTTTATTGCGCGCGTAATTCTTGAGCATCTCCAAAACGTTGTCGGCGCCGAGAGAGTCGGCGCCGCCGAGCGCGTTGCCCGACGACGTAAAGTTGGCGCTCCTCGCCCCCAACTTGTTCCCGCCGCCCTGCGTCGCGCACTTAAACGCCACCGTCGGAAGCTCCTCGCGAAAGTAATTCAACCACGCCAAGACATTATCCTTTGGCACTAAATCAATCTTATTCAGCAACAAAATCATGCGCTTATCCGGATTCATCCGTCTCACGAAACGCTCCACCTCGGGCGATCGACACGACAACGGATCTCGCGCGTCCAACACTTGAATAATCACATCCGACAGTTCCACCACCTTGACAAACTCCTTATAATACGCCCTACGACTCGCATCTTGATCATAATCCTCCCTTTCCAACTCCTCCGCGAGTTTCGCCGCCTTCTTCTCCTCGTATTGCGTCTCCCTTCGCTCGGCCACCGCTCTGAGTCGCTCCAACGTCGGCGCCGGCTCGCCCGCCTCCGCCATCTCCCTCGCGATTCTCCTATTCTCCGCCCGTCGCGCCCGTTTCGCCTCTCGCATCTCCTCCGTCTTTTTCTCGATTTTCTCCCGTTCGTGATCGATCTCTCGCATCAATTCATCCTTATACGGCCACGCGCTCGGCACGCCCGGGTTCGTCTCTCGCGGTCCCTTGGGCTTTATGCCCAATCGTTTCAATCGATTCTCCTCCTTGCGCTTCTTCTTGTGATGCTCTCGCACCTTACGGATCACCTTGTACTTTTGTTTCAGCGTCGTGCGCTTGGATTTACTCTTCGTGGACTTCTTCGGCATGTCGTCGTCGCGTCACTCGTCGTTTTCGTCGTCGTTTTCCTTTTCTTTCTTTTCCTCTTTTCGTTCTCGCGATCGAATCCTCGACCGTCGCGCGTTCGAGCGTCCCTCTCGAGCGTCTCTCTCCCTCTCGCGTCGCTCGCGAACGTCTCTCGCGGTTCGTCCTCGCGGCGCGCGACGCGAGAGACGACGGCGCGCGTGTGACGTCCCCGGGACGTCGACGCGCGCGCGCTGGCGGCGCGCCGGCGGCGGGACATTCATAAATCCACCTCGATGGCCTTCGAGTGGGCTTCACTACGTGATGCGTTCGGATGACGTGGGCCAGGGGTGTCGCGCGCGATGGGCCGCGCGCGATGCGATGCGTCACGCGGCGACGCGATGGACGCGCCCGCGCGCGCGTCCTCGCGCGAGGAGCGTCGGCGGTGGAGACTCCTCGCCCTCGCCCTCGTCGCGTCGTCTCTCGTCGCCGGTACCGTGTACGGGTGGCCGCCGTTGCGTCGGTCGTTGATTCGCGCGCACGCGCGCGCGGGCGCGAGCGACGCGCTGAGCGAAAGACGCTTGGCCGTGCACTTCACCGCGGGGTCGTGGAGCGTGCAGGGAGGACGTTTCATCGCGGGCGTGTCGAGGGATCGCTTCGGGACGGCGTTCACGTGCTGCGCGTGCCTGGCGTTCGTCGCCGCGGGCGCGGGCGCGTTGGCCTCGGCGGCGCCGACGGACGACGCGCTGTTGACGTTCGGCATGTTCGCCGTGGGACTCGGTTCGGGGGTGCAATTGTGCGTGCAACCGGTGGCGGCGTTGTTTCCGGAGTGCGCGAGCACCGTCATGAGCGCGCTGAGCGGGGCGTTTCAGGTGTCGGGTTTGGTATTTTTGGCGCTGACGGCGGGAGACGAGCGAGAGATTGCGTTTTATGTATTTTCAGGCGTCGCGGTGGTGCTCTTTTGCTTGTGTTACGTCATGTTGCCTCGGGGACAGAGTTTTTTGGAGGTGGTCGACGAGGACGCGTCGACGACGTCGGGACGTCGAGCGGAGGGCGCGGCCAACGGGTACTCGCGAGAGGAACAGTTACGATCGGCCGAGTATTTCGGGCTCGTCGCCTGGTTCACCGTCGTCGTGTGTCCGATGCAGTTTTACATCTCCGCCATCGGGTACGCGCTCGAAACCAAGGGTGACACGACGGGGGAATATTCGAGCATTTTTTCAGCGGCGTACGGCGCCGTCGCCGTCTTCTCGGCGGTGGGCGGACGCGTCGCGGATAAAATCGGGCAGGGCGCGTGTCAGGGCTTGGCCACGGCCTCGGTCGCGCTCTCGTTCGCCATCCTGTGCCTTCCCAAGAGCGCGGGTCTGGGCGTGCAGGTGTTCGGGATGACCATGTACAGTTTCGGCCGTCTCTTCGTCTTCGCCATGTATTTTAGCAACGTCGGCAGACGCTTCGGATTCGTACACTACGGCACGCTGTGCGGATTGGGTCTGTTGATTTCGGCGATTTGGAGTTTGATTCAGTATCCACTGCTCTCGTGGGCGGTCGAAAAAGGGCCGAACGGCGCGAACGCGCTCTGTTGCGCCATGTGTTGCGTCACGCTCCCGTACGCCGCGTGGCTCAGTCGACGCGAGGCGGCGGAACACGCCGATCGCGCCGATCGCGCCGATCGCGCCGATTGCGTGCGGAGCTCGTAGTAAGATAGATTAGTTGCGCCGTAGTCTCTGTCGCGCGACAGAAACGCTCGCACATCGCACATTGTTGTAGTCGTTATAGTTTTGGGTCGTTACAAAGCGACGAGTCTCTGCGGGGCGGCTTGCGGAGAAACCACTTGAATTCTCGTCGCGTGCGCCCCCTGCACGTCCACGATTATGTACTGAAACTCCCACTCCCCCGTCGTCTCTCGCATTCCCGCCTCGGCGCGCACGACGGCGCTCCCTCGCGACCCTCGCACGTGAAACTGCACGAGCACGCGTTCTCGCCCTCTCTCGTCGATCACCACCCTGTGCGGAATCCTGTGTCGCGCGCTTCGGCTTCGACTCTCGCTCCCGTATCCCGTCATCGGCGTTCCCACCGCCACGCTCACGCGCACGTCCTCCCGCAACTTCTCCATGGCCGCGTCGAACATGCGCTGCTCGCGAGGCGTCACCAACAGTTCCCTCGCCCCGAACCACACCGCCCCCGCCGCGATCCCGAGTCCGACCAATCCCACCAACCCGTACGACGCCCCCTCCACCGCGCTCACCGGTTTCTCCGGGATCCACTTATCCGTGATCTCGTCGTACGCGCCGCCTTCCTCGGGCGTCGCCGCGAGGTCGTTCCGTTCGCGCGCCGTCCCCGTCCCCGCCGACGATTCTTTCCCGCGTCCCCGCGACGCGAACGCGCGCGCGCGTCCCGCCGGTCTCCCCGCGACGTTCGGTGTGAACGTCGTCGCGGCGCCGAAAGACCCGCGCGGCGCGATCGGCGCGCGCGCCACCGCCGTCGACGCGAACGTCGCGCCGATTCTGTGATGACGATGATGATGATGCCGATGCGTCGCGGACGCGCCGCTCCCCGTCGCGGTCGCGGTCGCGCGCGTCGCGGGCGACGACGCGCTCGCGGACGACGCGAGCGCCGATCGAACCGCGCGCGCGGCGACGCGAGACATTCGCGCTCGATGGATCGATCCCGCGCGTCAGAGTGCCGACGGTCCGTCGTCGTCGTCGTCATCGCTCGCGACGGCATGTTTCTCCGCGACGCCGCGCGGAAACTCGAGAGTGAAAACGCGAGGCTCGACGTCGCCGCGCGCGAGCGTCGTCGACGACGCGAGGAGGAGGCGAGACGACGGGATGAGATCGAAAAGCGCAAAATCGAGGCGTCACGAGAATCGAGTCGCGCGGCGAGGGACGCGAAGCGCGCGCTCGAGGCGAGTCGCGCGATGAACGAGGGGGTGTCGTACGACGCGACGTTGATCGCGGTCGCGAGCGAGGAGGCGATGCGACGAGGGATACGCGCGAGGGGAGAGGACAAGGCGCAACTGCCGGCGAGCGCGAGCGCGAGCGTCGGCGCGAGTCGAAGCGGGCGAGCGCACTTTAAGGTGGCGCGTGGGGAGCGTCGAACGCACGTGGGGGTGTTGGATTACGGTACGATCGACTCGGGGTCGATCGGATTGCCGTCGGGGGGGATGGAGGCGCTGGGGATGGAGGGCGGGGAGGAGGTGCGCGTGTCGTACGCGGCGCTTCCGAGCGCGACGAAGATGACGCTGAAACCGCGGACGAATGATTTCGCGAGAGATTTCGTGGATGAAGACGTGCGAGAGGTGTTGGAACGCGTGATGATGGGACGAAGCGCGGCGACGATCGGGGATGAGGTGCGAGTGGAGAGAGGCGAGCGGCGGTACGAGCTCGTGGTGACGGCGGTGGAGCCCGACGACGGACACGGGGCGGTGTCGCTGTTGGAGACGGACGTGGAGGTGGAGTTGGAGCCGAGCGAGGAGTACGAGCGCGTGACGGCGGAAATCGCGGCGCGCGAGACGCGGCGAAAGGAGGAGTTTGAAAAGGCGAAGGAGGCGTTGGCGGAGCGAGAGCGAGAAAAGGCGCGCGTCGTCGAGGCGTTCGAGGCGAGGAAACGCGCGCTCGTCGAGTCCATCAAACCCGAACCGAGCGAACCGCGCGGGACGCCGGGGATATTCGTTCTTCGATTCAGTCTTCCGAACGGCGCGGTAAAGACGAGACGATTCGCGGCCGAGACGTTTCGAACGCGAGACGCGTTCGATTACGCGAGAAGTCTCGACGACGAGGCGTTGCGAACACCCGCGGGCGGGTTCGTCTTGGCCACGCGCGCCAAAGATGTGGAACTTCGCGAAGACGAAGAGTTGAGTGACGATTTAGCGAAGAATGGGTGCGCCGCGCTCGACGCGCAGACGCTCCTCTTCGTGCGAGTCTCCATCTAGCGCTGCGTAATCAACTACATACTACGTAAAACAATCACGGCGAACGATTCGCGCCTACGTGCGCTCACCAAAACGTCCACTTCGCCTCTTTCGGGTACACGATCAGAGGTTTGAGCGCCGAGCACCCTTTGGACACGCGTAAATGTCTCTGCATGTCGGCGCCTCGCCTCGTCTCGTACCCGCGCCCGTCGTTCAGATACACGAAACGCTCGTGATACCCGAGATTATGCGGCCCGTTCGCGCAACAGCTCGGATCGTTCCCATCACACCGATAATATATCACCGGTTCGTTGAACAGAATGTTCTTCGTCTCTTGAAACGCCAACGCGAAGAGCACGAACGCGCTGAAACACAGCGCGCTCGTCACCGTCAACCCCGCCCCCACGCTCAGCGTCGTCAATCCCGACGCGGCGACGCCGACACCGCTCGAAAAGAAATCACCCGCCGTCACCGTCCCGACCAACGACGCGACCGCGACGACGCTCGTCGCCGTCCCCGCGAGAAGCATCGGTCCCGGTTTCCGATGGTACGGCGCGCGCCCGCCCACCGATTCCGCGCGCGCCCTCGCGCGCTCGCGTCGCGCCTCCTCGCGCGCGCGCGCGTCGGCGGCCAGACGCGACGCCTCCTCGCGCTCGCGACGCGCGCTCTCGGCGGCGATCTTACGTCGCGTGACGGCGGCTTTGGCGCGCTGCGCCTCGAGGGCGACCTCGCGCACGATGTCGTCGTCGTCCCTCGACGGCGTCGCGCGCGCGCGGAGACGACGCGCGCGAGGACGCGCGACGACGCGCGTCGACGGCGTCCACCGCGAGGTCGCCGCCGACGACGCCGACGACGACGCGAGGACGCGCGACATGACGACGCGCGAAAAGATGACGCGCGGCGTCACTTCGCGCCCATTCATCACTCGACCAAGACGACGCGCCGCACGACGGAGGACGTCGTGCGGCGCGTCTCGACGCACGCGAGCGGGGATGCCGAGTCACGTCGGCGCGCGCGCGTCGCGCTCGAGCGCGTGGTGAGGCGTGGGCACGGCATCATGCGTCGTCACGGGTGGGTCGTGGATGAGCTCACCGAACTCCCGCCGTCGTCTCCCGCGCGACGCGGCGCTCGCGAGCTGTGGGGAGATAACCTCAATCGAGGACAACGGATCAGACTGTTGCTTCGCGCGCGAACGGGGAGACGAGGGACGGTGAGGTGGATGGATGAGGATCGCGTGTTCGCAACGTTTTTGCACGAGCTCGCGCACATGGAGATCGGCCCGCACGACGCGAGATTTTACGCGCTCTTGGAGAGGCTCAAGGACGAGGCCGAACTGCGCGTGGCGAGTGATTTTATCGTGTGCGGACGGTGCGTGGGCGGAGGCGCCGGGGCGTCGCGAGCGTCGAGTCCGAGGAACGCGGCGGCGCGCGCGGCGGCGCGCCGACGAGAGACGGCGCGCGGGACGCGCGAGAGCGCGCCTCCGATGGGACGACGTCTGGGCGGCGCGTCGAGCGGAGATCGCGATCGTCCGAATTCGAGACGCGCGGCGGAGGATCGCGCGAGACGCGCCGCCGCGCGACGTTCCGACGACGTCGGCGACGTCATCGTCCTCGACTGATTGGACGTCGCCGCGCGCGTCCCCGTCGTTACGCGCGGGTTTTTGTAACATCGAACACGACGACCGAGGCGATGAAACTCGCGAGGCGTCGAGATAAAAACACGCGCGACGCCACCGAACGCGAATTCGAACGCGCCGACGCGCGGCGACTCGCTCGTTCGTCGTCGGCGTCGCGACGCATCGTATTCTTCGCACCCATAACTTTCCCCACGTATGCTCGCGAAGATTTTTTGCATCTTTTCCTCCCATACACAACTCGTCTCACACTGAATGTGCGCCTGTGACCGAGTGGTTTTAAGGTGAACGCCTGCTAACTGAACTCCATACTGTGTGCATGGATGTCGAGTCGGAAAGTGTTTGTGCTCTGCACGCCCAGGTTCGAATCCTGGCGGGCGCGTTCATATTTTGGCATGATTACGCCAGTCAAACTTTTTATTTTTTCCCTTGACCTGAAGGTTTCGAAGGCGTCTCGCGACCCCGATATACCTCAAGATCGTATTGTATTGACCGTTTGGAAGGTTTTGTTTCTTTTGTATCTCTCACGAAACGTCGCCGAAAAGGGCCGAAAAGTCGCCGCCCCACTCCTCGACATCATGGTGGACGTGGACGCGGTGCAACGCACGTGGGCGCTCGTCGCGACGTCCGACGACGCGATCGACGCCGCGGGAAAGGCGTTCTTCTCTAAAATCTTCGAGATCGCCCCGGGCGCGATCGAACTCTTCACGTCGTTTAAAGATGTCCCCGAAGAGACCAGGTACGAGTCCCCGGGTTTCGTGCGTCACGCGCGCTCGGTGATGACGACGGTGGGCGTCGCGGTGCAAGGTTTGCGGGATCTCGACGCGCTCGTGCCCGTGTTGGAGAAACTCGGCGCGAGACATCTCGGGTACGGGGTGCAGGAGGCGCATTACGACGTCGTCGGCGAGGCGCTCTTGAAGACGCTCGAGAGCGCGCTCGGGGACGAGTGGACGCCAGCGGTGCGCGAGGCGTGGACGCAGACGTACGGCGTGGTGAAGACGACCATGATACGCGGCGCGACCGAGTTCGAGCGCAAGAATCTCGACGCGTGAGGCGACGACGTAGTATTGATTATTTATTTCATTGCATTTGATTGATTACGCATCGTCTTCGTCATCTCGCGCGCACACGTCGACGCGCGACGAGACCGACCATGCGCGACGACGACGACGCGCGCGACGGCGACGACGACGACGACGACGCCGTCGTCGAGGCGGAGGAGGCGCACGCGCGCGCGGTGGCGAAACATTTATTCTCAAAACTCGAACGACACGAACGGGTCGAGTCGACGACGACGACGACGTCCGCGGCCGACGAATCGAGATCGAACGCGGCGAGAGAGACGAGAGAGAACGAGCGCGCGTTGGTGTCGCTGATGGATAAGCGCGCGCGCGACGCGTCGGCGCTGGACGCGGCGCGCGCGAGGATTCGCGAGTTGGAGTGGGAACGGGACGAGGCGAGACGCGCGCGCGGCGAGCTCGCGCGCAAGTGTCAGCGTCTGCACGCGCGGGCGAAGATTCAGGAGATGGAAACGGCGAAATTACGCAGCGCCGTCGTCGCGGCGACGTCTTCGTCGGCGTCCTCGGCGACGGTGTCTCGAGGCGTCGCGGCGAACGCGCGTCTTCGCGCGCCGCGAGACGCGCGCGAAGACGGTTCGCCCGAGAGCGTCGGGTTCGAATACCATCGAGCCGTGTGCGAAGCGTTTGAACGCAAAATCACATCCCTGATTGACGAAATCGAGCGCGCGCGACGATCGAGCGCGTCGGTTCGCGACGCGTCGCCGCCGCGCGAGGCGACGTCGCCGCGCGCGCGCTCGATTTCGCGCGCCGAGACGCCGACGACGCCGACGCGCGCCGAGACGACGCCGACGATCGAGGTCGTCCCGTTCACCCCGACCATGGGCCCGCTCGACGCCTTGCTCACGAAAATAGCCCTCTCACCGCGTTGACTCCCGTCGACGCGGCGTCTGTAAGTCATTCTAGCCCTCCCGCGACGGCGACGCGTCCCGAGGCGTCCCGAACGGATAAACACATCCGCACTCATCCGCACGCGAAACACCTTCCCACGACCCCAGCGCGCCATGTTCGCGACTCCGAAAACGCTCGCGAGCGCATCCAGCGCGTTCGCGCGAAACACAGGTGCGCGCGCCGTCGTCGCGCCGCGAATGGGTCCGCCGCCATCGCATCGACGTCACGAGGCGATGGATGCATCGACTGACGCGCGTGTGTGTCTTCGCTCGCTCGACAGTCGCGTCTCGCGCGCGTAAGACGACGATGACGACGACGACGCGCGGCGTCGTCGCCCCTCGCGCGTCTCTCGCGGTGGATGTCGCGCGATGGACGCTCGCGGCGCCCACCATGTACGCCATGGTGTCCGTGAACGAGTACATCACGCACAGGTACTACCAACACACCGAGTTCAACAAGAACGAGACGATGAAGAAGGTGTGGTGCTTCTTCACCAGACAGACGGAGGCGCCGAAAATCGGAGGCGGTGGACACATCGAGCACCACGCCGAGACGTTGGACGACATGAGCCTTCGCGTGGACGACAAGTGGATGAAATCCGAACCCGCGCGCGTGTTGGAGGGTAACACGTACAGAGGCACGGCGTTCGAGTGGGATATTACCGGTTTGATGATGGTGCAAATGATCGTCACGTGCGTCCCGGTGTTGGCGACGATGGGCTTCTCGGCGGGTCCCATGGCGGCGCTCATCGGCGCCTCCACGCTCGCCCACGCCTTTGTGTGGAACTCTCTTCACCCGGCCATGCACGGCCTGAACGAAGTTCCCCTCGAGCGCGGCGTCCCGTCCCTCGCCTTGGCCAACCTCCGCGACACCAAGTACTACGACTACCTCTACCTCAACCACGCCGGTCACCACGTCTTGAGCGGCCAGTGCAACTACAACGTCTGCTGCCCGCTCGTCGACCACCTCCTCGGCACGTACGTCGAACCGGAGGTATGGATGACCAAGACTCGCGTCCCTTTCGGTAAAGAACACCGCGAATTCTACCCCACCGGCGAGTACTACCGCAATTTGGCCGCCAAAGCCGCCGGCGCCGTCCTCGAGGGCGCCGCCGCGCGCGACGACGACGTCGCCTCCTCCTCCGACGAACCCGAGCTCATCCCCGCGTGATCGGTCGACGGCGAACGCATCCACCGACGCTGTTCATCCCTCGCCGTCGTCCGAGCGAGTATTCTTTTTATTTGTGTGATTCATTCAATTCCATTTTTTCGTTTCGTTTCGCATCCTCCCCCGTCGGCGCCGTAAACCCTCACAGAGGGGAACCGACGGCATCGAATGCATCCACAGAGCGCGTCGTCCTCGCGCGCGTCATGGGATGTTACCTCACCAAACCCGCCTCGGCGCTCTGGTCCGCGACGCCGAGTCCGACGCGCATCGCGTCCAAGATCGCGTCGTCCCTCGGCGTCTCCCCGACGTCGGCGCGTCCACCGTCGCCGACGAGCCCGCTCGATCGGTGGGAACCGAAACGGCGTTTCCGACGTCCGCGCGCGCTCCCGGTCGGGGACGCCGTGACGTGTAAGTGTCGTAAAAACGAGCGCGTGGAGACGGCGACGAACGCGTACGTCGAGACGTTCACGGCGTCCGGGTGCGAGGATTGCGTCTTCGTCGTGCCGTGCGCGGTGGGCGCGGTGACGGTGAGCGATTGCGCGCGGTGCGTGTTTCTCCTGGGACCGACGAGGGAGGCGGCGCGCGTGCGGGAGTGTTTCGACGTGACGTACGCGTGCGTCGGGGTGGACGGTGTGAACGGTGGACGGGTGACGTTTGAGGAGTGTCGAGACGTGCGCGCGCGCGTGCGGGTGATCGGGAAGGAGGAGGAGGGGGGGACGGTGCGATTCGAGCGGTGCGGGACGACGTGCGCGCGAGGAGAGATGAAGGCGTGGTACGAGGACGCGGGAGAACAGATGCGCGCGTTGGGGTTTGCGGATGAAGATGCGATCGAGCGTCTCGAGGAGGGACGAGACGCGACGACGTTTGACGAGGCGGGAGTCGCGTGAGAGGATGGATTTCCTTTCCGCCGTCGCCGTCGGCGAACGATGCGCGCGCGGGGAATCGAGCGCTCGACGAAAGAGGAGCAAAGCGTGCCTGAAAATGCAATTATTAGCTTCGTTATTCGAACATATCGTACTTGTTATGGGATTCAGTTAGAAAAAACGGAAGATCATTGCGCCACGACAGTCGGAGACGCGACACTCGCGACCCACATGACATTGGCCAACTCAGCGTGCGGGTTCTCCAGTGATGCGTCGGCGTACAGAGGGAAGGAAGGACGCTTCGTGCTCGTGTACTTGAGCTCGCCATCGACGTAGTAC
>MDTE01083439.1_pt1 | contig 11786 bp, 12 predicted proteins | sample 811231 | NCBI WGS metagenome assembly MDTE01 (sample SAMN05326651, study PRJNA326480) | marine metagenome | isolation source: seawater | place: Indian Ocean: Red Sea | collected 2010
ACCGTCCGACGTCAGCTGCTTGAAATTGACCGACGGCACCTTGTCCCCAACATTAATCGTCATCTTCCGGCTCCCTGCATCGCATTGCACTGTGAAAATTCGCGGCGCCGCGTCCGGCCAATAACCTAGCGCGACGGAGCGTTAATATGCTGGCCCGGAGGCGGCATTGCAATGACCAAAAAATACTGTCCCCAAGCCAAAAACTATCGATTCCTTAAGGAAACTGTTGTCACCTATCGGGCGAATTGAGACACTGACCTCAGTCCTTTGATCGCAAGGGACCGGCCCGAGAACATACGCATGAACGCCCCGTCGCCATATTTCGAAGGCCAACTTCTCGTGGCCATGCCAACCATGGCGGATCCGCGCTTCGAGCGCTCCGTGATCTATCTGTGTGCCCATTCGGAAGAAGGCGCGATGGGAATCGTCGTTAATAAGCCGCTTGAAAGATTAAGCTTTTCCGAATTGCTCGAGCAATTGAAGATCGAGACGGATAGCGTGGACAATTCCATCAGGGTGCATTTCGGCGGCCCGGTGGAGGCCGCACGCGGCTTCGTGCTGCATTCCGCGGATTACGTTCACGACGCAACGATGATGGTCGATGACGAGTTCGCCCTGACCGCGACGGTGGATGTGCTCAAGGCGCTGGCGGAAGGCGACGGGCCTCAGCACAGCCTGCTCGCGCTCGGCTATGCCGGCTGGGCGCCGGGTCAGCTCGACGAGGAAGTCCAGAACAATGGCTGGCTAACCGTGCCGGCGGATGAAGAGGTCGTCTTCCATCTGCAAAACGACGTGAAGTGGCAATCCGCCGTCGCCCGGCTGGGGGTGGACATCTCCAACCTGTCCGGCGAAGTCGGCCACGCCTGACCTTCCAGCTTAGTCCGGCCGGCGCCATTCGTCGGCGATGATGGTGAACAAAAGATGGTCGCACCAGGCGCCGTTGATCTTGAGATATTTCCGCGCATAGCCCTCGCGGCGAAAGCCGCAACGCTTGAGGAGCGCCTGGCTGGCATCGTTGTTGGGCATGCAGGCCGCCTCGATGCGGTGCATCCCGAGGGAAGAGAAACAATGCTTGAGCACGCAGGTCAGGCCCTCAGTCATATAGCCGCCGCCAGCGAAGGGCTCGCCGATCCAATAGCCGACACTGCAGCTCTGGGCCACGCCGCGCTGCACATTGCTCAGCGTAATGCCGCCCATCAGCGCGTCGTCGGCGCGCCGAATCAGAAAATAGGCGTAGCTCACATCGTCGTTGGCGTCGCGCTGCTGGCGGCGGAGGCGGCGGCGATAGGCGGCGCGGCTATGGGCGTCGCTCGCCCAGGCCGGCTCCCACGGCACGAGGAAATCGCGCGACGCGGTGCGCAGCTCGGCCCAGGCCTGCCAGTCGCGCCCTTCCGGCGGGCGCACCCGCACATTGGCGCCGAGCAGATGAGGCGCGTCGCGCTCCGGCCGCGAAGTGCGCAGCAACGACATCAGCCGAAGCGCGCCGCCACGCGGTCGTAACTTTCGAGCTCGGCGACCGGCCCGAGTGCGGCGAGGCTCGGCCGGCTGCCGGCGAAGATGCGCGCCGCCACCCGCACCACGTCTTCCGCCTGAATGGCATCGATCTCCGCCACCATCTCCTCGATCGGGATGGAGCGGCCGAAGATCAGCATGTGACGCCCGAGGCGCTCGCAGCGCGACGAGCTTGATTCGAGCGACATCAGGAGGCCCGCCTTGAGCTGGGCGCGGGCGCGCTCGACCTCCTCCGGGGTGACCGTGGCGCAGACCTTGAGCAATTCATCGGCGATCACCGGCGTCAGCTCGGAGAGCTTGTCCGGGCCGGTGCCGCAGTAAATGCCAAACACACCGCCATCCATATAGGAAGAGGCAAAGGAGAACACCGCATAGGCCAACCCCCGTCGCTCGCGGATTTCCTGAAAGAGGCGCGACGACATGCCGCCGCCCAAGAGCGTCGAAAGCAGCTGCACTGTGTAGAAATCCGCATCGCCATAGGCGATGCCGTCGAAGCCGAGCACGAGATGCGATTGTTCGAGGTCCCGAGCGATGCGCGAATCGCCGCCGCGGTAATCGGCCTTAAGCTCGCCGGCCGGGTCCTCGCCGGGCAGCGCATCGAAAGCCGCCGCCGCCAATTCCACCAGCCGGTCATGATCGAGCCGCCCGGCGCCGACCATGACCATACGCCCGGCGCTGTAATGGCGCGCCATGTAATCGGCCAGCACCTGGCGCGAATAATCCGCCACCTGCGCCGCCGGGCCGAGAATAGACCGGCCGAGCGGCTGATCGGGATATACCGTCTCCTGAAACTGATCGAACACCGCATCGTCGGGCGTATCATGCGCCTGGGCGATCTCCTGAATCACCACGGCGCGCTCGCGCTCCAGCTCGTCCTCGGCGAAAATCGAATGCTGCAGGATATCGGCCAGGATATAGACGGCGAGGGCGACATCCTCCTTCATCACTTTGGCGTAATAGGCGGTCTGCTCGCGGGAGGTATAGGCGTTGACATGGCCGCCCACCGCTTCGATCTCCTCGGCGATGGCGAGCGCGCTGCGCCGCTCGGTGCCCTTGAAGGCCATATGCTCGAGGAGATGGGAGACGCCGTTGATCTCGGCGCTTTCATAGCGCGCGCCGACATCGACCCAGACGCCGACCGATACGGTCTCGAATTGCGGCATGTCCTCGCTGACGACGCGCAGGCCATTGGCCAGGGTGGAGACCCGCGTGCTCATGCCACCTTGCCCTCGGCGGCGCCGGCGGCGCGGGCGCTGACAAACGCCTTGACCGCGCCGAGGTCGTTGGGCAGTTGCGTCACCCGCTCGGGCCGTTCGAGAAGGTCGGCGATGCGCTCGGGAAGCGCCGGGCGGATGCCGGTCGCCTTCTCCACCGCGTCGGGGAATTTCGCCGGGTGGGCGGTGGCGAGGCACACCATGGGCGAGGCATGCCCGGTTTCCTCGGCGGCGGCAACGCCGGCTGCGCTGTGCGGATCGATCAGAACGCCGCAATCGCGCCGGATGCGCGCCATGCATTCGAGCGCGCGGTCGTCGCCGACACGCCTGGCGGCGAACAGCTTGCCGGCCTCGGCAAGCTTCTCCGCCGCCACATCGAAGCCGCCGCCCGAATCGAGATTGCTGATCAGCGCGCGCACTTCCGCGCCGCTTCGGCCGTGCAGCTCGAACAGCAGGCGCTCGAAATTGCTCGCCACCTGGATGTCCATGCTCGGGCTGATGCTGGCCACCACCTCGCTCTTCCGGTAACCCTCGCCGGCGAAGAAGCGGGCGAGGATGTCATTGGCATTGGTGGCGATCAGCATCTTGCCGACCGGGAGGCCGAGCTTCGCCGCGATATAGCCGGAATAGACATTGCCGAAATTTCCCGTCGGCACGGCGAAGCGCGCCGGCCGATCCGGAGAACCGAGGGCAAGCGCGGCATAAGCGTAATAGACCGTCTGCGCCATGATGCGCGCCCAGTTGATCGAATTGACCGCCGCCAGATTGTTGGCGTCGCGGAAGGCGAGATCGCCGAACGCCGCCTTCACCAGGGCCTGGCAATCATCGAAGGTGCCCTCGATGGCGATATTATGAACATTGGGCGCGTCCACCGTGGTCATCTGCCGGCGCTGAACTTCCGACACGCGGCCCGCGGGGTGGAGGATGATGATGGTGAGATTATCGCGCCCGCGGCAGGCCTCGATGGCGGCGGAACCGGTATCGCCTGAGGTCGCGCCGAGGATCGTCAGGTGCTGGCCGCGCTTCGCCACCACATGATCGAACAGGCGGCCGACCAGCTGCAGGGCATAATCCTTGAAGGAGAGCGTCGGGCCGTGAAACAGCTCCATCAGCCAAAGGCCGTGGCCAAGCTGGGTCAAGGGCGCCGTGGCCGGGTGATCGAAAACGGCATAGCATTCCCGCGCCATGCGTTCGAGCGTCTCGGGCTCGATGGCATTGCCCACGAAGCGCGCCGTGAGGCGTTGGGCGAGACCGGCATAGTCGAGCGCCGCGAGCTCTTCGATCTCGGCGGGGGAGAAGGACTCGGGCCAGCTTTGCGGTACATAGAGACCGCCGTCGCGCGCGAGCCCGGCGAGCAGCACGTCCTCGAACGACGCGGCCGCATCCTCCGCGCGGCGCGTGCTTACATAACGCATGAGCGACGACCCTCAGACATGGTCAAACTCAAACAGGCGGCCAGACTATACGCCCCGCCGCCTCCGGAGCAAGCCGCCCCCGCGCGCCGTTTAGGCAAGATACCGCGCTTCGAGATGGGCCTTGAAGGCGTCCGTGGCGAGCGGACGGCCGGTGGCGCGTTCGATCAGCTCGGCGCTCGGATAGCGCGAGGCCTGGCCGTGAACCGCCTCGCCGAGCCAGACCAGCAGGCCGGCGAATTCGCCGCCGGCGAGTGCATCGCCGATATTGCCGAGTTGCGTGCGCGCACTCGCGAAGAGTTGCGCCGCAATCAACGCGCCCAGGGTATAGCTCGGGAAATAACCGATTTCGCCCGCCGCCCAGTGAATGTCCTGCAGGCAGCCCTCGGTGTCCGTCGCCGGGGTGAGGTCGAGAAATTCCTCCATGCCCTCGCGCCAGGCGCCGGGCAAATCCGCCGCCTGCAGATCGCCGGCGATCATCGCCTTCTCCAGGCGGTAGCGCAGCATGATATGCGCCGGATAGGTCACCTCGTCGGCATCGACGCGGATGAAGCCGGGTTCAACGCGGAGCGCGAGGCGATGGAGATTGTCCGGTGCGAAAGCGGTATCGGCCTCCGCCGCGCCGAAGGCCGCGCGCATGAGGGGCGCGGCGAAGCGGAAGAACTCGCCGCCGCGGCAGACCTGCATCTCCATGAGGAGAGATTGGCTTTCATGCAGGCTCATGCTGCGCGCTTCGCCGACCGGCTGGGTGCGCCAATCGCCGGGCAGGCCGCGTTCGTAAAGCGCATGGCCGGTCTCGTGCAGCACCGCCATGAGCGCGGAGGTGAAATCCGCCTCGTCATAGCGTGTGGTGATGCGCACATCCTCGGAAATGCCGCCGCAAAAGGGATGGTGGCTCTCATCGAGACGGCCATGCTCGAAATCGAAGCCGAGCCGCGCCATCAGGGTGCGCGACAGTTCGCGCTGCGCCTCCAGGGGAAACGGTCCTTCCGGCCTGAGCGGCGCGGGCGACGCGCCCTGCTTCTCCAGCACCTTGGCCAGGAAGGCCGGCAGAAATTCCGCGAGATCGGCAAAGATCACGTCGATCGCGACGCAGGTGAAGCCAGGATCGTAACCGTCGATCAAGGCGTCATAATTGCTCAGGCCAAGCGCCGAAGATTTGGCCGCCGCCTTCTCGCGCACCAATTCGAGGAGCGGCTGGAAGGATTTTTCGAAGGCGGCGAAGTCGTCCGAGGCGCGCGCATCGCGCCAGACGAGCTCGCAGTTTGATGCCGCCGCGCTCAGCGCCGCCACAAGGTCCGCGGGAAGCGCATTGGCATGGGTCCAGCGGTGGCGCATCTCGCCGAGATTGGCGTTTTGCCACGGGTCCAGCGCATCGCGCGCCGATTCCGCTTCGCCGAGTAGATCTTCGAGTTGCGCATCGGTCATGATTTCGTGGCGGATAAGGTCGAGCTCGGCAAGCTGGCGGGCGCGCGCTGCCGCGCCGCCGGTCGGCATAATGGCGGCCCAGTCCCATTGCAGCACTGCCGCCGCGCCGCTCAAATGGGCGAGGCGGTCGAAGCGCTCTTCGAGCTGCCGGTAGGCGCTCAAGAGCTGCTTTCCGCTTTCTTGCGCCGCGCGCCGCGCAGCATCAGATAGGTGATGCCTATGAGACAGGCGGCGAGCGCGAACCAGATGACGGCATATTGCAGATGCTCGTTGCGGAGTTCGGTCTTGGTCTGCCCGCCGATCGGATAGCCGCCGGGATTGGCCGCCGGGCCGGCATCGATGAGATAGTCGAGCGGCGCCACGCCCGCCTGGCCGTAAAGCGAGGGCAGATCGACCCAGTACCAGAAATTCTCTTCCGGCACATTGTCCGGCGTCAGCCAGCCGGGGACGTTGCCGCCAGTGAGGAGCCCCTCGACGCGCACCGTGCCGGCAACCTGCCCGTCGGTCCGCCTCGCCGGGTCCTTGCGTTCGGTCGGCACCCAGCCGCGATCGACCAGCAGGGTACCGCCGCCGTCGCCGCGCTCGAACGGAGTGATCACATGATAGCCGGGATTGCCGTTATAGGAGCGCGCGCCGAGATACATTTCCTGATCGTGGCGGAACTGGCCTTCGAACCAGACCGGACGATAAAGTATGGCCTCGACATCCGTCACTTCCGCCGGCAAGGCGACCGCCTCGGACTGAGAGCGCGCTTGGCGATATTCGTTGATACCGTTCTTCCAAACGAGGCGCTGCACCTGCCAGGAGCCGAGCGCCAACAGGACGAGCACGCCCGGTATCGCCACGAAAATTATCCACCGGCGTGCGCGCGGCAGCGAAGTCTCACGAGCTTTCGTCAAAATCCAACACCTTGTGCTTATACTGGAGCGCAATCAGGATCGCCTTGGCCGGCCGAAGCGCGCCGAGGCAGCCGCCGAGGATGGCCGGCACCCAGATCACGGCATGCACCCAATAAGGCGGCTGATAGGCGAGTTCGATCCATATCGCCAAGGCGACGATGACCGCGCCGACAATGAGCACGACGAACACCGCCGGGCCATCGCCGGCATCGTGTTTTCTGAGCTCGAATCCGCAGGCACCGCACTGATCGGCAACCTGCAAATAGCCCGAATAAAGCGGTCCCCGGCCGCATTTCGGGCAGCGGCACAGAAGGCCAGCGCGAAGGGCGGGTACGGGTGGGTGCGGCGCTTTAGACATGCTCTCGCGAATGCTCCGGCGAACAGGCCAACAAGGCGATGCCCGCGAGCCCCTATCGGGGATCACGGGCACCTCGAAAGATAAGGCCGGCACCGCCTGAATCAAGGCGGCGCGGCAAGCGGGACGCGCTTATCAGCCGCCCCACCAATAGACCCAGACGAAGAGGAACAGCCAGACGACGTCGACGAAATGCCAATACCAGGCCGCCGCCTCGAAGCCGATATGCTGTTCCGGCTTGAAATGCCCCTTCATCGCGCGCCACAGGCAGACCGCGAGGAAGATCGCGCCGACGGTGACATGGAAGCCGTGGAAACCGGTCGCCATGAAGAAGGTCGAGGAATAGATTCCGTCGCGGAAGGCGAAACTCGCATGAGCGTATTCGTAGCCCTGGACGCAGAGGAAGATGACGCCGAGCAGCACGGTGAGCGCCAAGCCGTAGATCAGATGCTTACGGTTGTTGTGCTTCAGCGCGTGATGCGCCCAGGTCACCGTCACCCCCGAGGTGAGCAAAATGATGGTGTTGATCAGCGGCAGATCCCAGGCATACAACGTCTCGACGCCGGGCGGCGGCCAAGTGAAGTCGATGGCCTCCAGCGGCATGATCGAAGCGTTGAAAAAGGCCCAGAAAAAGGCGGCGAAGAACATCACCTCGGAGGCGATGAAAAGCACCATGCCGAAACGCAGGCCTCGGGTCACCACCGGGTTATGGGCGCCCTCTTCCGTTGCTTCGCGGATCACATCGCGCCACCAAAACCACATGGTGGCGATGGTCAGCGCGAAGCCGATGCACATCAGCCAGATCTGCTCGCCATGGAAATAAAGGACGGAGCCGCCCACAAGCGTGCCGCCCGCCAGCGACCCGAGCACCGGCCACGGGCTCGGTTTGACCATGTGATAATCGTGGCCTTTTGTGTGTGTGGTGTCGCTCATATCGTTACTCCATGGTCAATGTCCGGCAGGGGCCGGGATTGCGCCGGTTCGTTTCAGTTGTTCCGTACCGTCTCGTCGATATCGCGGCTCGCCAATTGCGCCTGCTCGTCGAGATAGGATTTCAAAGCCCCCTCACCTTGATCGAAGAAGGTGTAGGAAAGGGTAATGGTCGTGACATCGTCCAAATTGGGATCGTCGGCGATTTTCGGATCGACGAAGAAGGTCACCGGCAGATCGGCGCTTTCGTCGGGCCGCAACAATTGCTCCTCGAAGCAGAAACAGTCGACCTTGGTGAAGTAGATGCCAGCCTTGGCCGGCGTCACGTTGAACGTCGCCGTGCCGAGGACGGCCCGGTCTGATTCGTTTACAGCGGTATAGAAGGCGAGGCCGACCTCGCCGACGCGGATCTCGACCTCGCGCTGGGCCGGCTTAAAATGCCAGGGCACATCGCGCGCCACATCCGAATTGAACTGCACCGTCATTACCCGGTCGCCAACCTTGGCCGGCGCTTGTTCGGCGACCTGCGTCGTGCCGCCGAAGCCGGTCACGCGGCAAAAAAGATCGTAGAGCGGCACCGCGGCAAAGGAGAGCCCAACCATGCCGCACACCACGCCGCCAAGAAGGATCAGCATCATGCGCTTGCGCCTGAGGGAGACGGCCATGTCAGTTGCCGCCCATCCGTGCGAGGGTGATGAAGAAGAACAGCACCACCAAACCCAGCAACACGCCGGCCAGGGCATAGTTCCGCCAGCGGCGGCGGCGGTAATATTCCTTGTCTGGCATGGCTCCGGTCATCGGATTAAAGGGCCAACGGCAGGCTCTGATCAACCAGCAGCAGCACGAAGATCAAAAAGAGATAAAGGATCGAGAAGGGGAACATGCGCCGGGCGCTCTTCTCGCCCCGGTCGCGAATCACGGCGACAGCGTAGGCAACGAATACGAGCCCGAGCGCCAAGGCCCCCGCGCCATAGACCGCTCCGGAAAGACCGATGAAACAGGGCGCGAGCGTCACCGGCAGAAGCGCCACCGTATAGGCGAGCATTTGCCAAGCTGTCGTGCGCCGCCCGGCTACCACCGGCAGCATGGGCACGCCCGCCTTGTCGTAATCGCCCCGCTTATAGAGCGCGAGCGCCCAGAAATGGGGCGGCGTCCACAGGAAGATGATGGCGAACAGCACAACCGAGGCCCAGGTCACGTCGCCGCCGACCGCGGCCCAGCCGATCATCGGCGGGAAAGCGCCGGCGGCGCCGCCGATGACGATGTTCTGCGGCGTGCGCCGCTTGAGGCCGATCGAATAGATAACGACATAGAAGAATATGGTGAAGGCGAGCAGCCCCGCCGCCACGCCGTTCACGGCGAGCGCCATGATCGAGACCGAGGCCACGGCGAGCGAGATGCCGAAGCCGAGGGCGACATTGGGCGCGACCCGGCCGGCAGGAATCGGGCGGTTCCGCGTGCGCGACATCAGCGCGTCGATATCGCGGTCGACCCACATATTGATCGCACCCGACGCGCCTGCGCCAACCGCGATACAGAGGATGGCGACGACCGCAAGTACCGGGTGCAAACCGCCCGGCGCGAGCAACATCCCCGCCAGGGCGGTGAACACCACCAGCGACATGACGCGGGGCTTGAGGAGCGCCAGGAAATCGCGAACCGCGATCTCCTCGCCATACCTCGACCGTTCCACGCCGGCCGCTGAGTAATCTGTCACCGTCACCTATTCAAACTCCCCTTGGGCCGATCCGATCAACGGATGCGCGGCAGGTCTTCATGGGTGTGGAACGGCGCCGGCGAATCGACCGTCCATTCCAGCGTATCGGCGCCCTCGCCCCAAGGATTGGCCTCGCACTTCTTGCCGCGCGTCAGGGTGTAGATGACGATGAAGAGGAACAGGACGATGCCCACAGCCGAAATATAGGAGCCGATCGTGGCGATCATGTTCCACCCGGCATAAGCGTCGGGGTAGTCCGGAATTCGACGCGGCATGCCGGCGGCGCCCAGGAAGTGCATCGGGAAGAACGTCATGTTCACGCCGATGAACGAGATGAAGAAGTGGATCTTGCCCAGTGTCTCGGGATATTGCCGGCCGCACATCTTGCCGAACCAGTAATAGAAGCCAGCGAAGATGAGGAACGCCGCACCGATCGACATGGTGTAGTGGAAATGGCCGACGACATAATAGGTGTCGTGCAGGGCGATATCGACGCCGGCGTTGGAGAGCACGATGCCCGTCACGCCGCCCACGGTGAAGAGGAAGATGAAGCCCAAAATCCACAACATGGGCGTCTTGAACTCGATAGAGCCGCCCCACATGGTGGCCAGCCAACTGAAGATCTTAATGCCCGTCGGCACCGCGATAACCATGGTCGCGGCGATGAAATAGGCCCGGGTGTTGACGTCCATGCCGACAGTATACATGTGGTGCGCCCACACTACGAAGCCGATAAAGCCGATCGCCACCATCGCGTAAGCCATGCCGAGATAGCCGAACACCGGCTTGCGCGAGAAGGTGGAGACGATGTGACTGGCAACGCCGAAGCCCGGCAGAACGAGGATGTAAACCTCCGGATGGCCAAAGAACCAGAACAGATGCTGGAATAGGACCGGATCGCCGCCACCGGCCGGATCGAAGAAGGTGGTGCCGACATTACGGTCGGTCAGCAGCATGGTGATGGCGCCCGCCAGGACCGGCAGCGAGAGCAGTAGCAGGAAGGCGGTGACCAGGATAGACCAGGAGAAGAGCGGCATCTTGTGCAGCGTCATCCCCGGCGCGCGCATATTGAGAATCGTGGTGATGAAATTGATCGCCCCCAAGATCGACGAGGCGCCCGCCAAATGGAGCGCGAATATCGCCATGTCCATTGCGGGCCCTGGCTGTCCGTAGGTCGATAGCGGGGCGTAGACCGTCCAGCCGCCGCCGACGCCGGTCGCGCCTCCCGCCGTACTCGGCACGAAGAGGGAGCCCACCAGGAGCCCGGCCGCCGGGATCAGCAGCCAGAAGCTTATGTTGTTCATTCGCGGGAAAGCCATGTCCGGCGCGCCGATCATCAGCGGCACCATCCAGTTTCCCATACCGCCGATAAAAGCCGGCATGACGAAGAAGAACACCATGATCAGGCCGTGGGCGGTGATGAAGACATTAAAGTAATGCGGATTGTCGGCGAAGATCTGCATGCCGGGCGAGGCCAGCTCGGACCGCATGAGGATAGAAAGCACCGCGCCAACCACACCCATGACCATCGCGAAGACGAGATACATCGTCCCGATGTCTTTATGGTTGGTGGAGTAGAGCCAACGGGTAATACCGCGCGGGGCGTGATGGTCCGCGTGAGCGCCGTGTCCTGCTTCGCTATGAGCCATGAAACGTTTCCTTCCTTACCCGCTTATTCCGTCGATTCCAGACGTGCCACCGCGACGTCCGGATCGGGTGTATCGCCGGCATATTCTTCCTGAGCGTAAGCCGCCCATTCGGCATATTCCTCTTTCGAGACCGCCTTCACTTGGATCGGCATGAAGCCATGGTCGCGGCCGCACAGTTCCGAACACTGGCCGTAATAGACGCCCTCCGTGTCGACCCGGAACCAGCCTTCGTTCGTGCGCCCGGGAATGCCGTCGATCTTGACCCCGAAGGCGGGGATGGTCCAAGCGTGAATGACGTCGTTCGCTGTAACCAGCAGGCGGATATTGGTATCGACCGGCACGACGACGCTCTCATCGGTAGCGAGCAGCCTCGGCTGCCCCTCCTCTAACTCATCCTCCTGTAGCATCACCGCATCGAAGGAGACGTCCTCGCCCAGGTCGGGATATTCATAGGTCCAATACCATTGATTACCGATCGCCTTGATGGTCATCTCCGCCTCGTCCGTCCGGTCCATGAAATAGAGCAGGCGGAGAGACGGGACCGCTATAGCCACAAGAAGGATGACCGGGGCGACGGTCCAGATCACTTCGAGCAGCGAATGATGGGAGGTCTTGCTCGGCGTCGGGTTCCGCTTACGACGGAAGCGGATCATGATATACGCCATCAGCC
>MDTE01126187.1_pt1 | contig 11786 bp, 16 predicted proteins | sample 811231 | NCBI WGS metagenome assembly MDTE01 (sample SAMN05326651, study PRJNA326480) | marine metagenome | isolation source: seawater | place: Indian Ocean: Red Sea | collected 2010
AACCGCAGATGCGTCAAACACGCGGTGGTTTGTCAGCACCCCCAAGGGCACCGGCAACTCGTTCTACGACATTTGCCACTCGGGCCGCACCAAGATTTTGAAGTTTCACTGGACTCAAGATCCTCGAAAGAACATGGGTATGGTCAAAGACGAAGAGGGCAACTGGACCAGCCCGTGGTACGAGGGAGAAAAGAAAAGACGTACTCACCCAGTTGAGATTGCGCAGGAACTGGATCTCGACTTCGGTGGCTCTGACTACTTGTACTTCCCACCTGATTTAATTGACAAGTTGGAGGCAGAGTGCCGACCGTCAACCAAAAGGGGCGTGATTGATTTTGATGAGGCGTGCGAGCCGTTTGGGTTTACTGAACTTGGCACAACCGGCGAACTGCGCATCTGGGGCGAGGACCATCCCAAAGACAAGTCGTACTACGTGATCGGCGTAGACGTTGCCACTGGCACAGGATCAAGCAACAGTGTGGCTGTAGTAGCAACGGCTGATGGTGAGAAGGTTGCTGAGTTTGTGACAGCAGATATGCGACCAGATGTATTTGCAAAGCATGTGGTTGCCATGTGCAAGCACTTCAGAGGCTTGAGCGACACTGGTGCTTTCTTGGTTTGGGAAGCCAATGGTCCCGGTCGGGTCTTTGGTGACGCCGTCAGGGAGATTGGGTACGGCAACGTCTACTACAGACGCAACGAAAAGTCCATCCGACCGGGGCAAGGGATGATCCCGGGCTGGTTTAGCACCAAAGAAGAGAAGATTTCTTTGCTCGGTCAGTACCGGAAGATGCTCGGGGAGGGGACTTTTGTCAACAGGAGCCGGGAAGCAGTGCGGGAATGCCGCGAATATGTGTTTTCGCAGGCAGGAGGGCTGGTTCATGCACGTTCGAGAAGCGGAGTAGACCCTTCTGGTGCGCGAGACAACCACGGAGACCGCGTCATCGCGGATGCTTTAGCGGCAAAACTATGCCAGAACACCTCAAATCCGAAGATTGAGGTAGGCAAAACCGCCAAGATTGGCTCTATGGCATGGCGCAGAGAGCGAAACTTGGAAAAGAAACGTAAGGCACGGGAAAACTGGTGAGCAAAAACGACATGGACTATCAACAGTTGCGCAAAGCAATCCAGCACAGCCGTAAAAGGTTGCAGCCCTACCGCGAAAAGCGGGTTCGGTCTATTCGTGAGTTCGTTGGACGCAACTATTCCGATACTGGTAGCAGAGACCGCGTCCCAGTCAACATGCTGGAGTTGTTTATCTCGACGTATTCACGACAACTGGTGGCAAACCGACCGAATGTTATGATTCGCCCCCGTGTTCGGCGTCTTGCCCCGCAGGCAGACGAGTTGCAACTGGCAACGAACCACGTTTTAGGGGAGATGGACATTGAAACTACGCTTCGGCTTGCAGTTATCGACGCCCTTTTCTCCATGGGTATCGTCAAAGTGGGTGTCACCGAACCTAAACAAGAGCCAATGCGGGGCTTCCTCCACGAGGCCGGGCAGCCCTTTGCTGAGTGTGTCGGTTTGGATGATTGGGTCCACGATATGTCTGCGCGTTCCATGGAAGAATGCGGCTATATGGGTCACAGGTATCGAGTACCTACTCATATGCTACGAGAATCCGACCTTTTCACCGATGCTGCAAGCGTCCCGTCGTTAGCACGCACCCATTACAACGAATCTGGCGACACCAAGGCCTCTGCCATCGGTCAAAGTGACTTTTATCAAGGCAACTTTGATGCCGAGTACAGCGAACTGTGGGAAATCTGGGTGCCAGACAAGGGCAAGATTGTTACATTTGCTGCTGGCGAAACCGGCATGCCGGAGCGGAGAGTTAGAGAGGTAGATTGGGATGGCCCTGCTTCTGGGCCATACCATTTCTTGCGTTTTACAGACGTGCCGGGCAACACCATGCCTCTGCCCCCAGTGGCAACGCTGATTGACATGCACGATCTTGCCAACCGCGTGTTCCGCAAGTTAGGCAGGCAAGCAGAGCGGCAAAAAGACATCGTTGGGTACCGTGGTTCGGCAGAACAAGACGCCAAAAACGTACAAGGCAGCGCCGATGGCGAGGTTGTGCGTATGGATGACCCGCAAAGCATCAACACTTTCAAGTTTGGCGGCATTGACCAGCAAAACTTGGCGTTCTTGCTGCAAGTCAAGAACCTTTTCAACTACTACGGCGGCAACATTGACACCCTTGGCGGCTTGGGGCCGCAGTCAAGCACCGTGGGGCAGGACCGCCTGATTTCTGAGTCTGCCTCTCGGCGCTTGGCAGACATGCAAGAAAGCACTAGAGGTTTTGCTGGCAACGTCTGCTCCGCTGTGTCTCATTTCATCTTCCATGATGACACCAACATCATTGAGTTGGAGAAGCAAGTCCCCAACACAGACATCAAAGTGCCGTTTGTGTATGACAGCAGCCGTAAAGACGCTGACTTCTACGATTTCAATTTTCAGGTCGAGCCGCACAGCATGTCTTCGCAGACCCCGGGCGAAAAGATGCAGGCTCTGCGTGAGTTAGTCAACACATTTATCGCACCACTGCTGCCAGCAATGCAGCAGCAGGGCATTTCGATTGATGGCAGAGAGATTATCCGCCTTGCTAGCGAGTTGTCCCAGTTGCCAGAACTCAAAGACATTTTCGTTGGCGTTGAACCCCAGCAACAGCAGCAAGCAGGCATGGAGCAGCCAATGAACAAGCAGACAGAGATTGTAAGAACCAACCGCCCCGGCGCAACAACTCGGGGACAAGATGACGCCATGGCACGTATGATGGCGTCCGACCGTGGACCGGGCGTGCAGCCATCAGAGGCAGCGTCTATTGAAAGGCCGGTAGGCTAATGCCAACATATTGCTACGAGAAACCTGATGGTACGATTATCGAACTGATTATGACGATCAGTGAGATGGAGGAGTTTGACAAGAAGCCAGTGCATGAGGGGGTGACGCTGAAGCGGCGGGTTGATGTGGAAATGTCTGGCTTCAATATGGCAAACGATGTGTGGCGGGCGGGTCTGGTGTCGGAGTCAGCCGCCTGCCACCCCTCCAACATTCCTGAGTACAAGGCAATGGCAGAGAAGAAAGGCGTGCCCACTAACTACGACAAGTGGGGGCGTCCCACGTTTACCAGCAGAGGTCATAGAGCCAAATATCTCAAGGCGTTTGGCCTGAATGACCGCAACGGAGGGTATGGAGATGGCTGAAAAAAAGAAAAACAAGCCGCTGAACAAGCCTATTCGCACCCCGGGGGGTCCAAAAAAGTTTGTTGTCTACGTAAAAGATGGCGACAAAGTAAAGACCGTTCGCTTCGGAGACCCCAATATGAAGATCAAGAAGAACATACCGGGTCGCCGCAAGAATTTTCGTGCCCGTCACAACTGTGACAACCCCGGACCCAAGACAAAAGCAAGATATTGGTCTTGCCGGAATTGGTAAATCCGATACTTAGAGAGGCAAAATGTCTGATATTCCAGAAGAAGAAATCGAAGTAACCGAAAAAACTCCCGATGTCATGGAGATCGTGGAGCCTGAGGATACGTACGAAGAAGACCAACTTGCTGCTTACATTGCCGAGCGCAAAGCAGCACACGCTGCCGAAGAAGAATCAGAGGGCGAAGAAGAGTCCGACTGCCCTGATGGTGACTGTGATGAAGAGTCTGATGACCCTGATCTTGAGTCCAAGATGGAGGAGTTGGCAGCCAGAGCAGCCGCTGTAGGCATGGATGATGATGACATTGCCAAGATGTCAACCATCGAGGCGCTTGAGCGCACTGTTATGATCCTTGAAGCGCAGCAAAAGTCTGCGGACGAGGAGCCAAAGCAGGCCGAAGAATTTGATATGGACTCCGTGCCGGACGATTTGCGTCCAGTGCTGGAGCAAATGACTAAAGCATACCAGTCACGGATCGAAGCCCTTGAGGGGCAACTCGGTCAGTACAACGAGTATGTATCGAACCAAGCAGAAAAAGCCGTTCAACAGGAGTTTGACGGTTTCGTTGCTGAGTTAGGGCCAAAGTATGAGTCGCTTTTTGGTACCGGCACAACATCGAGTCTGACTGGAGATTCCTCCGCACTAGGCAATAGGACGAAGGTTCTCGAAGAAATGAACATCATGGCAAAAGGCTACGAGGCTTCAAATCGGGAGGTTCCCGACGAGAAGGTTCTCTTCAACCGTGCCGTCAATTCATTGTTCGGGGACGAGATTCGCAACCTTGACACCGCAGCACGGGAATCGCAAATTGCCAAGCGCCGGGGCGCGTTTGTCGGTCGTCCATCATCACGGCACGGAAAGCAAGCATCGCCGGAGGCGGCTGCTATTGCTTCGGTGCGGCAGTATATGGAAGAGGCTGGCATCGGACTGGGCGCACAAGAGTAAGCGACTCTGGTATTTCCTAAAGGATTTTCACAATGGCACTACAAGCCGATCAGATTCAAGATTTGATTACCGTGACCCTCAAGGATTTGGGGCGACTCAAGTTCGTTGAACTTGCGTCTACGCTTCAAGAGTACCACGCTCTTGGGAAACTGATCGACCAATACAAGGTCCAGTATCAGTCCGGCACTGCGATTCAGTGGAATATCATGCTGAACCAATCCGGTGCTGCCAAGAACGTTGGCCTCTTCGAAAGCGATAACGTCAACATTTCTGACGTTATGACGACCGCTTCGATTCCATGGCGTCACTGCACCACTAACTACGCTTTCGAGCGTCGTGAAGTTCAATTCAACGCTACGCCCGCCCGCATCGTCGAACTTGTCAAGATTCGTCGTACGGACGCCATGATCTCTCTCGCAGAGTTGATGGAGAAAAACTTCTGGCAAGCGCCTCCCACCACTTCTGACACTACCCATCCATACGGTTTGGCTTACCAAATCGCACGTGGGCAGCCCGACGAAGAAGGCTTCCTTGGTAAGCGTCCATATGCGCAAGACGGAACTCAGTTCTCAGACCACTCCGGTCTCGACCCTGACTTGTCCGCCAACGCACAATGGCGTAACTACTTTGCGGACTACGAAGCAGTCACCAAGACTGACCTTGTTCGCAAGTGGCGTAAGGCAAGCGTGTTTACCAACTTCAAGCCAGTGCCACAAGTTGCTGTCGCTGACTACAACACTGGTAACAACTACGCTTACTACACCAACTACAATGTTATCGGTCGTCTGGAAGAGGCTCTTGAGGCTCAGAACGACAACCTTGGCAACGACATCGCATCCAAGGACGGACAACTTGTCTTCCGTCAAGTGCCTGTGATGTGGGTGCCACACCTTGAGACTGATACCACCAACGGCACCGACCCAATCTACGGCGTCAACTGGGGTACCCTCAAGCCCGTGTTCCTTTCTGGTGAGTACATGCGAGAAGAAGGTCCGACCCAAGTTCCGGGTCAGCACACCACTATGCAGGTGTTCGTGGACTCCACTCTTAACTTTAAGTGTACTGACCGTCGCCGCAACTTCTTGCTGAGTAAGGTGTCCTGACATGGCAGTTAAGTACGACGGTGGTGCTATCGGCGATGCACCAATTTTGGATGGGATCTCTAACCCGGGACGCCGATTTACCCGGTTTGATGATTTCCTTGAAACCAACCCTGTTGACAACGGCTATCAGTTGGTCGAACTCAATGACGGTGGATCTGAAGCCAACCCAACTGCCGCTGGCGCTGATGAGCGTGGCGGGGTCGTGTTGCTCAGCACCGTGAGTGCAAACGCTGATGACGGTGCGCAACTGGGTTCCGACACTGAGTTTGTCAAGTTGGACAAAGAAGTCTACTTCGAGGCACGCATTCGGTTTGCTACCTCAGCAGGCGCTACACCAGCAGGTGCCGCGTTTGTTGGGTTGTCAGTTACTCCGGGTACTGCTGCGTTGTCGGCTACTTCGGTTCACGCTCTGAACGACATGATCGGGTTCCAAATTGATCCAGATGACTCTGACTCTTTGGACTTCGTGTGCGTGAAGAACGACACCGAATCCAAGTTGTCTGACATTGCAGTCATCGACACCACTGCCAACAGTGGCAAGGGTGTTTCAGACTTCATGAAGATTGGCTTCCGAGTTCGCAATGGCGAAGTCACAGTGTTCGTTGACGGTGAAAGCGCCGGTACTCTCGACACTAACATTCCTGACGACGAAATGCTCGGGTCTGTTATTGCGATCAGTAACGGCAACGCCACTCAGGCATGTGTCACGGCTGTTGACTATGTGATGATCTCTTCGGAGCGCTAAATGGACTGGCAAATCCCGTTGGCTGTAGGCAACATCGTTGTCGTGGTTGGCGGGGTGGTCTGGGCCTTTGCGAGACTTTCGGCAAGTATGGCAACATTGACTAGGAGCATTGAGCGCCTTGACAGTACGGTCGAAAAACTTGCCAAGCACAGTGTGGAGCATGAAATCCGCATTGCTGCTCTTGAGTCTCGCAGCCTGCAAGACCAGTCCGCTAAGTGATCTGGCGAAAGCCCCGGAGGTTTTAACGCCTCCCCCTTTACAAACTCCCCTCGACCCTCTCGTTTGGGTCGGGGGGATTTCCATACTGGGCGGCATGGTGCTGATGACGGTGACGCGATTCATCGGCCTGCCGCTCAGGGGGGCCATTCCGATGATTATAGGGGTGGCCCTGATTCTGCTGGCGTTCATCGTGGAGCGCTACGCGGACTACATCTTGCTCCCCACGGCGATAGCCAGCGGCGTGGTGGCAACAGCAACAGTTCTTGGTTCTGGCTGGAAATTATGGAAGCACCGATGGATTCTATTTCCCACTGGCTCAACGCCGTCTTCGCCGAAACCGGAGCATGGTTCTTCTTCTACGTCCTCGGCGGAGTAACTGGTCGCCCGCTCTATGACTGGGTTATGAGCAAGGTTCGCTGATGGTCGCAGTCTCCGCTCTGCCATGTAGTTATTCCAAGGCTTGGTCGCCCAGCGACGACGCTGATTTGTACGCTTGGTACAACCAGACCGGCCTTGGTGATACTGGTGACGATCAAACCACATGGGCGGACCAGTCGGGCAATGGCAGAGACTTGACCGAGTCCGGCTCTGCTAACCCCACCATTTCAACTACAACTGTCAACGGACTCAAAGGCATTGCTTTTACCACAAATACAGGCATGTCAAGATCGTCGTTTGTGGACCTTGACGATCAAGATTTTCTGATTGCTGTCTATTTTGCAGACACAAACTCTGGCGATTTCGAAAGCAGCATTGTCATATTTGACTTAGATGCTCCTAGCACTGGCTACGGTCTTTTCTTTTTTAACTTCGGCAGTTTTTTCAGAACGTTAACCGTAGGACAAGATTCCGGCACTGCGAGCGTAACTTCTGGAAATGGACACACTGAACTTTTTGGAAGCAACGGTGTCCACGGTGGCGGAGTTGTCTTGGTAATGCACAGGCAGGGTGATACCGTCACAGTAACAGTCAATGGTATAGAACTCACACAGTTCACCGAGTCTGTTACTAGCACGGGTAACGATGCCTTCCATCTTGGCTCCTACTCAGGACTTTCAAACGAGTCAGTGTCTACTGTCAATTATGAGACAGTTGTGATGGTGGGTGACTCGATTTCAGACATCACAAGAAAAGCAGTCGAGGGCTATATGGCGCACAAGTTTGATAAGCATGCACGTTTGAAATCCTTGGCTAACACGGACACACACAGGTACAGAAAAGCAAAGCCTTGGGGCAAAGGACAAAAATGAGTTCAGAAGTTTACAAAGTCAAATTGCAACTTGCTACAGGCGAGCAAGAAGTCACAAGTTCGGGTGAGCATTTTGGTGCAGTTATCTGCGTGTTTGCAGACAACAACACCGACTCGTCTGAAACTATCGAGTCGATTACCGATGTAAGCAGCGGCCTCGATATTATGGGAAACGCTGATTTGGAAGCCATTTCCTCTTCAGGCACAGCCCAGTACGAGCAAACCGAACTGGGCGGCACTGCTGTTGCAGGAAAATTGAAACTGAGGTTGTCCACTGTGGCTGGCACAGGAACATTTGACGCTTACGTTTACATCGCACCATGAGCCTGACCCTTACCAGAGCAGACCTTGAGGACGAAGTCGGGCGAGCGCTCGGCTACGGTCGGGGTTCGCTCAGTGGCGACTTGCAAGAAGATGTGACTGTGTGCATCGAGCGTGGACTGCGGCAGTTCTACACACCAGAGCCTTTGCAGGGCGAGCGCACTTCGCACCGCTGGTCGTTTCTTAGAACTGTTGAGTCACTGACAACCATTGCGCCAAACCTTGCCACAACTGTTACGGTGTCGCACGGCAGCCCAAACATCACCCTCGCAGCCTCGATGGATTCAACTGTCACCGTTGACTCAATCTCGCATGTGTCAATCACCGCAGCCGATGGAAGTGTCGCAAAATATTTGGTCCAAACCGTTACCAACACAAGAGAACTGGTTCTTTCCTCAAACTATCTCGAAGGCTCAGTAAGCGCAGTAAGCAGGTCAATCACCGTCCACTACAACGGGACATACGCCCTGCCATCAGCCTTTGCTGGCATCGACGGGCCGATGACCTACGACACGTTCTTTGGCACCGACCCCAACGTGGCTGACCAGACCATCGAGATTACCAGCGAAGCCAAGTTGCGGGACATGTTCCAGTATCTTGAAGATCGTGATGACAAGCCACGGGTGGCAGCAATCTTCCAAACTGGCGCTACTGGCACCGCTGGCAGCAGCGCTCGCATTGCTTTTTACCCTATCCCAGATGCGGTGTATCGTCTGAAATACACCCAGATCAACGAGCCTGCCAACATCACTAGCGGCAGCCATGTGCCACTGGGCGGAACTTTGCATAGCGAAACCATCTTGGCATCTTGCTTGGCTATTGCTGAGCAGTTCTTTATTCCACAGTCACCGCATGGCTACCAAGCGTCATACCGTCGCCGTTTGGCTGCCAGCATCGAACTCGACCGTCAGGCAATGCGGTCAGAAACCCTTGGGTACAACGCGGACCCATCAGAATTTGCCAGTCTTACGGGCTTTACAGATGCGCGTCTGTCCCGATATTTACATGACAACCGCGTTACCGTGAACGGAGTTCAATACTAATGTCTGGACACAACATTGTCTCACAACTCACGCAGTCTTTGGCAAGCGTGAACGGCGTGGACCTGAAAGCCCCACTTCTTCTTGTTGGATCTGGTGCCCCAAACAACTCGGGCGCTGAGCGGCACGATGCCCACCTCTACCTTGATGTAGCGGCTACCAACATTGATGCCGCTTTGTACGTCAACCTTGTCAACGGCAGCACCAGTGGTCCCGGTCACTCGACCACCTCAAACTGGGATGCTCTTGACGGCGGTGATTGATAAGGAATAACCAATGACTGCTACATTTCCCGCACGTCCGGGTACTGCGCTAAGTGCCAGTACCTTGACGGGGACGTTGATCCAGAACACTGCTGCCGATGGTGGCAAGTTTTATCTCAAGGTCACGTCAGCCACGTTCAACGCATCTATGCCTTTGGTGGAAACCACAGGGTCGGGTGATGCTACAGTCAAGTATTCGCATGGCGACAAGCCCTACTACGACATTACGTTGCAGGGCGTAATGCTTGCTACTAAAGCGGTGGGTCTAGCAAACCTAACACAGCAAATTGATACAAGCGGTGCGCCTGTAGTGACCATGGATTTTAAGTTCAGTGGTGACGCCGCTCACACATTTACTGCAATGCCAGTGATTGTCACCCAGTGTCAGATCCAGTACGATCCCAAACTGCCTGTGGTTGGTGTCGCGTTGAGCCTGAAATCAATGCTTGGTGCTAATAAGGGATTGACTGGTGACCTCTCCTCCTGACAAAGAGTTTGACGAACAAATGAAAATGCTGGAGGGATATGACGATGTCAAAATCCCCGAGGCTATCGAAGAAGGTTTCGATAGGGTTGTCCAACGGGCAGAAGAACTTGGCAAGAGTTTTGTCACGCCAGAAAATTCACCAGAACTTTTTTCCTCTGGTGGCGGCGACAGCCTGCGAGAACTGATTGATTTGGTCAAAAACCTTCCGCGTGACATCGTGCGAGAGTTGAGGTCTATGTAATGTCTTTGAACAGACGAGGCGGCTTCACTTATCAAGGCACCGAACTACGGCAAACTGCATCCGGTGACGGCAGTCGTGTCCGTCGCCGGTGTTTTTATGTGGCTAAGGGCGCTGAGGGGTCAGACGGTTTGCCGCTAGTTGCCGAAGCAAAAGACAAGTTCATTGAAGAAGAAGGTTTTTACAATGATGGCATTGCCGATCTGCCCTTGGTGTCTATTGAAGGCAGACAGATTGCACGCAACATTGTCGAAATCAATGCCGACTACGCAGGCGTTGGTCAGGGGCTAAGCGGACCTAGCAGCGGTACCGAATTGGCAACATTTGATGTAGTAAAAATGCCACGAAAGGTATGGACTTCATCGGGTGCCAGATACGAAAACGGCGTTGTGGAGCCGGGCGAGTACAGGCAAGGACTTCCTTTTGGGAGAATGATTACTGGGCAGCCACTGACTACGCAATTTAGCGCTGAAGAAATTGCAAGCCTGCCGTCTGATGTGGTAACACACACCCTGCTTAGGATTAAAGTGCGCCGCCAATCTTTTGGGACCAACCCAGTTTTTACATTGCCCGGAGACATTTCTACAACGGGCGGCGGAAATATTGCCGGATTGAACTGTCCACGTGGCAGCCTGTTGCTTGAAGGCTTGTCATCTAACGCTTCGACAGTTGCTGGTGTTTCAGATCCGGCTGGTCAAACTCCAGCCGAAATGCTGATTTACGATTACACCGTGCAGTTTCTTTTCGACCCCAACGGGTTCCCAAACCAGTACTTCAACGCATCGGGCGAGGTAAGGATTGGTCTGGATTACAGGTTTGGCGACTGGACATTTAGTTGAGATACAACCCCTTTACAAACGAGTTGGGGGATGTGATTGACAGTATGCGTGCTGAGATCATGCAACTGCGCAACGAGTTAGAAATTTCTAATTCGCAATTGCGCCGTATGGATGACAGGTTTGGCGGCGGTCTTGGCTCAGCACTGGTAGCCCTGCCAGTACGACTAATGGAAGTTGACAAAGAAAGAGCAAAGGGCGCTGCCAGTGCAGGCGGTCGAGGGCTGCCTTCTTGGTTGCCACTAGAGTTCGTAAACGAGGAACACGAAGCAGCCAATGTGTTGAATGTTGCAGGCACGCCGGGTGGTAACAAGGTCTTCCACAACCTTGATTTGAGTGAGCCGGAAGAGGCAACTATTGAAGAGGCCGAAGAAGATACGAACTCAGGTGCTATCTTTTTCTACACGCGCGTTGATGGAGCCGGTGTTGTTCTTGAAAACAACCCATTCGTCAAGATATACGAGATTTTAGACGACGGCACGGGCGTACCTTATGACCCGACTGGTGACGGTTCGGTCCCCGAATTTCCTAATCAACCCAAAGATGACCGGCCTCGTCGGCAGGGCGGCTACGGCGCACCCCGTGTTGCTAGAGGTGATCAAGGAGACGACGGGGACGGGGACGGGGACGGGGAAGAAGAGAAAAAAGAGTTTCCACTGGTAGGCGTGTTCACGTATTGCAAGCCAGACCTGACGGTTGTGTGTGGCGACGGCGAATGACAGAAAATTTGCCTGCCGCTGGCTGTTGTTGCGGGCCTCGCAAGCCCGGCACTTACTGGTTAGAGGTGATTCCACTTACTTGTCCCAGCGAATTTCGGGACACGTTTCGCGTTTGGACAGACCTGCCATCCGGTGCAAACCCCGGGCAGACTTTTGTCACATTATTTGATGCCACGCCCGGCGAC
>MDTE01111814.1_pt1 | contig 11784 bp, 10 predicted proteins | sample 811231 | NCBI WGS metagenome assembly MDTE01 (sample SAMN05326651, study PRJNA326480) | marine metagenome | isolation source: seawater | place: Indian Ocean: Red Sea | collected 2010
ATCAAAAGTAAGAGAATTTGAAGAATTATTTAAAAGTAAAAGAATTAAAAGTATCGGCCAACTTTTTCACGATCATTGGAATTTAAAGCGACAATTATCAAAAAATATAACTAATGACTATTTGGATAAACTTTACTCCAAACTTATGAAATCAGATTTATTTTATGGCGGTAAACTCATAGGAGCAGGAGGAGGTGGTTTTTTTTTAATGATTTCAAAAAACAAAAGTAAAGCAAAAAAATATCTAAGATTAAATAATATAGATTATACAGATTTTAAAATTGAACAATCTGGCAGTAAAATTATAAAGAACTTATAAAAAAGTTAACAAATTAAATAATATAAACTTAAAATATTTTAATGAAAATATTGTTCATACTAGAAAAAAGATCTCCTAGTGGCTTCGATGGTGTAACAATGAATTTTTTTTATAGGTGTAAGGGCCTAGAAAAGAAAAAAATTGATTACCTAGGACTATATAATTCTAAGGACAAAATGTACAAATTTTGCCTTAAGAAAAATGTTAACATTAGGTACCTACCCTTCCCAGGGAAATCACCAAAAAATATATTACACAAAAAATTTGAAATTTTAAAATTTAGAAAAATAATAAAAGGAATTATAGATGAAAATAATATTACTCATGTACATGTGCATAATGGTTATATTTTAGATTTTTTAGAGAAAAAATGGAATGTAATCATCACAGCACATCATCATAGTGCTTTTACAGATAATAAACCCATCAAATATTTTTATCCTAAATTATTAGCAAATCCAAAACTTCTAATAAATAAATTTTATGAAAAATTGATAGTTTTTAATTATGAAAAAGCAAAAAAAATTATTGCGGTAAGTAAAGCTTCAAAAAAAACACTCAGCACAAAATATGGAATTCAAAATAAAAAAATTGAAGTTATTTATAATGGTATTGATAATATTAGAAATTCAAATGAAAATTTAAAGTCTATTATTAAAAATAAATTTAAAATTAAAAATACAGATAAAATAATTTTATCTGTTGGAAGAATTACAAAATCTAAAGGTGTAGAAGATTTTTGTGAAGTAGCTAAAAGTTTTAAGGATAAAAAAAATATCAAATTTATTTTTGTTGGAGCCTATAGGAGTAAAGATTATTATAACTATATTAAAAAAAAATATAAAAATTACGTTATATTTCCAGGAGAAATATCTGATGTAACAAGTTTTTATAAAATTAGTGATATTTTTTTGTTTTTATCTCATAGAGAATCCTTTGGGAATGTTTTGGTAGAATCAATGTATTTTAAAATTCCTTCAATTGTATGGAATATAACTGCTTTAAGTGAAGTTGTTATTAACAATTATAATGGATATTGTTGCCCTTTTAGTGAAATAGATTTTGTTAAAAAAAAATTAAACCATTTGATAAATAATAAAAAAGAATATCAAAGAATTTCACAAAATGCATTTAATAGGAAAGATAAATTTACAATTGAAAACAATGTTAATAAATTTATAAATTTTCTCTCTAAAATTAGATTATAATATCTATTATTATTTTAATTAAAATTAATATTTATTTTAATATTGATTGATAGACTGAAATATATTTTTCTTTTACTGTTTCCATTGAAAAATTATCTAAAACTCTTTTTCTAGCTAACTTTCCTTTTATTTTAAGTTCTTCATTTGAAAAACTAAGAGCTAGATTCAAATTTTCTGCAAGAATTTTTGAGTTTCTTGGTGGAACAACCCAACCTGTTTTATCTACAATATATTTTGAGTCACCTACATCCGTTGTTACACATGGTACACCACATGCCATTGCTTCGCCAATTACATTTGGAAATCCTTCAGCTCTAGATGATAGGCAAAAAACATCAAAACTAAGCATTAATTCATTTATATTTGAACATTCACCTAAAAACTTTATTTTATTTGATTTAAAATTATATTTATCTAGATTTCGACCTATAGCCACTAAAATTGTATTAGGATTTTTTTTTGATACTTGATCAAATGCATCAAAAAGATTTGGAAGGTCTTTTTGTGCATCTCCTCTACCCACATAACCAATTACTTTTATTTCTTCTTTTATTGATAATTGATTACGAATTATTTTTCTCTTTTCTTCATTCGGTGCCCATCTGTTCAATAAAAAACCATTAGAGATAAGCTTGTCATTTTTATCAATAAATCCAAATTTACGGTGCTGAATTCTTGAGCGAAAAGAATTATAAATTATAACTTTTGGACTTTTAGATAACAATGCTCCAATTCTAATAGTAGCTCGAGTTTTAATTTTCATTTCCTTATAAATCTCAAGACTTAAACGAACATTCCATGCCAGTCTTATTTTTTTTGAAGTGATAATAGAAGCATAGAATGCAGCTAAATTTCCAGGGTGCATCCATCCTTGAATAATATCTGGTGGATTTTTTTTTATCTCTGAGTGTAATTTCCACAATGCTTTAGGATTAATAATTCCTCTTGACATATTTAAAGACACCAAAGGTATACCTTTTTTTTTCAATAATGGCCCATAATATCCTTCAGACATCAATGAGATTACTCTATTTTTAAAAGGACCCTCTAGACCATTTGTTAAAAGATTATACAAAGATCTCTCCGCCCCACCTCTCTCAAGTCCTGTTATAATGTGAGTGATTGTTGTTGAAGGAATTTTATCTAAAGATATTTTGTCAAATTTTGATTTAATCTTAACTATTTTTTCAGATACTAATTTTTTAATTAATTCATAATATTGGGAGGCTATTCTAGCTCTCGAAAATTTTACTACCTCATCAAAATTTGGTTTATAACTTTCATATAATCCTTTTCCAAGCATTGATTGTATAATTATTTCCTTGATTTCTTTTAATTGATTTTTAAGAAATACTTTTCCTGTTCCTGTAGTAGATAAAATTTTGCCAATCTCAAATTCAGGGTGACTTCCGACACAAATAATTGGTTTGCCAGACGCAATGTATTCAAATATTTTTCCAGTTATTACTCCACGTCCTTCGGGTTGTGAGGTTTCAAGCAATAAAAGTAATCCTGCGTTACGTTGAGCTTCTAAAGCTTTTTTACGAGAAACGTGGCCCATAATTCGAATAAAAGGTTTAAACTTTGGATTATCATAAAGATCTTTAATAAAATCTATTTTTGAACTGTAAAAATCTACTGTAACTGAATTTTTAGAAATTTTTTTTTCATTTAATAACTCAGCTAAAGCCTCTAAAAGCGGAGTTGGATCTCTATGTTTTTTATATATTAATCCTGTATAAACTATACGAAAAGTTCCATCTAATTGTGTCTGAGTTTTTAAAAATATTTTACGAACATCCTCTTCATTTACATCAAAACCATTGGGCATTTTTATGGTAGTTTTACCAGTTAGTTTAATTAATTTTTTTACCATATCTTCAGAAACAGCTGTCAATAAATCAGCATATTTTCCTACGGTATTCATTTCAATATTCCTTAATTTTTTTTTATATCTAATTGGCGCTTGGACTAAATTTGGATTTTCGTTCCACAAATCTCGATAATCTGCAATCCAACAAATTGATGGATTTTTTTTTTTCATTTCACATGCTATGAAATGGGCAACTGAGGGTCCAAAAGTACTTACAACTATATCATTTTTTAATGCAAGTTCTTTTGCAACTTCTAAAGCAGCAGATAACCAAGCTTCTCTTGGATCCCAGGTACCACCAATCAACCCAATCATTGAAGCTTTAACTCTTTTTGAAAATGCTAGTATGCCAGGAATTTTAAGAAGTTTATTTGGTAACCAAGCAATTAAATCTTGGTAAGAAACTTCAATAACTTCAACCCCATCTATTTTTGGTAATGGCATGTCTAACGGTTCGTCATAATTTTGTTTTTTAGCTGTGAGAACAGTGACTTTTGCACCATTTTTGCTCCAATATTTTGCCCATGAATATGGTCTATGCGTGCTGATGGAATTTCGAGGTGGCCAACTATAAGTAACAATTACAACATTTATTTTATTCATTTATTAATACTTACTGATTATACATGCTGTGACATAATAAGTCTAAACATAATAAAATTAGATTTTATTAAACTTATATTAATTTAGTTAACTATCAAAACCTTTAAAATGAAGACGAATTTCAGTCAAAATTTTTTTTGCGGCATCTCCATTTCCAAAAATTTTTTTTCCAAAATTTGGTTTTAATTTAGACAACTTAAATATTTTATTTTCAATATTTTTAAAGTTCGGTCCAGTGCTAATTGAAGCATTTAAATTATTAATTTCGGGCCACATAATATCTTCGAGTATTGATAAACTTTTTTTTTTGGCAAAAAAAGCTTCCCTTACCAGACCACCAGAGTCGGTCATAACAAATTTACAATTTTTCAATAATTTCAAAGATTCAAAATATGATACTGATTCAATTACATGACATTTTAAATTTAAATTAAACTGCTTTAATCTTTTACGAGTTCTGTGATGAAGTGGAATTATTATCGGTATTTTAGAATGGATTTGATTTACAGCTTTTACTATATTTGTTAGCGATAATTTATCATCAACATTACTTTGTCGATGAATTGTACAATAAATATATTCTTTTTTAATTAAGTCTCGATATTTATTTAGTAAAGAATGATTATTGTCAATTTGATTTTTTGAATAATTATAACAATCAAACATTAAATCCCCACAAAAAATCACTTTAAAATTTTTTTTTGTTTTTTTTAAATAACCTTCTAATTTAAGATTATTAAGTGATTGCTTAGTTGCACAAAAATTGATGTCGCTTATTCGATCAACTATGACCCTATTTAATTCTTCAGGCATATTAAGATCGTAATTTCTTACACCAGCTTCTACATGTACCAAAGGAATATTTAATTTTTTTGCTGATAATGAAGCTGCAAGAGTAGTGGTAGTATCTCCATATACTAATACATAATTTGGTTTTTCTTTTAAAATTAATTTTTTTATTTTTTCAATTATATAACTTGTCATATTTATTTCATCTTTGCCCCCAGAGTTAAGATTATAATCAGGTTTTCTTGAAAAAAGTTCAGAAATAATTGTTGATGACATCGATTTATTATAATGTTGACCTGTGTGAACTAAGATTTCATAAAAATCCTTAGATAAATTAATTTTTTTACTTAACATTGAAGCTTTCATAAACTGAGGACGAGCACCTATTACAGTTAATAGTTTTATTTTATTTCTCGACATCAAAAAAACCATATTTATTTCTAGAGACTTTTGATGATGGTGAATTTTTGCTTTTAAAAACAATATTTTTTGATGGTAAATTTCCAGAGTATTCGTGTACTAACAAAACCCCACCTGAACATCTAACTAAGAATTTTTTGTTTAAAAAAACTTCTAATAGCTGACCAAATTTAGCATTTATGTAAGGATGAGATTCTACATCAGTATAAAAAATATTTGCTCTATAAATTTTTAACTCAGATTTTTTATAAGAGGTAAAAGCACCATAAAATGGATGCGAAACAGCTCTGATAAGACGATCAATATTGAAAATATCATCTCTCCAATCAATTAAGCCATCTTTTTTATTTCTTTTAAGATAAAAGCTTTCATTTTTATTATTTTGTTTTTTTGTTTGTATGGTGCCATTTAATAAATTATTTAGGTTCTTTTCTAGAAGATGACACATTGAAATAACATTCTTATATTGAAGTGTTTCAATTGAGTCAGAGTTATTAATGCTAAAAGCTAAAGTATCAACAATTGGTCCGTTATCAATTCCGTCTTGATAACGAAATAAATTGGTATGAAACCATTTTCTGCCTTCTATAATTGCCCAGTTCATTGGAGATCGTCCTTTTCCGAAAGGTAAATTTCTAGAGCTTCCATGCATGCCGTATATACCCTTCGAAAATGTCGTTAATATTTTCAAAGGAATTAAACGCTGCCAACCAATACAGAAACCTAAATCAGATTTGAAGTAACTTTTTAATTGTTTTTCATCTTTTTCACTTTTAAGGGAATAGTTTTTAGCTACATAAATAGAGGAAAAATACTTTTTATAAAGTGTTAGGTCTATAAATCCCGCTACTTCATTCGACTTAGCTGTTGAAGGAGATATCGTAATAAGATTTATTTTTAAATTTAGATTATTTAAAAATTTAGCTACATGTAAAGTTGTGTGAGTACATCCAAATAATGTGATCATAATTTTTAATCTGAATAAGTTTTACAATTTGCTCTAATTTCGTTTTTAAGAAAAAATGAATTTTTTTCTTTCCATCTATTTAATATTTCTGTTGGAGACTTACCTCTTTTAATCCACCATATAGGATGAATTAATAGATGTAGACCTTTTCGACTGGGGTCTTTAAAATAGTTCAAAATTAACGGAAAAATATCTTTTCCACCAGAATCTGATAAATAATTCATATCTTTAAAATATTTATCTTGGTAAGTATGCGAAAGTCCATTAAGTTTTCTATTATTATTTTTCAAAAATTTACCTGGTCTGTGTATGGAGACAATATCTAAATTTATATTAAATAATTCTTCAAAAATTTTTCTTTCTTTAAAAAATGAATTTATACTTTTGTATGAAGTTGGATCGTAGTGAATGGATATTTTATGACCCATTTTAATTATATCTTTAATTAGTAATTGATTTCTTCTTGAAAATAAATTGTACATATTAGAACTAAGCATAAAAAAATAGGTTGACTTAACTCCTAATGTTTTTTCGACTGTCGCTAGTTTATGTGCATAGTCAATATCAAAATCTATGTCATGCCTTAAAAGTAATGTATTTGGAGTTACATAATTTTTCCAATTTGTTGTTGGTTTTAAGTTTTTGGACAACAATATTTTTATTAACTTTTTAAAATCAGAAATACTATACATTTTTTTTTTTTGATAAATAAAAGAAAATTTAACTTTTAAATAATAAATACTACCTTGTTTATAATTAAATAAAAAATCATTATTTTTTTTAATAAAACTAAAGTGTTTTGATAAATATAACTAGCCCCCATTAAAAGTATATTTTGGTACCTTTTTAATAAATTTTGCTGGATTACCACCAATGATTTGATCAGTACCTTCAAAAGATTTTGTAACTATAGAGCCAGCTGCAACAATAGTATGTTGACCAATATTTACACCTGGAAGGATTATTGACCCAGCTCCAATCCAACAGTTGTCTCCTATTAAAATCGATCTTGAACTTAAGTATTTTGAGTAATCATTTGGATCGTGGTTCATTGAAATTATCTTAACATTTGGTCCAACCCAAACATTCTTTCCAAACTTAATTCCATTTCTGCCATCTATGTGACAGTACTTTGAAATTCCAGGTGATCTTGTACCAGGAATTATGTTTTGTGGTGCTAAGATAGTTGTTGATCGGTGCACTGGCCAAGAAATATTTCTATTAAATCCAATAATTTTTTGAAAAATACCTATTCTGAAAATATTATAAGACTCACTAGCTTTGTAGCAATCAATATATTCTTTTTTATAAAATAGATTGTTTACAATTCCTATAATTTGAAAGATTATTTTTTTCATAAATTTAGTCTATATGCTAATTGTCTGTAGTAAATTAAAAAAAACAGATACTCTAAACTCAATACAATTGAAAAATAAAATAAAAATTCTTCAAACTCATGATTTAAAAAGTGAGAATAAAATAAAAGACCTAAAGATGTTATTAAAATAATTAAATTAATATAAAGTCCAGTTTTTTGCTTTTCAAATATTATATTTGTAGAACTCAGAGAAGAACTAACAAATCTAATAAAAAATAAAGGTAGTAATATCTTTGAGTATTTTCCAGCTATTCTCCAATTTTCACCAAAAACAATAGAAAAAAGATCTTCAACAATGAAAAATAATATTCCAAAAGAAGGAATAGCAATTATTAAAAGTTTTTTTAATGTATTGTTAAATGTTTGAATTGCCATACCTGTTTTTTGTTTCTCTTTTGTTGCTTGCTGAAAATAAACTTGGCCAATAGATTGACCAATAAGAGAACTGGGAGAGCCTAACACTCTTTGAACTAATGAAAAATAACCTAAAGTGGCAATACTGTAATATAAAGATATCAAAATATTAAGTAAATTATAAGAGAGTGTATTTGCTAACGCTCCCCAAATTAAGAATTTAGGAAAATTAATATATCTTTTTGCAAGAGATATCATCTTAGTTTTTGAAATCTTAGATTTTAAATTTTTATCTTTCGTAATTTGTAAAAGCAGTTTTAGATTAACTAAAATACTTGAAATTATTTGACCACTTATAAGTCCAGTTACTCCACTTTTAAAATATCCAATTCCTAATTGAAAACTTGCTAATAAAATTGATTTTAAAATTGAGGCTTTAGCTAAAATTTTATATTTTTTATTTCTATTATTTAAATTGCTTAATATGTTCCAAATTCCTGCTAGGAAAATACTTAACGGCAAAAAATAGAGCCAATTTTCAATTTCTTTATTTCCTAAATAATGTGCTAAATTTTGACTAAAAATTAAAATGAATACGAAAAAAATGAGAGACATTATTGTTGTAATAATGAAGCTTAAGGCAAATAAATTAATTGCGTCCTCGTCTTTTTTAGGAAGCATTATTGCTATATCATATCTAGCAGTAACAATTGGTCCAAATATAGCTGTTATTGCAACAAATATTGCAAATAAACCAAAATCTTCTGGGGTATATATTCTTGTCAATAATGGGCTTATAGCAACTGGTATTGATTGAGCTACCGTTGTGCCTGTTAGTAGTGTAAGGACATGTTTATTAAATTCTAAATTTTTTTTTTGTGCACTTATCATTTAGGTTTAGATTTTGATTTTTAAATTCATAAAAAGCTTATTTTATTGATAGCTCAAAAAAAATTTAAGAAATTTTATTCTTGATCTCAGATGTAATATATTCAATTTGATCATTAGTTAAAAACGGATTCATTGGTAAACTTAATGCTTCTTTTGAGGCTTTTTCAGAAATTGGAAAATCACTTTGTTTATAGTTTAGATATCTAAAACATTCTTGTAAATACAAGGGTCTTGGATAATATATGGATGTTGGAATGCCGCTATCTTTTAACATTAATTGAAAATTGTCTCTATTATCAACTCTTATAGTGTATTGTGCCCAAGAGCTAAACCTATTTGGTTTTATTTTTGGCGTTTGTAAATAATTAGATAATAAATGTGTATATTGTTTTGCAACTTTTTCACGAGCTATTAGTTCATGATTAAAATAGGGTAATTTAGCTAAAAGAATTGCAGCTTGAATAGTATCCAAACGTCCTCCTATTCCAATGTATTTATGTTGATATCTTTTATTTTGACCATGCAAACGCATCATTTTTATTTTAGAAGCGTATTCATCGTTGTTAGTAAATATTGCCCCCCCATCACCATAACAACCAAGTGGTTTTGATGGAAAAAAACTAGTTATTGATATATCACCAAGGTTACTATCTTTGTGTTCAAAATATTTTGATCCAAAACTTTGTGCACCATCAATTATAACTTTTAAATTATATTTATTAGCAACTTTTTGTATCAAATTTAAATCTGAAGGTTGACCAAAAAGACTCACAGGTATAATAGCCTTTGTCTTATTTGTAATTTTTCTTTCAATTAAATTTGCATCAATATTAAACGTATCTGCCTCAATATCCACAAAAACAGGTTTGGCTTTTAGGAGAGCAATAGTTTCTGCGGTTGAAATGAATGAATATGGAGTAGTAATTACCTCATCGCCAGGCTTAATCTCAATTGCCATTAATGCCAGCAAAAGTGCGTCTGTTCCGGAGGAACAAGTAATTGAATTATTTGAACTGGTGAATTTTTTTAATTCACTTTCAAGTTCATCAATTTTTTCACCCATGATATAATTTGATTTGTCTAATACTGATTTAATACTTTTATCAATATCATCTTTATACTTTTGATATTGTAATTGCAGATTTGCAAAATCAATATCCATAATCAAACTACCAATAGTTTAGTGTTTTTTAACTCATATTTTTTGCCGGTATGTTTACATGTTGCTTTAGCATTACCTGTTTTAGGCAAATCTAATCTTTCTCCATACTCACTTACCCAACCAATATGTTTAGCCGGAACTCCAACCATCAAAGCGTATGCAGGCACATCTTTATTGACTAACGCTCCTGCCCCTATAAAAGCATATTTGCCAATTGTTATGCCACAAATAATTGTTGAGTTTGCCCCTAAGGTCACACCTTTTTTTACATAAGTATCTTGATACTCATCTTTACGTTGAATTAATGATCGCGGATTGTAAACATTTGTAAATACCATGCTTGGCCCACAAAATACACCTTCATCTAAGTACACATTATCATATATAGAAACATTGTTTTGAATTTTACAATTATTTCCAATTATCACTTTATTTCCAACAAAAACATTTTGACCAATAGATACATCAGAACCAATTTTAGCTCCTCCACAAATATGAACCCAATGCCAAATCCTAGACCTTGAACCTATTTCGGCACCTTTATCTATAATTGCTGTTTCATGTGCTTCATATTTCATATTAATATTCTAAAGGTAAAGAAACAGCTTTGGAGTCTCTAGCTGAAAGATAAGCTGCAATTAAGATCTCTAAGGATTTTAAACCCTCTCTTCCATCTGTTTCTGGTTCAACTTTACCACGCAAAACGTCAATTGCATTTTGATAATAAAGGTTATGACCAAATCCATAAACAGATTTAGTCTGGTAATTTGCATCTTTAATTTTTTTGTCATATTCTTTGGCTTTATCAAACTCCCAATGTTTTATTTCGTTAACAGCCAATCCACCAACTTTAACAGTACCTTTCTCACCTAGTATTGTTATGCTTCCTTCAAAATTTTTTGGATAAGTAAGCATAGTTACGCACATTGAGCCCAATGCTCCATTTCTCCATTTTACATTTAAAACTCCGGTATCTTCAACTTCGATTTTACGGGAAGTGCTCATCATTAATTGTACTTTTTCTACCGGTCCAATTAACCAGTCTAATAAATCAACATAGTGTGAGGCTTGGTTCATAAATGCTCCTCCGTCATATTCCCATGTACCTCTCCATTCTGCTTGATCATAATATTCTTGGTTTCTTGTCCAAAATACATTTAAATTTACCATATGGATTTTACCAAACCTATTTTCATTTATTGCTCTTTTTAAAACTTGTAATGTTGGATTTCTTCGGTTTTGTTTTACCACCAATAATCTTACACCAGCTTTATCACACTCTTTAACCATACTAACCCCATCATCCCATCTAGTAGCCATAGGTTTTTCAGTAATAACATTAATTTTATGTTTGGCACATATTTTGGTTTGCTCGGCATGCATACCACTTGGGGAACAAAGTGCTACTAAATCTAAATCTTCATTTGAAAGCATGTTATTTAAATCTGAATAACCTTTTACTTTATATTTTGACTGATGTTTTGAAATTACACTTTTTTCAATGTCACAAATTGAAATTAATTCAATATTATCTTGATGTTCTTTGATAGCTTCAAAGTGTTTTTTTGAAATTCTTCCACATCCGACTACTGCTGCTCTTATCTTTCTGTCTTTAATAATCGTGAAATTTTTCATTATCTAAAGATATATAAAATAGATTAATATACAATCTGTAATTGATTAATGATACGTATATATCTTGAAATGTTTTAGTTTTCTTAATGTAGGTAAGTAATATCAATTTAAATTTTTTTCAGTGCATAAATCAAGCCAATTGAGCTATTAGTACTGGTCAGCTGCACGCATTACTGCGCTTCCAC
>MDTE01025029.1_pt1 | contig 11783 bp, 8 predicted proteins | sample 811231 | NCBI WGS metagenome assembly MDTE01 (sample SAMN05326651, study PRJNA326480) | marine metagenome | isolation source: seawater | place: Indian Ocean: Red Sea | collected 2010
CGTTCGTTCGTTGGTTCGTTCGTTAGGTTCTTCGCTCAATACTTACTCTTGTAGACGAACTTGTTGCCCTTCTTTTTCGCATCCTTCGCCGGAAGCGCCCAGTAGCACTTGAGCCAAGGCTTGTTCCCGGCGCCGAAACCGACAAACTTACCGGAAGAATCCACCATGGAATCGGTGCACAACTGCACCTTTAACATGGAGTCCACGACGTCGCCGCCGAAGTGGGCGAGGTGCTTGAAAATTTTGGGATAAAAGCTCTTCGACACCAGGGACGCCGTGAGACCGCTCTGCGTGCTCTTTTCCTTGAACCGGAACACGTACATCTTATCCCCGTTGGAATCGGTGAACGTCTTCTCCGGCTTGTCAAAGGTCATATCCTTGGGTGCGTCGAGGAAGATGATGTCGTACTCCTTGGGCGCGTTCTTCACCAAGCCTCCCATGTCTCTGAATGGAAACGCGATGGAGGTTTTGGCGAACGCGTCCGATTCCAACATGAAGGCGTGGTCGTCGCCGGCGTCCGCCGCGAGCTGCCATTGGAACATGTGTCCAAACAAACATCCGATGTGCGTGAACAGGTTACGCTCCTTTGCGAATTTGTCGTTGAATTGCCCATCCTTGTCGCGACTGGTGTAAAAGCTCAGCCACGGAAGCGCGGAGAGTTGCGTCGCCTTTGGCTTTTGCTTCATGATGCTCTTAAACGCGAATCGCACCGTGTCCTCCTTTTCCGGCCAGTCTCGAACGTCGACGCCGGGCGTGAGCCTGACGTACTTCTTCACAGCCTTGCTTCCGTGTTCGCGCACGAGCTCCTTCACCAAGTGTTCGACGCGGTCGCTATCCGTGGCTCCGATGACGGGATCCGGGTTCGGCGTCGCCTTATCGCCGAGCGACATGATGTACACGGGCGTCGTCAATTGCGCGCCGCGCGTTCCCAATCTGGACACGTCGTCTTTCTTCTTCTTGCTTTTATCGCTGCGATCCCTCTTGTAGTCCTTCTTATCCTTCTTCTTGGACTTCTCGTCGTCGTCGTCGTCGCCCGTCTTCTTGGACTTCTTTCGACCGAGCGACGCCTCGACGCGCTCCTCGTCACCGAGCGCAGCCTCCAAGTGTCGCTGAAACCGTTCGTATTCATCAACCTGACCGAGTGCGGCGTCCATGTGTCGCTCAAACCGTCCGTACTCGGCGTCATCGCGAAATTCCTCGAACGACTCCGCGAGCGGCCGTCTCACCAGCCTTCTTCGCCACTCGTCGCCGACGATCTCTCCCTCTTCGTCGTACCCGTAACTCTCGAGTCTGTTCAGATCGCTCCCTATCGCATCCACGCGTTCATCTCCAATCTTAAACGAATCCACGCTCAGTTCCATCGCCGGCGCGCTCTCCACCATCGTCGACCACCCGGCGCTCTCGCGCGCGTCTCGCCCGCGTCTCGCCGCCGCCCGCCCGCGTCCCGCGATCCGTCTCGCCTTTCTCGCTCTCACCGCCGCACTGTTCGGGTGTTGCGGCACGCCCAATCGCGCGCCGAGCGTCGTCGCCGACCCTCGTTCGCGTCTCTCCAGCAGCGTCGGCGCGACGTCGACGCCTCCCAACATGCTCGCGACGCGCTGGGGACGATGCGCGACCGATGCGCCGATCGCGTCGCCGCCGTTCGTCACCGCCACCGCCGCGAACGCGACCGCGGAGACGGTGGCGGCGACGGAGACGACGACGGAGTACCGTTTCGCGCGGTCATCGCGGGTCATCGCGCGCGGGGGACGCGCGCGCGGTCGCGTTTTGACGATAACACCCAAAATCGGAGATTGCAATCGCGGGTGGTGAGTGGGGGGGGTACATGGTGGTTCACGAACCGTACGGTGAGTCGTGATCGGTGAAAGAGTCCCCCTGCGGGGACGCGGCGTCCCCGAGAAGTCCAATCGTCACACGGCGTCGAGATGGCGCGATCGACGGGCGAGGAGGAGGGCGCCGGCGACGGTGCGTCTCGACGCGGCGCGCGTCGAGCGAGGAAAGCGGTGAGGCGCGCGCGCGCGCGGTGGGGGCTCGATGGATGGATGTATTGACGGGATGGTGACGTCGGTGGTGATTTCGCAGGGGACGCGCGCGAACGATTACTGTCGATGAACGACGGGGAGACGGAGGCGACGCACGGCGCGGAGGCGTTTCGCGAGGAGTGGAGTCTGTTCTTCGCGGAGACGTTCGGGAAGGCGGGACCGATCGCGATCGGTGTCATCGCGGCGCGGTGCGCGGGCGAGGCGTTGGACGCGTTCATAGACGCGTTCGTCGCGCCGACGATGGCGCTCACGCTCGGTTCGAGACGACGCGGATTAGAGGAGTTTGTCTTCGTCGTCAGCGGCGTGCGGTTCGAGTACGGCAAGTTTTTGGCGGCGTGTGCGAACGCGTGGGCCACCGTGTTTTGCGTGTACGCCGCGGTGCGCGTCGCGGGATGGACGGCGAGCGGATCCGCCTCGCGCGGTGGTTCCAGACTGTGGACACCGAGCGATCGGTGCAGATTTTGCAAATCCTGGATCGCTCTCGACGCCGTCGTGTGTCCGTATTGTCGAAACGACACTCGCGCCGACGGGCACCGGTGATCGAAACAATCAAACCGCCGAGCTCGAGCTCGAGCTCGCGACCGAATCGAACCAATCCGAAGACGACCACCTCGCGCTCGCACCCGATCGAATCGAAACATCCAAAATCAATCCAAAAAAAGAGAAATAGCGAGCCCTCGATTTGAATCGAATCGAATCGAAACGACGCGAAATCAATCGATCGATCAAATCAATCCAAAGACGCCGCGCCGAAACCGCCGGGGAACACGTCACACTCGCGCGCATGCCGACGAGCGCGCGCGCGCGCACACCGATACCGACGCCGACCGCTCGTCTCAAGACCCATCGCTCGGCGTCTCTCCGCGCGTTCGGCGCGCTGTTCGTCGCGTTCGCGGGTCGTTCGGCGACCGGCACCGCCTCGTCCTCGTCGCGCGCGAATTCCATCGTCGCGCGCGCCATGTCCGCCGACCGCGAGTACGCGGGCACCGCCGTCGAACGCACGGCGAACGGACGCGCGCGCGCGGCGAGCCTGAGCGAGAGCGATCTCTCCAAGGATTGGGAATCCGAGGTGCGACCGACGCTTTTATGGGCGGCGGGCCTTTTGGACCTGAGAGACGTCGCCCCGGGAAAGGGAAACACCGGGCACTGTTTCAACGATTTCAATCACGTCGACGCGACGACGATGTCCATGGATGACGCCGATAACGAAAATGAAGGTCGCGTCGCGGGTATGCACCGCACCAACGCGCTCGGGGAGGGCATTCGCGCGGCGAGCGACCCGACGTTGGGGCCGGGCGGTTCGTGGTGCACGTGCATCCTCGGTTCGAACCTCGAACCGCCGAGAGACGTCGCGCACGTGCAATTTCGATCGAAGATCGCGTGGAAGCTGGTGTGGGTGCCGGGCGCGGCGAGGGATTACAGTCGGTTCGTTTTGGTGGACGACGCCGGCGAGGAGCTCGCGACGGGCGTTCCGCGCGGGAACGTGCCGAGCCTACGGGAACGCGAGACGAATTACCGAACCGTCGCCGGTGGACGGTACGCCAAAGCCGCGGACGCGCGCGGGTAGTGACTCTTTTCTTTTTGTACGCTATTACGCGTGGGGTAAAGAGTTTGACGTCTTCGTCGTCGCGCGTCCCGTCCCCACTTCGCGTCTCGCCCGAGCGCCATGGCGACGCGTCTTCGTCCATCGTCGACGATTCGTCCGACGCGGCGTCTCGGTTCGACGTCGTCTCGCGCGCGTCTCGAACGCCTCGCCTCGTCGTCGGACGCCCTCGTCGGGTCCGCGCTCGTCCATCCCACGACCGGGGACTCGTACGAGCTCATCGAGCGTCTGGGCGCCGGTTCGAGCGCCGTGACGTACCGCGCGCGTCGCGGTGACGGCGCGGACGTCGCGGTGAAGACCCTCACGCTTCGAGGCGCGGGCGCGTCCGCGGGAGCTTCGAACGGAGGGTTCAAGGCGGTCGAACTCTTCGAGAGAGAGTGTCGAACGCTTCGCGCGCTCAACCACCCGAACGTCCCGGCGTACGTCGATTCGTTCACTCTGGACACCGAGGACGATCGTCGGTACGTGTTGGTCCAGAATCTCGCTCGTGGACGAAATCTTCGCGTCAAGATGGAGGAGGACGGGTGGCGGCCGACGGAGGCTGAGGTGCGCTCGATGTTGAAACAGTTGTTGGACGTCGCGCGGTATTGCGGAAGTTTGCGTCCGCCGGTGATTCATAGGGACGTGAAACCGGCGAACGTGGTGATGGATGACGATGGGAGGGTGTGTTTGGTGGATTTCGGTGGCGCGGCGGCGGTGATCGATTCTTTGGATGATTCTTTCGGGAGCACGGTGGTGGGGACGTATGGCTTTATGCCGCCGGAAACGGTGATGAGCGGCGCGGCGGCGACGACGGCGAGCGATTTGTACGGCATCGGGGCGACGATTTTGTTTTTGCTCTCCGGCCGTCCCCCGTCTGGGTTTAAGACGGAACGATTGAGGATTAATTTCGATGACGTGTTCATAGAGGATCGTCGACTTCGTCTCGTCGTCGCGCGGTTGCTCGAACCGAGTCCGGAGGATAGGTTTAGAAACGCGCAAGAAGCGTTGGACGCGCTCGATTCAACCGCCGTCGCGCCGATGGGTGGACGAAACTTTCGTTCATCGAGATCGACGATGGATTCGCCGGCGTCGACGATGAATTCGCCGCGCTCGACGACGGAACAACTCCCGGCGCCGTACGCGCCTCGAGGCGCGCCGAAACCAAAAAACATGGTGTGCGACATCGTGCGAGTTGACGGTAATTCGGTCTCCATCAACATACCGCCCTCGGGAGCGAACGGAGAGGTGTTGTACAAAGCGTTCTTTGGCGTCACGTGGACTGGAATCACGGCGATTTGGACCGTCGGCGTCTTGAGCGCCGGCGCGTGGTTCATGGCGTTGTTTTCGCTTCCGTTTTGGAAAATAGGCGCAGACCTTTCATCTGACGTTCTCCGCTCGCTCGTGGCGAAGGGTAATGTCTACGTCGATCGTTCAAATTATCGAGTCGCGTGCGAGGGCGGCGGAATGAAATTTCTCGACGCCGTCGGCGAAACAGCCGACGTCGAGGGCTGTTTCGTTCGCCCGGATGGTTTGCTATACCTCAAGCTCGAGGACGACACCGTCGTGCCCATCCTCGCCAGTGTCGGTCGTCGAGAGGCCGAGTACATAGCCAGCGAGATCAACGCCCACTTGGAAGACGCGTCGTGAGTAAAATGTGTAAAACGCCCGCCGCTCGCCCGCCGCTCGCCGTCTCGCCGCCCTCGCGCCTCGTTCGCCTCACTCGAACGCGCGCGCTCGACCATGGCGCGCGGGTCGACGAAGAAACACTCCAAACAGGCCGGTACGCTCGGCAGCGAGTCCCTGACGCACGCCGAGCGCAAGGCGTTGGGGTACGGCACCGTTCGCGAGCGTCTCGGCAAGGAGACGGTGAAGGATTTCGATGCCTGCGCGCTCACGCTCGCCACCGCGCGAGACGCCGTGTGCACGCCGAGAGGGGTGGTGTACGATCGAGAGGCCATCTTAGAGTGTCTCGTCGCGCAAAAGGCGACGTACGAGCGCGAGCTCAGGGCGTGGGAGCGCGAACGGGAGCGCGCCGGGGAGGAGGCGGCGGCGACGGCGGCGAAGAGGCGAAAACTGGATTTGGATCGGTTTCACGCGGCGAATCACGGCGGTGGAGGCGAGCGAAGAGAATTGGACGATGCGGTGGGTTCGGTCGACGGCGCGTCGTACGCGGGGGCGTCGTCCACGCAGGTGATGGGGATGAACGCGAAGCGCGCTGAGACGTTGGATGGATTTTGGCGCGTCGACGGAGGCGCGAGAGACGACCTGAGACACGAGATTAAAAAGCCGGAGAAGGAGACCAAGTGCCCGACGACGCTCGAAAAGTTGCGACTGAAGGATCTGGTGACGATCAAGTGGACGAAGGATCGTTCGGGGGAGGCGGGGAAGTACATGTGTCCCGTGACGTACAAGACGCTCACGAATTCCACGAGCGTCATCGTGTTGAAGCCGACGGGAGACGCGATAAGCGAGGAGGGGTACAAGAAGACGATCGAGAAGGACGGCGTGTACGAAGGGGTGAAGATTCGTCCGGAGAAGGATGTCATACGTCTTCAGAAGGGCGGCACGGGGTACGCCGGCAGCGGGACGCAGGTGGAATCCAAGGCTGAGTTTGCCCTCGGCGTAGGCGCGGGCGGTGAGGCGCGCGGGCAGAGTCGCGGCGGACAGTCCAAGTTTGGCCTTCGGTTCTCTTAGAGGTGGATTCGTGCGATGACGCGTTAGTCCAATTCGTGTGACGATATATTAGAAGTTAAGTTTTCAACAATAAAGGGCGCGTTGGCGCGGTTTCTCTTCACATGCGCGCCGCGCAATCGCGAATAAATTCAATCTGCATTCTCTCCTTGGTGCGCTGCATCATCATCTGCACGATTTGCGCCTTTTGTTCCGCCGTCTCGGCGGTTTCCAGCGAACCCTGTATCCTCGAGTCTTGCTGATCCATCACCGGCAAAACCTCGTCCAAATACTTGGCCAACGCCTCCTTGGACACGCCGTTCTCCTTTTCAAACTCCTCCCGCATCATTAACTGCACCTTTTTCACCGCCACGCTCGCGTCCACCTCCTCCAAATCCTCCGCCGTGAAGTGCGTCATCAACTCTTGCGCGAACGTCAGCGCCCCCTTCACCGTCGTCGCCGCCATCTCCTCAAACTTACGCCTGAGCGTCTCGTGCACGTCTTCCAACAGCGCCACCACGTCCTCATCCTGTCCGCTCGCCCTGTTCGCCTCCGCGATCACTCGAGCCGCGTCCACGACCCCCTTCGTGAGCAACCCGTTCTTCGCCACCAGGTCCACCTTTTCTCCGAGCTCTTCCCCCGACTCGCTGTCCAAGAGCTCGACGACGAGGGCGAGATCCTCCGGCGGGACGTCCTCGACGCTCGCCGCGCGCGTCATCGCGCGTCGATGCCGAGCCACCGTCGCGCGACGACGCGCGCGTCTCGGGACACCGCGCGCGCGCATCGTCCCTCGCATCGTCGTCGCCGTCACCCCGCGAGACGCGCTCGACGCGCGCGTCGCGAGCGTCGTCATCGTCCAACGCGTCCTCTCTCTTCCGTTCCCGTCGTCTCCTTGGCCCGAGCGCGCGACGCGCGTCGAGCGATGACGACGCCGCGCGCATCGGCAGACGTCGTCGCCATGCGCGCGTCGATCGCGCCCGCGACGCGCATCGCGTCGCGCGGTCGCCGTCGATCGCGCGCGCCCGAGCGAAGGCTCGACGCGACGTCGTCTCGCGCGTCCTCGTCCGAGGACGCCGAGACGTCGTCGTCGAACGCGCGACGCGCGCGAGGAGAATCGACGAGCGCATCGCTCGAGACGTCGACGTCGACGACGACGCTCGAGGTGGTGGAACTGCGCGGTCGCGCGCCTCGCGCGCGGTGGTCGGAGAGCGAGAGAAATGCGGGGATCTCGCGCGGACGGCCGATCGACGCGGCGACGGGGGCGGAGGAGGCGAGCGTCGTCCCGGCGTTGCGCGGGATTTTCCTGCCGAGCGGATTTCCGGCGACGGTGAGCGCGGATTACGTTTCGTGGTTGCGTTGGCAGCTCGTGTCGCTGTTGTTTCGAGATATATTGGAGATAATGTCGGCGCAGTCGCTGTTGGTGGCGCTGGGGATGGGGTCGACGCCGGGCGCGTTGTCGCTGACGGCTGCGGCGAAGTGGGTGCTCAAGGACGGCGTCGGTTCGGTGGCGACGCTTCTGGCGGGATCGTTCGGCGGCCAAAAGTACGACGAGGATCCGAAGCGGTGGTGGGGATTGACGAATGCGTTGGAGGACGTGGCGCGAGCGATCGAGCTGGTGACGCCTGCGGCGCCTGGATTGTTTTTACCGTTGGCGGCGTCGGCGGTATTCGTGCGCTCGGCGGCGCTCACGGGACGAGGGAGTCTGTTGAACGGCACCTTCATGCAGCACTTCGGAAGGAATAATAATCTCGGGGACATTCGCGCCAAGTTGGAGGTGCAGGGGCGGTGGTTGGCGCTCATCGCGCTTCCGACGGGGATTCAGGTGTTTCAGCTCGTGAGCGCGGCGGCGGCGGATTTCGTCGACGACGGCGACGAATTGAGCGCCTTCGTCGCCGCGTCCGCTATATACGGCGTCGTCATCGGCGTGCACGTCTTTGCGTGCTGGCAGGCGGCGAAATCTTTGCGTTTCGATTCGCTCAATCGGTTCAGGCTCTTGACGCTCGCGGAGATGTTCGTGGCGAACGAGGACGAGGAGCTGCCCGACTGCGTCGTCGTCGGCGACATCGAGGGCGTGTACAAGCCTCGACGCACGGCGCAGACGCCCACATTCGGCGCGTCGCCGAGCGAGATCGGTCAATCGTGGGAGGATTTCACGCAGGCGGTGTTCATGGCCAAGGGTCGACCGTACGTGCTCGGATGTGATCCGAAACGAGCCGACATCGCGTCGGCCCTCTTGTTCGACGCGGCGACGCCTCGCGACGTCATCGCCGCCGCGCTCGCGTGCCAGAAACTGCGCGTCGACGGATCGCGTTCCCGCGCGTACGAATACGCGGACGCGAAAGTGGCGGATTTCGAAGCCGGGCTCTTACGTTCGGGATGGAAGGTGGATTTCATTCAACTCGGCACCGCGCCCACCTTCGCCGTCTCGGCGAGCGAGCGCGCGAGAGACGACGACGATTCGACGGCGTCGCCGCGCTGACGCGAACATCGCGATTAGACACCATTAGACACGTCATCGCTACGTGTGTGTACGCTACACTACCTAGTGCTTGTACTCCTATCGCTATGCTAATTGCTACTAATACGGTCCCGCGTCACGACTGCAAGAGTTCGCGAAGCGCGGTTAACTCTCTCGCGTATCCCTCTCGCGCCCGCGCCCACTCCTCGTACATGACCATCCCGGAACAACTCGCCGAACTCATGACTCCTTTGAGGAAATTATGCGTCAAGATTTGCTTCTTCATCAGACGCTTCAATCCAACGCCATCTTTCGCCCGAACGCGCGCGTCGATGGCGTGGAATCCAATCTTGAAGAGCATGAATCGCAGGTGCACGTAGACGGTGTCGAATTCGCTCCACCCGACGCACGATTCGTACGTCTTTTCGAGCGCCTCGAAATCGTCCATGTTGGGAAACACCACCGTTCTCGCGAGTCTGAGCTGTTTACGAAGCTCGTGTCGCGGTCCGACGCCGGCGACGTCGCGTCCACCGTTTAAAAGCGTCTCCGCGGCGGCGAACGCGTCTCGCGCGGCACCGGCCGCCGCGGTGCCGCCCTTCGCAATCGCGCGCTGGATCTCACCGTTTTCCGCGTCGCGCGTGAGCGCGTCGATCGCTCGCGCGGCTCGAATGACGTTGAGCGCCGTGAGTTCTCGATCGACATTCGGCGGGAAGCGTCCCCACGTGAAGACCTCATCGACGCTCGCGCGACGCTCGCCGTCGGCCGACGCGTCGTCTGGTTCACCCTTCACGAACATCACGCCTGCGGTCAAATCCCACTCGTGATTCGCGTTCGATGGGTCCAGCAGCGCGTGCCAAAACGAATCCCGCGCGAGATCGTCGTCGGGCAAAAGGTCGCCGCCGTACCAACACACCTCCTCGCCTAAATCGACGTGCTCGGCGTCGCCCGACGGAGCCGGCACTCGACGGGCGTATCGAATCGCTCGTTCGCGTGCCTCGTCCGCGCGCACCGCGTTCGCGAACGAATCGTAGGGATCGAACGCGTACGATTCGCGCATCAGACGTCTCGTCCGCTCCCTCGGCGCGTATTGTTCGCTGTACGCGATGGTGACCTCTTCTCCGGGAGAAATGTCTCGCAAGGCCTTTATCACCAGCCTGGTTCCGGCGAACATCACCTGCGCGTTCGGGACGAGCGATTGATTGAACAGCGCGGCGTCGGGATAAATTCCAAATCCGAGTCGCTGATGATCGTCGTCCGCAATCGTGAATCCGTTCACTTCCAACCGCGAGAGTAATCCCAAGACGCACTCGTCGTCGACGCCTCTCTCTCTGCCGCGTTCCATTCTCTCTTCAATCTCCTCCGGCGTGATTCCGGAGCGCATCGCCCCGCACGCGAGCGCCACCGCGACGCGCGCCGCGCTTCGTATCTGCACGTACTTTTCGAGCGCTCGCGGCGACGCCCCGCCGTCGGGCGTCGCGGACGACGGTCCCTCGTGTAACGCCAGCACGCCTCGAAACCCATCCTCGCCCAACAACGCGTACCGCTCTCTCGGAAGGTCTCCTCGCGCCTCCGCGTCTCGTCGAGCGAGGCACTGAAGCGCCATTCGAACCTCGTTCGACGGCAAACCTCTCGCGCTCGCGCGCGCGAGCGTCTCCGCGACGTCGAATCCTCTCGCGTTCGCCGCGTCTCGCGCGCCCGTCCCGACGAATCGCGAACGCGGCACCGCACTCGCGCTCACCGCGTTCGCCGTCTCGGACGACGACGACGACGCCTCCACGCCCTCGCCCGCGCGCAATCGACGAAACGTCTCCGCGCACACCTCGCCCGCGAGCTCTCGTCGCACCACCGCCGCGTACGGCATACACGTCATCAGCGCGCCTCCCGCGCGCGCGCCTCGAGGCGCGACGACACCGCGCTCCACCGCGTACGCTTTCCCAGACGCGCTCGGACGCTCGACGCGCTCGAGCGCCACCTCGAACGTCGCCATGATGGATGAATCGATGAATCGATGGGCGCGCCTCGCGAAATGCGACGACGACGATGCGTTCGACGCGAACGAACGCGTCGAAACGCGACGAGAAGACAACCCTCGTCCCGCGACGACGACCGACCGACCCACCGAGACCTCGCGCCGCGCCGCGCCGCGCGCGCCTCTCCCGTCCCCGTCCCGAAAAAGTACCAAAAAAAGTACCAATATATAAACCAAAAACGGACATACGATGTATACTATAACAAAAATAAAGAATATGTGACCTACGCCGACTCTCACGTGTCGTGATTCGCATCATCGCGCCGTCCGCCGTCGCGCACGACACCGACCCGACACCTTCCTCTTCCCACCGATCGATCGGGAGAGACAAAAAAACAGATGCCGAGTCATGCCTGCACCGTGGATTGAACACGGGATCTTGAGTTTGCGTCGTCGAGCGCCGATGGAACGTCGAGCGCTCGACCGTCCAAAGCGTGGCACTCATTCACGAGTGCGCGGGTGGGTACAAGACTCACGCGTTACCACTGCGCCATACAGGCTCGCGTCCATCGTCATCGTGACGATCGACGGGTCAGCACTCGGTCGAGGGGGACTCACGGGACCGAGCGCGTCGTCCACGGGTCTCGGCGACTGTTATGGGTCAGAATGGAGGGTTTAGGGTAGGGTTTAGGGTTTACGCCGAGAGGGGTGTCGACACGGTCGCGCGAAGGGAGGTCCGAGGGACGACGCCGGACCGCGACGCGAGGGACGTCCGAGGCGGTCGGCGGTGCGAGTCATGCGCGCGGTGGTCGCGTCGACGGTCGTGAGTGGTCGGGGACGTCACGCGAGGCGTGGACGACGAACGCGCGCGCGCGATGACGACGGGACGATGACGATGACGATGACGACGCGAACGCGGACGAGGACGACGGGCGCGCGGAGAATGGCGAGGAGAGCGCGCGCGACGAACGGTGAGGGTCGTGCGATCGGTGGTGAGGCGGTCGGGGATGCGTCGTCGGAAGAATCGTCGTCGCGGGAGGATGCGTCCCCGAGGGATGA
>MDTE01066101.1_pt1 | contig 11783 bp, 10 predicted proteins | sample 811231 | NCBI WGS metagenome assembly MDTE01 (sample SAMN05326651, study PRJNA326480) | marine metagenome | isolation source: seawater | place: Indian Ocean: Red Sea | collected 2010
TACAACCTACGAGGCGGCATTCACGAGTGGTCGGATACAGTAAATCCAAACATAATTAAGTATTAATGTGGTATATTTTATTCTAGACTAGTGTTTATTTGTGGTATTTCTACATCCGATATATACCGAAATAGGCATATTTCGTAATTATTGCCATATTTGTGGTTGATTAATTCACAGTACATCGAAGATTTGTTGTACTAACTACTAGTGCGGGACATCATGCGCCAAGGAGTGTGGCAATGTCCCGAATGCAGCATACATCAGGTTTGGAAGGCGAAAGCAGGGACTGAGAGGCTCGACCGGAGTTGCGATCATTGCGGCAAGAGAATTAGAGCGAAACTCGACCGTTCTTCATCAGGCCAAGGCAGAAGGAGAAGTGTTCGAATCTGGGAGAGAGAGTCTGGTGTAAGTGAGGCAGAACTCGAGCAAGAGGTCATGAGGAGAGATTCTTCTCCAGAGGAATCGGTAGAGTCCTTTTCTGAGACGGTGTCCTACGTCGCCTCTCAATCCACACTGCCAATCATATGGGGAGCGGGATGGCAACCAGAGACTGCCCTTGCTTTCTCTTCTCCACTCAAATCAGAAGCTGCAAGAGTTGAGTTTTTGAGGTTCTTCGCTGAGAGGCATGATGGTCATCTGGAACTGGTATCTGATATCTGGGACGGATGTAAACCTCCATCATCATTTGATGGCGATTCATTCCATGACTTCTCCTCGGACCTTCTCGCAGCGCTCAAAGAAACTCTGCATGATCGATTGATGGCGCCTTCACTTAGTAGGGTACACACTGGGGAAGTGATGCCAATGAGGACTGGTGAACTTCATCTAGAAAGGCGCACTGCGAGGCTGTTAATCGATTCTGCACTTTGCTTGAGAAGGGTTGCTCATTACGCCTCGATTACGCTTGAACAGCGACTTGAATGGCAGAGGATGATGACCAGAACTAGAGTGGTTGATGAGCACCTCAAGGAGTTGTTCTCGGAGGGGCTTGAGACTCCGGATGGTGGTAGGTTCACAGGCAAGGGTTTCCGCTCGACCTGGCAGGAAGGAGTGGTGGCCTGTGCTTCTGCCCTGAGACGAGCTGTAGATTTGAGCGGCGACGTCGAGAGTGCCGATGTTGTGGCTCCGATGATTCGTGATGTAGGACTTGCTTTGGCAATGGGCCAGACACCTACTGAGGTCTTCGCAGCGCAAATGGGTAAGTCCGGCTCATACATGGATGGAGGTCAGGATGCGTCAGGAGGAAGGGATTTGCACATCGGCAACTGGGAGAAGAGGGTGCTCCCTCCTACTGCGCCGCTACCGATTGCCAGCGCTACGACCACAGGAATTGCGTTAGCCGCATCCAGATTAGGAGTCGAAAGGTTCCACCTAGCACCCGTCGGTGAGGGGTGCAGTAGCAGCGGCGAGTTCTGGGAGGCGATGAACCTCGCCGGAACAAGAGGGCTTCCTATGGCGTTCATGATTCAGAATAACCAGATTGCACTCGATACCTATGTCGTTGGCCAATCAGGAGCTGAGACCTTCGGAGACAAGGGACATGCGATGGGTATGCCTTCGTGGACAATCGATGGTTCCGACCCGGGCCTATTTTACGCTTCGACTGCGGCTGCAAGAGAGTTCGCTTCGGATGGAGGAGGGTCGACTCTAATCCATGTCGAAACCATGCGAGGATGCGGTCATGCGCACCACCATGATGACCTGTATCTAGGTGCTTCATCGGGCAATCCTCCCGGATACGTAGACCGTGGACTGCTCGGCTATTGGGCTGACAAGGACCCACTTCCCAACCATCGTGAGTTATTGCTCCGATTGGGGTGCGATGAAGGTGCTCTAGAACAGATGGAAGCCGAGGAGCAGGTTCTTGCAGATGCATCAATGAAAGAAATGGAAGATATGCCGTGGCCCGAAGGGCATTCGGTGACCAAGGGTGTCACCAGTCTGCACGACGCCAGTAGCCACTCCGAGCAGTTCAGTAGGTTCGATGGTACACGTGAGGCTGCAGAGGCGCCATTGCAGGTGGGAGATGTATCTCTAGAGTTCTCGGATGCGGCGAATTCGTCGAGTTACAGCCGCGCTATTCAGAATGCCATGGCTTCAATCGCTGATGAGAGTGGCAAGGGTGTCGTGTTCATGGGAGAAGACATGGAAGTGGCAGGTGCATTCGGAATGAATCTGCCACTCAAGGCCAAGGGGCATTCTGACAAACTTCTCGATATGCCCCTCTCAGAGGCCGTAATCATCCATTCCGCCACCGGAGCAGCACTAGGTGGCATGAGGCCGATGGCCGAGATCCAGTTCGGAGGTTTTGCTGCTTTGGCGATGAACGCCCTAATCAACAACGCAGCGCAACTACGCTGGCGCTGGGGTGCGGACGTTCCCCTGACGGTTCGGATACCTCTGGGAGGAAAGACCCGGAGTGGACCGTATCACGCTAACATGATTGAATCCTGGTTCCTCAATGATCCAGGCCTAGTAATGGTCTTCCCGAGCACTCCTCAAGATGCCTACGACCTTCTCGTCGAAGCACATGCTCTCGATGACCCGGTAATCTACCTCGAGCATATCGGTTTGTACGGCCTGAGAGGTGGCGTGACAGGCTGGGGGGAGTCAATCAACCAAGTTGTCGACCGAGAATCCGTTCACGAGAGGCTGGCTAGAGGCGAGAGTTCGATTGGAAGTGCGAGGGTTGTGAGAGGCGGCAAGGACCTGACGATTGTAACCTGGGGTGCCATGGTCCACGTCGCCCAGAAGGCAGCTGCCAGTGCTGCGAAGACGGGGGTTGAGGTTGAGGTCGTCGACCTTCGGACGATTTCGCCCTTCGATGCGAGGACTTGCGTGGACTCGGTGATGCGAACAGGCAGGTTGCTCGTCCTGCAGGAAGCACAGTGGACGGGTGGACTCGGAAACACGGTTAGCAGCAGAATCATGGAGGAAGCGTTCTGGTGCTTGGAGGTCCCACCGGTGGTCATCGGTGCCTTAGACACGCCAGTGCCGTTCTCTCCTACTCTGGAGGACCACACGATGCCCACCGCTGAGTTGGTCTACAGGCATATCGAGAGAATGTGCTTGTGAGGCAATACCGGTCAACCAAACGGTCATGAGCGGGCCTTGTCCCGCTCGCAATCATGGAAGGCATCGCTGATGGTCCTCTGATCCTCATCGGATTCGCCCTGCTGATGCTAGGCGGCGAGTTCGTGGTGCAAGGCGCGGTCACAATCGCTGGAAGGCTCCGAGTGCCGCCCCTGCTAGTAGGCTTCACCATAGTCGCCGTCGGCACCTCGCTTCCAGAACTGGCCGTCGCGTTGGAGGCTGTGAGGACTGATGCCGACGAGATTGCCGTCGGAGGAATCTTGGGCTCAAACGTGGCCAATGTGATGCTCGTGCTTGGTACTGCAGCCATACTTGGCGCGGCCTCAGACACTGGCAAGGGAGTCAGACGTGATGCGGCCGCGGTGGCTGCTGCTACAGTCATGCTGCTGATCGCTGTGATGTTGGGGGAGATTACCCGGATTTTCGGAATCGTGATGCTGGTGGGTCTCGTCGTCTACTATGTCTATTCCTACAGAAAGTCGAAGGTAGAAGGAACCGATGTGGAGGACAGCGATACCTGGCTGCCCGACTACATGCTGATGGCCATCCCCGCTACCGCGCTTGGAGGTTGGATGATTTGGAACGGGGCTGAGATGTTGGTCGGTGGAGCAACCGGGCTGGCTAGCTCCTATGGCATACCAGAATCGGTCGTCGGCCTATCTGTCGTCGCTCTTGGAACATCTCTTCCAGAGCTCGCAGTCACACTGGTGGCTGGCCTTCGCGGACAGGGCGGAGTGGCTGTTGGCAACGTTCTAGGATCCAATGTGATGAATATCCTCGGTATACTCGGTTTCGCAGCTACCTACTCAGGTGGCCTCATCGTGGCCCCAGAGTTCGCACAGCGTGATATCTGGGTGGTCATCCTAACCTCGGGCTTAATCGTGGCCATGCTATTCTATGAGCGCGAGATAGGGAAGAAACTGGGATTCGGGATGGTGTTGGGGTATCTGTCCTACATGACTCTGCTATACATCTAGTCGGTGCGAATCGCTAAGGGCGGGAGCCCGGTCCAAAGGCCATGGTCGACTTCGCGCTGTCGGAGGAGCAGGAGATGCTCCAGCAGATGGCCCGAGACTTCGCAGCATCTGAGATTCAACCAAATGCCGAAGAGTGGGACCGGGAGAGCAACTTCCCCCGCGATGCCATCAGGAAGGCACACGATTTGGGGCTTCTCACGGTCAAGATACCAGAGGAGTTCGGAGGCTTCGGAATGGGTTCCTTCGAAGAGGTGCTAATCTGTGAGGAATTCGGATGGGGAGACCCGGGCTTCGCCACCGCATGCGGCAGCACGATGCTAGCATCTTATCCAATCATCACCGGAGGGACTCATGACCAGAAGCAGCGCTACCTGTCGAAGGTAGCTGATGGTTGCATAGCCTCGTACTGTGTTACCGAGCCTGGAGCTGGGAGTGATGTCCAGTCCATCACCACCCAAGCTGTTAGTGACGGTGATGACTACATTATCAACGGCAGTAAGATGTGGATTACAGGCGCTGGGCATGCAGATTGGTTCTTCGTGCTCGCTTACACCGACCCCAGTGCCGGCTACAAGGGCATGAGCGGATTCATCGTCGATGCTAACAGCCCGGGTATAACTCTGGGCAAGAAGGAAGACAACATGGGCCAGAGATGTTCAGACACTAGGTCCGTCGACTTCGTCGACGTCAGGGTGCCTGCAGAGAACCTAATCGGCGAGAAGGAGAACGACGGTTGGATTAACGCAATGCGTGCCTTCGATCTCTCGAGACCCACCATTTCTGCTCACGCCGTCGGCAATGCGAGAGGTGCGATGGAGGAGTCCCTCCAGTACGCCAACGAGCGCAGCACCTTCGGCAAACCAATCTATCGTCACCAAGCAGTATCGTTCATGATCGCTGACATGGCTACCAAGATTGAGGCTGCTAGACTTCTGACTTGGAAGGCAGCAAAGAAGGCTGACTCCGGCGAGCGTAATACTCTCGAGGCGGCTCACGCCAAGCGCTTCGCAGCCGATATGGCGATGGAAGTCACTACCGACGCGGTTCAGGTGTTCGGCGGCTACGGCTACTCGGAAGAGTACCCGGTCGCTCGCCGGATGCGCGGAGCAAAGGTCGTTCAGATATTCGAGGGTTCAAGCCAGATTCAACGTCTCATCATCGGTCGAGAGATTCTGGGCGACTCCTGAGGTTGGCATGGCCGGTGATATCGGCTGCGTGGTACTCGCCGCTGGATTCAGCGAGAGGCTGGGTCGGCCAAAGGCTCTCCTTAGATTAGGTGAAGGTAATCTTACGGGGTGGCTCGTTGGTAGGCTACAGAGGCATGGACTGGACCCAGTGGTAGTGACCAATGAGGATCTGTTCGACGAATTGTTGGAAACGGCCGGATGCGATGTGATTTGCAATCCCGACCCAGAATCGGGCAGGACCGGGACGGTTCAGCTGGGCATCAGGAGGGTTGGGCTGGCTCCGGGCAGGAGGTTCCTTGTCGTCCCAATCGACCGGCCGGGATTCTCGGACTCTACTCTGTCCTCGTTATTGGCCGCTCAATCCACCGCTTGTCCATCCAGCGGAGGACGTGGTGGCCACCCGTTGCTGCTCTCAGAGCAGGATGCTACAAGAATACTGGAAGTAGCGCCCTCGGCTCCACTCAGAGACTTAGTCGAACCTGACAGGATGGAAGTCTCAGACCCACATCTGCATCTGAACATCGATACCCCGGATGACATCGAGCGACTGACTAAGGCTGCAGAGACTCTGTGAGCGAGGGGTATTCGCCCATAGCCCAGAGGAAAGCCAATCCAATGATTACCGCCGGGAGGGTGGTGTGAATGGTGGCCCAAATCGAGGCCACCTTATGCCGAACTAGCAGAGGGAATAGCGCATCACCATCTTGAGATATCGCATTGGCAACCAATGCGGGGAAGGAGATGATTCCCTCCACATAGGCAGATATGGCGATTATCTGCGGTCCACATCCCGGAATCAGCCCTACAGTGGCTGCTACGAGCACTGCACCGACTCCTGCTCCATGCTCGGCGAGGTCGGCTTCTGATATTCCCGATGCGAGCATTCCGAACTCGAAGGCAAGGTATGCGATTAGTACCCAGAATGTGACGAACGCCGTCTCTGAGGCTGCGTGAACTAGAGTCTCGTCGAGAGAGTTCAACTTGTCCCCAATCGTAGCCTCAGTATCGTCACGCAGGAAGTTCTTCGCCGATATGTACAGAATGATTGAGAGAGAGGTGCCGATGAAGCCGACCCAAGTCACAATGCCATCCCGGGTCGTCGGGTCCCAGACCAGTTCGGGGGCGTACTCTGGATCTTGAGCATACCAAATCAGGAGCATTATGGCAAGGCATAGGCCGATTGCCGTCACTAACCACCAAACCCTGTATCCCTGATGCAAAATCTTGTAGCCCAGCCCGTCAGGAATCTCCCTAGGAAGATCCTCAATCACAGATCCTCTGCCCTCCATCTCTCTGGCTGCATCTTCTCCTAGGGGCTCGCCCGATCCGAACTTCGGACCGAGTCGGCCCAATGGAGACGATGGAGTCACTTCGAGAGAATCCACGCCATAGCCCCAAACCACTCCGACGATGAATGAGGTCGCGTGCACGGCGATGACTGGTGTGATGAATGCGGAATCTTGGAACACAGCCCCAATCAGCACGAATGCGGCATCGCCGAGTGTAGCAATCAGCGTCGCGATGACTGTACCGTAGGTGACGTATCCGCGCGCGTACATCGGCATCACGATGATAGCGCCACCGCAACCCGGAGTTAGGCCCATCATCGCTCCAATGACTGGCTGGATGCGCTTGTTCTCACGAATCCAGTTAACGAAGCGGCCAGCGGTGATGTACTGGAGCCAACTGAAAAGCAGCACCATGGCCGCTACGAAAACCGTCACTGCGAGGAAAGCATCTCGCATTGAGGCGACGATGATTTCGAGGATTTCGCCGGCGCTGACCTCAGACGACACGAGGTTGTGCCGAACAGATGGTCATATCAAAGTTGGTCGGAGTTATTGCAAGCGTAATCCCAAAGGCTCAGTAGCCGCTCCGGGTTTCGTGACGAAGGCGGTTCTGACTTGGGTTCTCGACATGCTCGAGCGTGGTCAGAGCGTAGCGATGGCCTCCGTAATAGAGGCCAGTGGCAGTGTCCCGGGCAAGCCGGGGGCCCGTATGGCAGTTACTGAGAAGGGGGCTAGATTCGGCACAGTAGGCGGAGCGGGACTGGAGTTGAAGGTCGAGAATGCGCTTAGAGGGATGCTCAACGGCGGCAGAGCGGAAGTTCGCCAAAAGGGTGGTAAGGTCGAGACATTCGTGCTCTACAAGGATGCGAAGGAACAAGAGGCGACACCTCTGGACAGTCTCTGCGGAGGCAGGGTCACAGTGTCGATGGAAGTGATTGACCCGGTTCCGCACGTCCTGATTGCCGGCGGCGGACACGTCGGTCGCTGCGTGGCCCTAGTCTGCGATACCCTAGGCTGGTCACACAGTGTCTTCGATGTCAGAGAGGACTATGCCGACGAGAATACGTATCCGTACGCTAGCGAATTGCATCCAAGCTCCGTTCATGGCTTCCTCAAAGAGGAGGATTCGGAGTCGCTCTCTAGGTTCTCAGACATCCTGCTTCTCGGGCACGACTGGTCGGTCGACCAGGACCTATTGCTCGGCCTACTCGCCAAGTCGGACGGGGCTCCTCGCCCGAGGATAGGAGCGATAGGTTCGAAGGTCAAGTGGAAGGCATTCAGAGAGGCGGCGATTACTCAGGGACTATCCGAAGGAGTGGTTGATTCGGTTAGGTGTCCAATTGGTCTTGATATCGGGGCTGATTCTCCCGAGGAGATCGCTGTTGCTGTGTGCGCTGAGATTATGGCTCTCGAGAAGGCCTAATCACTCTACCAGTTCGGTCTCATCTTCATACTCTACCATCACTGGCTGTCGCTGGACTTCGATTAGCTCGGTTTCTGGCTCCTCAGATTCTTGCGGCGACTCGGTCTGGCGCTCCAGACTGGGAATGAAGGTGGCGATGGAGATCCAAATCAAGATCATTACCAAGACTACGGAAATCGAATTCTGTGCTGTCGTCCTCAAATCATCGCTGAGAAGAGATGGTGCAATGTAACCCCACAGTAAACCGATTGCGAATGCGATGGTCAGACAAATCGATCCTACAATTGCTAAACCCACCCTAACAGGCATTTTCCTGAACGCTCCGAATACCACGGAAACGATGCTTGAAACAGTCTTTGTAAGCCAAGAGAATACCGATGAAATTGCGCTACTCAATCAATCACCCGTGTTCTACTGGTGTCATTTACGACGGAGCATAGGAAATGAATATGACTGAACAGAGGTAGCAATGACGACTAAGACTGAAATCTGCCCGTCTACACGGGTGCTCGTGCGAAGTGTTGCCTTAGTCATCTCATTGCTCGTCATCACCACCCCTCTGAGCGGGTGTCTGCTATGGGGCGATGACGAACCTCCCGAGGTCTTACCGGAGGAGGAAGAGGAGTTCGGGGCTTTCAGCGTGGTCGCCCCGATTGACACGGGAATCAACGTCTATCACAATCACTTCCGGATGGACGAGGCGTATCCTCAGTGGCTGCTCGATGGTCTTGGTGTGAACAAAATCTGTGATGTAACCCTGAATGGGACTTGGGAGGAGCGATACGAGGCTGACAAGGAGACTTGCTGGGACAACATTACCTCTGAGGATATAGTCTGGTTCAGGGGCACTAGAATAATCGGCACCACCCCTGATGACAACACTGACATTCCAATCCTAGATGACCCTCAGGACGGGCACGGTACTGCAGTAACTGGATCGGTGATCAACGCTAATCCCAATGCGGTGATATTCTTCGTAGAAGGATTCAGCGATGCCGCTGTACTGGCCGCTGCAAACCAACCCCTTGTCGATATCATCACGACCAGTTTCGGGCCGATAGGTTCCATACCAGTGCCCGGTATAGAGGACGCTACCAAGGTCGCAGTTGTTCAGAACAAGAAAATCCACACTGGTGCCGCCGACAACACCCCTTCGCCTGCTGTGCAGGACTCCACTGCAGGACCGCCATGGAGTATCGGCGTCTCCGGTTATGCCGAGGAGGGTGATGACCAGAAGGAGACCATGAGCGGTTCCTACCCTGATGTTGCTGCGGACTGGACACAAGTCCTTCCTAATCACGATGATATAGACGGTTACCACGAGACCTCTGGCACCTCATTCGCCACCCCTAGGACAGCTGGCCTTCTCTCCAAGGTACTGATGTGGCTCAGGTACGAGTTTGGCGACATGTCTTCTGGAGCTGATCCTGAAACCAGAGGCGGCCTGATGGTGAACGGCACCAATTACTCCCTCACCAACGATGATCTCCGTGATGCCCTGAACCTATCAGGGTGGTATCCTTCTTTCAACTCCTGGGACCCCCTTTCAGGAACTACTCCGATATCCCCGGTTGCACCGTGCACTCAGGTAGGATGGGGCGTTGTCAATGAAAGCAACGTGCTCCCCATTATCGAGCACCTTAACGGCACCACCATCATGCCTTCGCGACCCAGTGACGTAGTCATGTGCATGGAAGCCAACCAAGCCATCCGAGAAGCGTATTGGGGATAGTTAGACCGAGGATTCAATACAGATGGGGCTTTGGAAACGATATGAGAAAGGTCATCCTCAGATGGAGAATCTCTTCCCTGACAGGAGCCAAGGAACTGTCCAAATTCCTTGAAGTTGCTGAGAGAGTCGAAATCCTTGGTCATCTGGCGGTTGGTCCAGGCAGCGTTACTCAGTTGGCTGAGATTAAGATGCGAGAGGGGCACTCGGTAGAGGAAATCTCTGAATTCGATAGTTTCGAAGTAATCGAACAGCACGAGGAAGACGAAGATGGAGTTCTTGTCAGCCTGCTTTGCACTCACCCGTTGGCCGTCTCTGCGATTGAGATGTCTAACATCCATGTACAGCCCCCGTATGGAATTGATGCTGACCGAGGAATGGAACTCAGGCTGTCTGGCCATTCTAAGTCAATCAGCAGATTTCTAGCTCTCCTGAGGCTGGTACTTCCGCCCGATAAGGTGAGTGTGCAATCACTCCGAGGACAGGAGAGAAATGGCTGGTCGAGCACACTGACGAAGAGGCAGAGGCAAGTGGTCTCTCATGCTGTCAACAGAGGGTATTACAAATCGGATTCCGAGGTCACGCTGAGGGAGTTGGCAGACGAGTTGGGCATGGCTCGAAGCACTCTGGGAGAGCACCTCCAGAGGGCTGAGGAGGAAATCATGAAACTGGCTGCAGATGACATCGGTTGACCCCGTTGGGGTCAAAGGAATGCTCAAAGGGCGCTGCTGTCGGTGGCTTCCTGATGGTTCAGTTCAGACTGCCGATGCTGCCCCGCGCCGAGCAGGTCCCTTGGAATGCCGTGGTAAATGGAGAAGAGGTCTCTCTGCACATCGATACGAACGCCATACTGCTCGACGTCTTGCGTGACCAAGTTGGCAGCCTCGGAGCCAAGCGGGGCTGCGACATGGGGACCTGTGGATGCTGCAGTGTTCTGATAGCCGGGGAGCCACGACTGTCTTGTCTCACCTTGGCCCAAGAGGCATCCAGATGCTCGATTACAACTGTCGAGGGCTTATCCGACGGTCACCACCTGCATCCCATCCAGCAGACCTTCACTGAGTGTGGAGGCAGCCAATGTGGATTCTGCACACCAGGTTTCCTAGTGGTCATCTCTGCCTTATTGGAAGAGAATCCTCAACCGGACGATGATGCGATTAAGTGCGCCATAGAGGGTAATCTTTGCCGATGCACTGGATACCAGCAGATTGTGGATTCCGTGAAGGCGGCATCCGAAATCCTGACTTTGGGCGAATCCACAGACGACTCTACCGGTGCCAAGAGTGACCCAGACCCGAATCTGTCTGAAGGGGGCGATTAGGTGTCCGAGAAGAAGCGGGTCGAAGGATATCGTCAGCAGAGTGGCAAACTGGACTTTCCCCGTCCCGGCTCGGGAGGGAGCAAAGGAGTCAGCAAACCTCGAGATGAGGAGGCGATTGCCGCTTCTAAGGCGGCTGACGGGCATCGTCATGATGGCCTGATTACCGGCTCGACTATTGGCAAATCAACTGGCTTAATCGATGGTCGTTGGAAAGTCACCGGTCGGGCCCAATATGGCGATGATATCCGATTACCTGGCGAATTGATTGGCAGGATTGTCAGGTCAACGCGACACTATGCCAGAGTCTTGTCAATCGATGTTTCCGCAGCGTTGGAGCTACCAGGGGTTGTCGCAATAGCAACCGGAGAAGATGCTCCGGCTAGATTCGGTGTCCTTCCGGTGACCAAGGATGAGCATGCAATGGCTGTAGAGAAAGCCCGTCACGTCGGCGATCCGATCGCCTGTGTGGCCGCCGTGGACGAAGACACTGCCAGAGAGGCTGTTCGCCTGATTGAAATCGAGTATGAGGATCTTGATTCGATTCACGACATGCGCAAGGGCCTCGAGAACTCTCCCGAACCCATTCACGACCGTGGAGACTATCATATCGGCTCCTCGAATGTTCAGAAGCGAGTTTTCCAAGAGTTCGGAGATATCGAAGGAATGACTGAGAATGCGATTGCTAGTCATACTTCTGATTGGCTCTTCGCTGGTGCAAATCATGGTTTTACTGAGCCACATGCCGTCGTCGCCAACTGGGA
>MDTE01078285.1_pt1 | contig 11783 bp, 9 predicted proteins | sample 811231 | NCBI WGS metagenome assembly MDTE01 (sample SAMN05326651, study PRJNA326480) | marine metagenome | isolation source: seawater | place: Indian Ocean: Red Sea | collected 2010
AACCGAAGCCCCGGTGAACGGCGGCCGTAACTCTAACGGTCCTAAGGTAGCGAAATTCCTTGTCGGGTAAGTTCCGACCCGCACGAATGGCATAACGAATTGAGCACTGTCTCGGCAGGCCACCCGGCGAAATTGCAGTGCCCGTGAAGATGCGGGCATCCTGCGGCAGGACAAAAAGACCCCGTGGAGCTTTACTGCATCCTGGGATTGAGTCGCGTCTGCGCATGTGAAGGATAGGTGGGAGACTGTGAAGCCGGAGCGCTAGCTTCGGTGGAGTCAACCTTGGGATACCACCCGTGTGCTGCTGCGTCCCTAACTCACGACCGTTATCCGGCGTGAGAACATTCTCAGGTGGGCAGTTTGACTGGGGCGGTCGCCTCCCAAAATGTAACGGAGGCGCCCAAAGGTTCCCTCAGGCTGGATGGCAATCAGCCGTAGAGTGTAAAGGCACAAGGGAGCTTGACTGCGAGACACACACGTCGAGCAGAGACGAAAGTCGGGCTTAGCGACCCTGCGGTTCCGAGTGGAAGGGCCGTGGTCAGCGGATATAAGTTACCCCGGGGATAACAGGCTAGTCGCGCCCAATAGTTCACATAGACGGCGCGGTTCGGCACCTCGATGTCGGCTCGTCATATCCTGGGGCTGAAGAAGGTCCCAAGGGTTGGGCTGTCCGCCCATTAAAATGGCACGCGAGCTGGGTTCAGAACGTCGTGAGACAGTTCGGACTCTATCCGCCGCAGGCGTAGGAGGCTTGAGAGGGTCTGTCCGAAGTACGAGAGGAGCCGGATGGACGGACCGCTAGTGCACGAGTTGTCGCGCCCGCGGCATTGCTCGGTAGCTATGTCCGGTTGGGATAAGCGCTGAAAGCATCTAAGCGCGAAGCCCGCCTCAAGACTAGGCCTCCCACTGGGTTAACCAGGTAAGACCCCAGCGAGATTAGCTGGTTGATAGGCGGCATGTGTAAGCGGTGAGAGCCGTTCAGCAGAGCCGTACTAACGGTCGAGGGCTTGGTAGCTGTTAGGTCGGCAAAAGTGCAGCTTTGCGCAGACGTGTAAGAGCTTTACGTAGACATGTTGTGAGATTTCCCGGTGACTCAAGCGATGAGGCCACACCTGTTCCCATCCCGAACACAGTCGTTAAGTTCGTCAGCAGCGACAATACTGCCGGGGCAACTCAGTGGGAAGATAGCCCGTTGCCGGGAAATCTGATGACATGTCCACGTAGGCTGGTGTGTGTTAGTTGTTTGATAGGTGTTCCCCAGCGATGGTTCGGGAACTTCAGCAAACTTAATTTCCACGGTGCCCTTTATGGAAGCGACTAAGCCAATTAATCTTCACGACTTTTATAGTCGGATGGTGGCATCAGCAAGATCATTTACTGAACTTTATGATGCTATGGAGAGCTGGGCTGAGGTCGTACTAGAGGAGAACCCGATTCTCGAGTGCCAGAACGGGTGTGCCCGGTGCTGCATGCATCAAGTGCTGGTTAGTGATGCGGAGTGGGACCTTATACACGCCTGGATGCGTGACAATCTGGATAAAACTAAGCGCCGACAAATTATTGGGAGAATCGAGACTCAATTGGAGGAGCCTGGCAATCCTCTGAGCCGTTGGTTAGGCATGCGAAACAAACATCCGAGGGCTTTCGTCCGGTCGGTAAATCAAGGTTTTCGTTCAGAGTTGACGCGCTGTGCGATGCTTGGCTTAGATAATCGATGTGAGATTTATCCTGTTCGGCCATTTGTCTGTCGTGCGTATGGGCGTGCTCGAATGGGCGGTGGTAACGCTATGATCTGCGAGGTCTTTGCGGGCCGATTTCGACAAGAGGGTCGTAATAGCGACGATATACACCTTGAAGAGATGACGGTACTTTCGCCGAAGTATTTTGAGTTAGGACAATCAAAGGATGGCAGCGCAGGTTTATACACAGTTATGGCTGCTCACGTGCTTCGTAACCGAACCTCTTCAGGAGATTTAGTTAAGCAGCCTCAATCGCTCCTTGCGGAGACGACGTTTCCTGTTGTAACCCAAGATGATTTTCCGATAGGAAACTAGGACTCAGAAGCCACGAGATCCGGAACGTCGCTCCACGCCTCGAGAGGCTGCGTAATCATCAAGGTTGAATCCGGGCTCTAGGTACGCTTGGCGCGTGGCTTCCTCCGCCTCCCAAATCTCTTTCGCAACGGCGGCTACCTTGTCAGCGATTTCTAGCGGGATAGTACATAGGCCGTTTTCGTCGCCATGTACGAGGTCCCCGGGGTTGACGTCCATTCCATCAATGGTCACAGGGACCTGGGCTCGGATAATTCGGTTGTTTGCGTGGGATGGAGATAGGCCAAGCGCAAATGGTTTTATGCCGGCTTCTTTTATTCCGGTTAGATCGCGGAGCGCAGAGTCTGTGACGATGCCGTCAGCTCCGAGGACTTTTGCGAAAGTTGCCATTCCGTCACCGGCTTGCACCGAATGTGTGGGATCGTCTCCAAAATCCTTGATTATGAGAGCGACAGGGTTCGGCGATTCATCCACGGCTTCCCACATTTGAAACATGCCGTCAGGGCTTTTGGGAGCCGCCTCACTCATGGTGTCCCCGAGCGCGGTTACTGCGTAGCCCAGCATCACGCCCATGTCAGGAGCGAGGTACCGGATATTCGTTCCGGTAAAGCCGAGGGTGTTGGGGCGAACTTCGAATTTCTCGATCGCATTCAAAATCGTTGGCGTGTCAATCTCACGTAGTTCGTCAAGTTGGGCTTGGGTTAGGGCCACTGTAAGCTCCGAAATAATGTGCGGTGAGGTATGAAGAATAACCGACTGTTACGTGTTTCGGTGGTCTCCGATGGTTTCATACACGTCGCAATCGAAGCCAGCTATCCGATTCGTCCCTGCCACGAGCACGGGCCGCTGGATGATGTTTTGATTCTCCTGCATTAATTCGGTAACCGTTGCATCGTCAAGGACATCGAGGTCAATCTTTAGGGACCGGAATGTTGGACTGCGGACGTTGATCGAATCTTTTGGTTTTCGAGAGCCGATTAACTCGATTGTTTCATCCAACGTCAGAGGTATGCGCCCATAATCTCTAAGTACATACTGGATGCCACGTTGGTCCAAAGCCGCACGGGCTTTTCGACAAGATGTTCAGGTGCTCTTGAGATAGAGTTTAAGCTCGGCCATTGCTTCTTCCTTCTAGGCGCCATCCCACTCGAGGACAATTGACTGCCAGCCTTGTGGCCCACGAGCGATCATGGCATACATGTCGGTGGCTTGCTGGTAGGGCACGCGGTGGGAGATCAAATGGGCGACATGAAAGTCTTCCCTGCTTAAGGCGTCGAAAATAAATTGGCGATTGGCCCCTCGTGTCCACTGAAAATGGTGGAATGGGGTTCGGGGATACAACCGCTGGTGTGTTCCGATAATCTTGAGTTCTTTTCGAAGCAACTCTTCCTGTAAGCCAATTTCCACCGTGCCCGGAGGGCTCCCAGTGAGTGACACCGTGCCGCCTGCGGCAGCAGCTCGCAGACAGTCCGGGAGTATTTTGGGTGTGCGGGTCACCATGAAGACGAAGCGGGCGCCACCGCGAGTGATCTCCTCAATTGCCGAAACAGAATCCTCGCGGTCGGCATTAACGGTGTGCGATGCACCGGAGCGTTCGGCCAATCGTAAGCGCTCATCGAGGAGGTCGACAGCGATTACCGGATAGGCTCCTGCCATTCTGGAAAACTGAGTGACCATCTGTCCGAGAGAGCCTTGTCCGAACACCGCTACAGAATCTCCGATCGAAGGTCCAGCCCGACGTACACCATGCAAGGCGACATCGCCCAAAACGACGAAGGCGGCTTCTTCATCTCCTACATCGTCTGGGATGTGGCCTGCATAGGCTTCGCCTTCGTAGATGTCAGGGTCGATGGTTACGAGGCCGGAGCCCTGGTGTTTGAGATAGGTAAGTACCCTGTCACCAGCGGTATAGCCCTTCACTGCTTCACCAACCTCGGCTACCTGGCCAACCAGCGAATACCCAGGCGCGCGTGTGGCTTGAGTCGTGCTCTCCAGCATGTTGTGCTCGGTCCCTGCGCTGATGAGTGAGCGGGTGGCTTTGACTAATAGCTGGTTGGGTTCCGGGTCCGGGATTTCAACTGTATCGATAGAGACGGTACTTCCCGCACCAAAGTTTATTTGTGGGGTCGTGGTGGGCATTCGCGAGCTCGATTCCTAGGAAGTATTCCCAACTGTACCTGACACGTCTTGCGAGCGCGTTTGGTAGTAACTGCCCACGGCCATGCCAGAGCCCCAGCGATCTGTTAGCTCCGAAGTCGAATGAGATTCCCGCAACTTTTTGAACATCTGCCAGTCATCTACAACGTCTTGAGGGCGGCTGGCGCTTCGGACGAGGAAATCAGCTTCGGGCGGATAACAGGCGGCTGGTGCGTGATCTGGAAGGTGTTTGTTTGTGAAACCGCTGGGGGGCGCATAGTTGGTGGGAAGGTCAGCACTTTGAAAGCGAACATCCATGCTCCAACGAATCACTTCTGAAGCATTGTCGGTTGACCGATGTGGTGTTCTATTGGTGAGCAGCAAGGCTCCGCCTCGAGGCACCGGTACTGGTATGGCGTCTTCTCCCATGTTTGGCAGATCAGATCTGTCAATTCGCAGGTAGCCTTTATAGGTGTGGCCATCAGGTCCCTCACCGGCTGTAAGGTGTCTAAACACGTCACTTCTATGGGCTCTTGGAATCACCTCCAAGCAGCCACGGTCAACTGTGGCATCTACGAAGGGAATCCATACCGTTAGGATTAGGGCTTGATCGCAATAAGGTTCGAAATAGCCAGAATCTTGGTGCCATGGCACGACCCCGTGCCAGAAGCCTGGGAGTTTCGGTCGAAGGCGATAGACCGAAGAGGCGATGATTTCAGGCCCGACAAGAGTTTCGGCGATGTCTAAAAGGGCTGGCGTGGTCATGAGTCCGAAGATTCCTGGTGTGGCGAGACGGCCTCCAACTATTGACCAGTAGATCGACTCGTCTTCTTCAGTAATACGGGTGAGTCGGGTTTCAAACGGATGGTCAGAAAATGTTTGGGATAGCTGACCACTCTTGACTAGGCGACTTGTCTCACGGTCGGTGAGTTCCGTGATGTCTTCAGCAAAGGCGTTTAACTCGTTGTTTTCAAACACGTTGTCAACGACGAGATATCCCTCACGATGAAAAGTTTCAAGCTGGTGATCTGTCAAGCTTGACGATGTGATCACGGGAGCCTCGTCAGATGGTTGTTGGCCTCCGCGTAACAGTACCCCAAATCATGTTTTGACCCAAGATCACAGGCTGGTGCTCGGCGGTAATTCGACGTAGTCAATTCCGGGCGTCGACGCCCGTCGTGTTCGAGGATCTGAAGTTGCTGCATGGGCCAAGGTGCCATGTATAAACCGGGTCTGACGACCGTCATCGCGATCGCTGCGGATGCCGAGACGTGCTGTGGCAATGATGGGCGGAGGTGCGGCTCGCGCTTCAATGTAAAGACGTTTTCGGTCAAATGCTTTTCCGGACCATTCCGGCACAGAAAGTCTTAGAGCTCGGCATAGTAGAGCTTGGCCTGAGCAGAGACGTTTGGTTGGTCGTTGAATAGTTTTGTCGGGTGAGGGATTGTTTTTATGCATTACAGCGAGGGCTTTGGTTGGGGATATGTCATCAGTGATCGGAATTCCGGCCTTAATCAGCACAGCAGCCGGACCGCTGTCGCAGCTGATATTGAGTGAGGCTCCGCCACGAGAGTGGTACATGTAGATCGTGCCAGGATTCATCCACATTGGTTCCCGGCTGGGCGTTCGGCCAAGAAATGCGTGGCTGGCTGGGTCATTGAGCCCGTATGCCTCGGTCTCTACGATGAGAACGCCAAGCCACACGTCGTCCAGTTTTCTTCGAATAACGCACCCCAATAGCGCTGGGGCTACTATTTCTGCTGACCGACTAAAGAATGTTGGCCCGAGCATCGGGTTTGACGCTACCAGTCGGTCCGCCCGCCTTGCGGGACTTCACGGCCTTCATCGAGATCAAGTCGGTCAAAATGTCGCCGGATGTCGTCCCTGTGGCCATGACCGCAATCTTCAAGGAATCCCCTGAAGCTTGGCCAGTCCCATGTTGATCCGGCTTTCGGCTCATCGGTAGCCTGAAGCTTGTTGTGGGCGTCAATCTCGTCAGGCGATCGTGGCGTCATGCGTTGTTTGATCCAAGCCCAGACCGCTTGGTCTGTCTTGTGTATGCGTATGGCCTCGATAAATTCGTCCTGCTCTATGCCAAGGAAGTCGAGAAGGCGTTCTGTTCGCCCAATTCGCCACACGTAGTCACCGAGTGTTCCGGCAAGTTCGGCTCGCGCCTTGTCGATTGACCGTGGCAGGAAATTAATTGAGCCAAGTTTTTCGTAAGGGCTTCGGGGGACGTCCTTGGTCAGGTCCATTGCACATCTCGGCGAAAGGATGCAGCAAGACCGTAGCATGTTGCCTCCCCCATCCGGTGTGATGATGGCGGTAACAAGAGGTTCGGTCAGTATCGGCTGTGGGTGGAGACGGGGGGACTCGAACCCCCAACCCCCGCCTTGCAAAGGCGATGCTCTACCAATTGAGCCACGTCCCCAGTCTCAGTAATTCTATGGTGGAACACTTCTTTAACGCGAAAGTTTGAAGTGGTTATGATGAGGAGGTTATCGATGCCGAGCTTTCACGGCGTAGGACTCGCCTGCTGGGGTGTATAGCGGCTGCTCGGGCGTTTTCTGCGGAGACTTCTTTGATAACCGTAGAATGAGTGAATAGGCATTTCGGTTTCAATAGCGCAATGCCTAAAGGGCTCTTAGCTCAGTCGGTTAGAGCGCGCCTCTGATAAGGGCGAGGTCCGTGGTTCAAATCCACGAGGGCCCACCATGAACTAGGTTTTCGTGTAGTGGAGACGGCGGGGGATCTCTAGCCTAGAATCGGTAGTGACCAACGAAAACGATCGTCTCGCACCGAATTCTCCGGGCCTACTGAATGCAAGTGGGTTGAACGCGCAGCAACATGCTGCGGTAAATCATATGGTCGGACCGCTTCTTGTGTTTGCCGGGGCGGGGTCTGGCAAGACCCGTGTTATTACCTATCGGATCGCTCACCTCATTAATTCGGGGGTGGCTCCATGGAACATTCTGGCGGTGACGTTCACCAACAAGGCTGCCAATGAAATGCGTGAGCGCATTGTTGAGTTGGTTGGTGAGGCTGCCGCCGGTGTCAACGTTGGAACGTTTCATGGTCAGGCGCTTCGTATCCTGCGGCGCGACATCCATCGCCTCGGACGTGAATCTGACTTCACGATTTATGACGGTGACGATCAACTACGTCTCGTTAAGCAAGCCATGACTGATGTGGGCATTGGGTTGACGACGATTAACCCGTTAGCGGTTCGCAATGAGATCTCAAGGGCAAAGGATGAGTTGGCGACTCCGTACGAGTATGCCGAGCGTTCTGAGGGCTATTTTCAGGAGACTGCAGCTCAGATCTACCATCGGTACCAGCGCCTTCTCACGAATGCGAACGGTGTGGACTTCGGAGATATGGTCGCGTTTTGCGTCCGTCTTTTTCGGGAGGTTTCGGAGGTTCGGGTGTATCACCAGGACCGTTTTCGCTTCATTCTTGTTGACGAGTACCAAGACACGAATCGGGCTCAGTACATGTTTGTTCGGGAGCTTGCGGCAGCCCACGGCAATCTTTGTGTTGTGGGTGACGACGACCAAAGCATCTACTCGTGGCGTGGTGCGGATGTCAGAAACATTCTCGATTTTGAGGCACAGTTCCCGTCCTCGACTGTTGTGCGTTTGGAGCGCAACTATCGGTCCACTGGAAACATTCTTTCTTCAGCGAACGCGATCATTGGCAAGGTGTCAAGTCGGGCCGAGAAGGTTTTATGGACTGATCGTGAAGATGGTGAACCCGTGGTCATCATGGAGGCCTTTGATGAAGAGGATGAGGCCCGTCATATAGCTAACGTTGTCCGTGAGTTCGACGGGAATGATTCGACGAAGAAGGACCTTGCGATTATTTATAGAACCAACGCTCAGTCTCGACCTTTTGAAGAACTGTTCGTACGGCAAGGCATCCCGTATCAACTTGTTGGAGCTACGGAATTTTATAGGCGACGTGAGGTGCGTGATGTATTGGCTTACTTGCGGGCGGTAGCCAACCCTCGTGATTTGGTGAGTTTCGAACGGATCGTCTCCGTGCCGAGACGAGGTATTGGGTCGAAGACGCTTCGGACGCTCCGAGAGTGGGGGGAACGGAACGGGCATGCATCTGGTGAACTTGTTCGGTTGATGGCAGTTGAAGAATCAGGGATAGCTGGGCTTGAGAGTCCCTTTAACACTCGGGCAACGACTGCCCTTGCAGAGTTGGGGCGCATGCTTCGTCGCTTGGACGAACTGGCTGATGAATTGCCAGTTGGTCCTCTGGTGAATGCGATCGTTCAGGAATCGGGGTACGACGAGGTCCTCGATGGTGATCCCGATCGGCCTGAGGACCGATGGGAGAATGTTGTGGAATTACAGGCTGCGGCCTCCAAATACGATGACTTGGGGCCACGTGAAAGTCTCATGCGGTACCTAAGTGAAGCAGCGCTGGTGGCGGATGTGGACAATCTCACGGTAGACGAGGACGCGATCACGTTACTGACCGCGCATTCGGCGAAGGGGCTTGAATTCGACGTGGTGTGTATGGTGGGTATGGAGGAGGAGATGTTCCCGCACGTTCGTAGTTATGACGATCCAGCACAAATGGATGAAGAACGTCGGCTTGCATATGTGGCTCTCACTCGAGCGAAAGAACAGTTGTTTGTTACCTATACGAGGCATCGGTCTGGCTGGGGAGCGCCGGTAAGATTCCCCTCTCGATTCTTACAGGATATTCCCGCCGAACTGCAGCATTACCGGTCCCGTATTGATTCGGGGGCGGGACGTTTGCGGAGTGGCATAAGTGGTAGTGACGTTGAGCCGGACAGTCCGCAACCCCCGAGTGAACGAACTTACCAGGATGGTCAGCGTGTCCGTCATGCGGTGTTCGGTGAAGGGCTAATTGTGGCGGGGCAAATCACTAAATTTGACGAGGAAGTTACGGTTATGTTCGAAGATGTTGGTTTAAAGAAACTCGCTGTAAGCTTTGCCAATCTTGAAGTGGTTACCTGATTCTCCCTATGTCTACCTGGTCATTCATGTTCGACTTTGACGGTACGATTTCACCGGCCGACATGGGGCATGTGATCTTTAACGCGTTTGCTGATCAATCATGGCGTGATATTGACGAAGAGTGGATTCAAGGACACATTCCTACGAGTGAACGAGCTCGTCGGCAGTTCGAACTGGTTCAGGTTGGGGAGCAGGAGTTTCTAGCCTTAATCGATCAGCATAAAGTGGACCCGGACTTTTTCGCTCTTGTCGCGTTCCTCCGTGAGAATGGAATCGAGGTTCAGGTGGTCAGCGATGGATTTGATGTTTACGTAGGTCGAATGCTCAATACCGCGGGTCTTGGTGACTTGCCATTTACGTCAAACGTGTTGCGATTTAGAGGAGACGAGATTGTGCTCGAATTTCCGCACGAACGTGCCGGACATGATCCTCGTGGAGGCTGGAAGGGTGAGGCTGTTAGAAATGTACAGGCAACGGGATGCAAGGTGGCGTATGTCGGTGATGGTATGAGTGATCTTTCGGCAGCCAGGGCCGCTGACTTGCTCTTTGCGTGTGGCCGCTTGGCGCAATGTTGTGAACAGGAAGGTCTTCCCCACCATGTGTTTGCTGGTATGCGGGATGTTCACGACTGGCTGCAAGTGAATACTGTTGCTACATCGAGGTAACACGCGGTGAAATTCAAGGAGTTGGCCGCATATTTTGATCAGATTGATAGTGTTTCAGCGCGTAACACGATGGTTGAAGTTTTAGCCGAGCTCTTTGAAGAGGTGAGTGAGGCGGAAGCAGAGCAGGTGGTTTACTTGATTCAAGGTCGGGTCGCTCCGAAATTCGTAGACATTGAATTTGGTGTGGCCGATCGGTTGCTAGTCGAATCGATGACCGTTGCTTTTGAGGTTGAACGAGAGCTGGTTGAAGAAATTTTTGCAGAGACGGGTGATCTGGGACTTACTGCCGAAAGACTGACGACGGGTGATGGGTGTGGGACTAGTGTCAGTGAGGTTTTCGCTCGGTTGCGTGAAGTTGCCGGGGCTGAGGGGCCGGGCTCACAGGATCGAAAGGTCGAAGGTATTGCTGAGCTTTTGCGGGATCTGGATCCATGTTCGAATCGGTATTTTCCGCGGATTCCGATCGGGCGGTTGCGATTAGGCGTCGGAGATCCGACGGTGATGGATGCTCTGTCTGTAGGCCGCATTGGCGACAAGTCGGATCGGCGAGCTATTGAGCATGCCTATAACCGAACAAGTGATCTTGGACTTGTAGCTCGCGAGTATGTTCGTGGTGGGGCGGAAGCCGTGGCTACTGCTTATGTGCGGGTGGGGTACCCGGTTCGCATGGCTCAGGCGGCACGCTTGGCCAGCGGTCAGGAGATCGTGGATAAAATCGGGACGGCTGCTGTTGAGCCTAAATTAGACGGATTTCGCGTCCAGATTCATCGTGACGACACCCGAGTTCATATCTTCAGCCGAAACCTTGAGGATATGTCCGAGATGTTTCCTGATGTGTCACGGGCAGTTGTCGAACAGCTCTCAGCGTCTCAGGTCATTATCGAAGGCGAGGCGATGGGACTGGATCCCAAAACTGGCGAATTCTTACCTTTCCAGTCCACGGTCTCCCGGAGACGGCGCCATGGCATTGCAGAGGCTGCTGAGGCGATCCCACTGCAGGTCCACGCTTTTGATGTGTTGTTTGATGGGGAGGAAGTGGTCGGGTTGCCCTGGACCGAAAGGCGGGCACGTTTAGAGGCGGTAGTTGGAAACGGTGATGGAATCAAGGTGTCTGACGTGATCGTTACGGACGATGCTGAGGAACTGGATGCCTATTTCATTCAGCAGGTGGACGCTGGCTTTGAAGGGGTGATGGCCAAGAGACTTGATTCGCCATACCAGGCTGGGCAACGAAACTTTAACTGGATCAAATATAAGGCTAGTTATTCGGCGACCCTCACCGATACCCTGGACTGTGTGCTTATTGGTTATTGGCGCGGCCAGGGCAAGCGTGCTGCGTGGGGAATTGGTGCCTTGTTAAGTGCTGTTTGGGATCCTGCTGAGGAACGTTACAAGTCCATAGCGCGCATTGGTACTGGCTACTCGGATGCTGAATGGCTTCGGATTAAGGACATGCTGGACGGAATTTCAGTTGAAGAACGTCCGTCGAATGTTTGCTCGGATATCGTCCCAGACGTGTGGGTTGAGCCTGAAATCGTCGTTGAGGTGCTGGCTGACGAACTGACTCAGAGCCCGATGCACGTGGCTGGTCGGACCGAACGAGAATCGGGCTTAGCTTTAAGATTTCCCCGTGTCCAGAATTTTGTTCGAGAAGACAAGGAATCAACTGACGCTACAACTGTCAGCGAGGTGAAAGAGATGTATAGACGTCAGACCGAAAGGGCATCTTCTGAATAGTCGTGAGTAGTGGGCTTTAAGATAAATTGACTGGCGTCCAACGTTCAAGGTGCCTGTGGTGTGGAATGTTCCTGTGTGGTGTGTCAAAGCCGTGTTGATAGCCCAAGAGGCTTGCCGTGAAGAGTAACGACCTTTTTGATCTATCGGGTCGCCGGGCGTTAGTTACGGGCGCGAGTCGAGGAATTGGCCGGGCGATT
>MDTE01117151.1_pt1 | contig 11783 bp, 11 predicted proteins | sample 811231 | NCBI WGS metagenome assembly MDTE01 (sample SAMN05326651, study PRJNA326480) | marine metagenome | isolation source: seawater | place: Indian Ocean: Red Sea | collected 2010
GCCGAAGAGAAGCTCGGCAGACTGACCAGACCGTGGACAATGAGATTGCCTACCACTGGCGTCAGGAGACTTCGGCAATGGGCAAGCTGAGCACTGACGAGTTGGAGATGGTTTACAAGACCGGCTGGAAGCCCAGTGAATACCTGGCCAACAAGTAATGGTTCAGCAATGGGAAGTAACCGAGGTTGAAAGCGATGGGCGCACCTTCTGAGTGCGCCCTGTCGGTTCATTGGTATTGGACAGCAGAAACGTGGTGGCAGATGCGTTGGCCGTATTGCTGGGTAATTCCTCAGAAGAGGGTGATAACGGCGATCGCCGCGCGACTGGTACAAAGATTGGAGGCAGGTAATTAAAAGATATTGCGTTAATGTGCGATCTTTATCTAAGTCAGTTAAATAATTATTCCAGCCTTTTGAGCGAAATGTATACAATGCTTGTAGTTAGATAATATCTATGTGTGAGGTTACCGGCCTAGGTACCGTCATTAAAATGCAAAAACCTCACGAAGCCATGCTCCATACTGATTTCTGGATCCCGTGTTTTTTGCAAGACCGAAGATGTACCAGGTTCTATTCATTGAATTTGTGGGGTGATAACACCTACTAGGATGTTCTTCATAGATGGAAATAATATTTGCGTTAATCGGGCTAGCGTTTCCGGTTTTGATAATCACTGGGATCGTGTATTTCATACTAAGGATCAAATCAAGCGGATCCGTAACAATTTCATATCGTTCAGGCCTCAGGGTCTATTTGAATATCGCTATATTGGTATGTACGGCGCTCGTCTGTATCGGCGGTTTATCAACCCTCTTAAGGGTCGGATTCGGGGAAGTTGTTGGCCCGGAGTTTAGTTATGGGAACGTGTACGAAAACCATAACTTTGAAACCGCCGAAAACCCTTGGAACTCTCCCACATTTGACGGATCCAAAGTGGGCCGGTCATTATCCGAAAAACTTGACCTTGAGATGCGAGAGAACTTGATTAACGGAGTGAGTTTAGCCTCAATCGGATTGATTCTGCTGACTACACACTGGGTCATCCGGAGTCGGATAGAGAGATTCTCTGAGAGATCGGATTCGATTAATAAATTGTTTAAGATTGGTGGGCTAGTTATTTTCGCGATCGTAACTCTAATTTCACTGGCCACCGGTATACCTGAAACGCTTAGCTATGCTATGTTGGACGTCGACCCAGGTGATTCATCACCAGGAGAATCGATATCGATTGCCGTTGTTGCGTTACCAATATGGATATATTATCTCCTATCAACAATGCGGATACTCCGCCTGACTTCAACTCCAGAAGACATCGAGACATCGAAATGAGAGTCGAATAAAAACTCTAACTAGTTACGTACAAGCGAAATTGATTGTCACGGTCATTGTCCTATTTGCTGATATTTATCCATATCTATCTTTAACCAGTGATTGAAATGAATATAACGAACGATCAACGAGGCATCACCGGTCTGGAGACCGCCATCGTCTTAATTGCTTTTGTGGTGGTAGCAGCTGTTTTCGCGTTCACAGTGTTGACTACGGGTCTATTCACTTCACAAGAGACAGAAAAAGCCTCGCGGGCTGCCATCGCAACTACAGAGTCTAGCTTAGTAAAACTAGGTAGCGTGGTTGCTGGAGGACCATGTCTCGAGGGTAATAATTGCGTAGGCGACGCGAACGGAGTGATTGATTGGACTGGTTGTAGTTCGTATGAAAGACGAGGAGAAATATTTCCTGTAGATGATGGCCTATGCGCGGCACATGCTCAATTATTCCGGTTTAAACTCACGCCTGCAGGAGATAAATCCATTCCCTTTAATCCGGAAGGGGTCCAGATTTGGTGGTACGACACAGGTAGCGGAAGAGGGGCCGCTGACCGGCCGGTAGCAGCGTTACTTCCGTTGAACTCCACAAATTCTGTTGCACAAGGTGAACAAGCAGCGCAAGGAGTAAGGGGAAATAGCGCTTGGTCTTATAGGTGGGAAGAAGGGCAAAACGATTTGGAATTGGACCCAGGTGAAGCCGTCGAGATTCTTATTGGTGCAACGTCAACACCACTGCATCCTGTTGAAAAGAACACCGATATAACCATAGAAGTTATACCTCAAGACGGGTCGGTGGTGCTGATTAATGCAAAAATGCCGCCTGTAATCAAGCAGGTTATGGATATTTCTCCGTAAACTGCAGGCCACTCTGGACACGCGAAAATCTGTAATCACCCAAGCTTCTTATTAGAAGACACGCGCTCAGTATTGACTACTGTTCTAAGGCGTATCGTTAAAACGGACGTTTCTAGCAATGAACGGTTACATTCGAGAGAGTTGCGCTCAAGTGATAATTGAGTGCAATACTTTATCTTTAAGGTTTTCACACAAACTAGAGTATTTGGTAACCAGAGCAGAGACGGTCATCTAACAAAATATTGTGAAATATCGTGACGGGGAATCCGACGGGAAATTGTAGTACGGATTGGAAGAATCTGTTCCAAATCGATTGTTGCCAAAATCTGGATAGAGGACCCACGAAGATCCAGCTCTATTTGTCCATAGGTAATGTTCGCCCGACGCAGATATTGTTCCGTAGTGCCAGTCGTTAAATGGGCTGATTCTCTCGTACTCGCCTATGGCACCGATGATATCTCCTGGTTCAGAATGAACTGGCTCTGAAATTTTCAAAAACGTTTCGGCTTCGCTTTGGAACTCGAAACCTGTCATCACCAATGAAGATTCACCCGGAACATTGCAATCGCCTTTAGTAGATTTACCGTCTTCAGTCATTTCACTATTGGTGACGCCACCTTCACCAATGACATCCCCCATAACCGCGGGTGATTTCACTTGGATCGAGCTTTTAACTAGAGAAGCTAAATCAACTACCGACGTATCGATCACGTCAATCGTTTCTTCGAATTTGGCGATGTTCTCCTCCAACTCTGTAAGACTATCGGCGATCTCCTCAATATTTTTTTCCATGACGGGAATATCTTCGTTATTTTTTAATGCTTGAAAGTTGTTGATACTCGCATCTAAGGCAACAACTCTGTTGGAAATATCTGATATCTCCTGTCTTAGTACCTCAATCTCTTCCAGATTTTCTCCAATAGCTTGGCCAGACAAGCCCTGCCCGCAACCCGTTAACGCCAGCACGGCGATAACAGAGCCGAAAACCACAAGAATTCGAAGTACCTGCATTCTGGGCATACAGGTGTTTATGGATGGAGGCCTGAAACAAAGTCCAATATTCATTTTTATAACAATTAATAATCTAGGTTATGGTTTGTCTATGGAAAGGCTAGTATTCATTCAATACTTGAGTCATCCAATCAGCAAGACGGGTTCTCGTGCAAAATTGTGAAATATCGCGAGGGCGAATCAGCCGGGAAATTGTAATAAGGGTTTGAAGTATCAGTTCCAAAACGCGCGTTGGCGAAATCGGCGTAAAGGGTCCAAGCAGACCCAGCGGTATTGGTCCACAGATAATTACTCCCAGATGTGGATATCGTTCCATAGTGCCAGTCGTTGAATGGATCAATTCTCACATAATCGCCTACTACTCCTGAGGTGAACCCGAGCGGAGAGCCTGAGCTGTCTACTTTCAAAAAAGTTTCGGATTCACTTTGAAATACGAAACCTCTCATTGACAACTCGGAAGCTGAGGAGATATCACATAACCGAGTCGATGTAGATGCAGGAGTTGGTGTAGGTGTAGGTGTAGGTGTAGGTGTAGGTGTTGGCGTCGGCGTAGGCGTTGGCGTAGACAAAGGTGAGGGAAGAACTGGCACAGAGACGAATCCGGGGACGGGAGACCAAATCGGGCCACTAGCCCATATTCCCGTGTCAGTAGATACGATAGTGGTCCGTTCTGATCCATCCACGTTGATTGTTTCCAAATTCCCTGTAGTGCCGGTTACTAGAGCCAGTCGGGAGCCTTCAGGTGACCAACTACCCTGATAAGAATCGTCAGCAAGGGTTTTCGTTTCCGAACCATCTGGACTAACGAGGGAGACATAAGACCCCGCAACTCGGTTCTCGGTTACAGACAGTATAGAACCATCCGGTGAAAACGCATGTTCATAGAGATAATTTGAATCGAATGAAGTAGTCTCCGTTACGTTCCTAATGTTCGTAGCGCTGCCATTAAGGTAGTCCAAAGCCCATATATCGGATATAGATATACCACTATTCATTTCCGCTTGTGCGTAGAAAATTTTCGTTCCGTCAGGAGACCAGACAGGTGAATAAGGCCATATGTCACTAGCAGTATTCGTGAGTTTTGTCTGGTTGCTACCACTCGAGTCCATGACGTAGATATCGCCGTTTGATTCATAGGCAATCGAAGTTCCATCCGGCGACCAAGCAGGGTAACCGGACCATTCGCTATCAGATGTATTGGTGAGATTGATATGGCTGTTGCCAGTTAATGTCGTCAGATACAGATCCCCATTTAATTGGTAAACGATGCTGGTTCCGTCGGGTGAGAATTCTGGGTCATAGGCCCAATAATCGCCGAGGTCACTGGTGATGTTGCTCCAATCTGTACCGTCGGATCCAATTACGTAAATATCTTTAGCCGCATATACGATTTTTGTCCCATCGGGAGACCAGTCCGGATAATATGGCCACACATTGGAACCGTGGTTGGTTAGTTGGGCCAAACCAGTCCCGTCCGAATTGACCAGATATAGATTGTTGCCCTTGGTGAATAAAATCGGATACACGACAGTTGATATGGCAATCCCTTCACCAATAGGCATTGGCGTCGGTGTGGGCCCTGCTGTGGGTGTAGCTTCAGGTGTATATGTTGGAGTAGGCGAAGTTGTTTGTTCTGGAGTCGCGGATGGCGCTACAGTGGTGGGAGTGGGAACAACTACAACGGTCGGTACCGGAACCGTAGTAGTTGATTGCCTTTCAGGTGTAATAAGCGCGGTCATTGACCATGACGTCCCCCGGGCCGAAATTGTTCCGGTGTTTCCGAGTAATGTGTCCATACCGCCAAGAATCACAGTGGACCCTTCTTTACTAGGCACTGCTGTGACGGTGATCGTGGTGTCCTGATCATATTTCCCAGATGCATCCGGTGTTGGGTTGAATATTAAGAGTCCATCAGAAAGGTTGAAAATCGCCTGTCCTGGCTCGAGAAGATCTCCATTCACGGATAGTGTCATTCCATGAAGTTTAGGAGTCGGTAAAACCGTGGGAATGGTTGGTGCTGGTGTGGGAGTCGGACAATACTTGGCGTCCAATGAACAAGCCATATTCTGCGACCACTCCGAATCTTCCCCTAGTTGTTTTTCTGCTAAGGCCCGGTTGTTATATGCTTCGGCGTTCTCCCCATCAAGTCTGACCGCGTCTGTGTAGTCGTCAATCGCCGATTCATATCTTCCTATATCCATGTAAACATCGCCGCGGACCTTGTGGGCTATGCTGCTTGGGCGAAGTTCGAGGACTTTGTCGTAGTCTTCGATCGCAGACCAAGTATCGCCTATTTGTTCGTACGAGTAAGCTCTGAAGAAATAGGCATCTCGGTCATCTGGAGAGATCTCTATCGCTGCTGTGTACTCTTTTATCGCAGATACCCAGTTCTCTTTATCACGGTGGCCTTCGCCCTTGGCATACGGGCTGAGTGTCGGAGTGGGAACTAAAGTTGGCGTTGGCGGCAGGGTCGGTTCGGGTGAAGGAACAGGGACCATGGTTGGTGTTACTACTGGGATGGCTGTCGGGTTTATAGCCTCAACGGTTGGCAGTGTGTTCCCTAAGTTACTTGCAAATATGTCCTGAGATTCCGGTTTTTTGATGGTAAGGGCGAAAGGGCTGAATTTGCTTACCTCTGCAGAGGCCAGCAATAGATTTAAATTTACATCAGTGTCCAATAACTCCCAGTTAGATCCATTGTGATGCTGAATCACGATTCTCTCCGGGTTTCCATCAGCCAGGTCCACAATCGCTGGGTCAATACCAATGGATACTTTGATTGGGTTCTCTATATCAGAAAGCCGTCCGGTCTCGTCTGTGATCGATATATCGAAAATCCTGTCCGTTGCTATAAACCCGTTTTCTATAGGAGGAGCTTCGAAAATTGGGATGGGAACGTAATCTAGCGTCGCTTGATTCTTTACAGCTCCTTCGGGTATTTCAAGACGGATGTCACCTTTGGGGGAAACCACTGCAAGAGGCGTATCTGGGAGCAACGTGAATGTTCCACTTATTTCCGGTAGAGGCGAGCCTCCTGCTCTGCCCGTAATTTCGCTGGAAAAAGCCCCTGCAACAAATAACACTACTGTGAGCGCTATTACAGCTGTAAATGTCCCTAATCCCACTAAACGAAGTGCTGGACTACTGCGTGGAACCGGAAAGCTGAGAATCTGTCGAGATTCGATACCGCCTAGTTTGTCTATGGTGAAAAGTTCTGTTCCGGAATCTCCTTTGAATCCCTGTATCGGTGTGTAGGCAATTTTGATGTAGTAGTAATCTTCACCTTCGTCGGCAGTTAGGACTTCCCATGCAAAACCAGGGTTTTGGTATTTACCCCCGTACGCCTGGGTATCCTCTCGGGCAATACGCAGAGCCAATACTCTGGCTTGGTCGAGAGATATATACCCAAGGGTCTCCCCATCCGGCGTAAACTCTATCTTTGCGTTGTCATTTTTGGCACTTTCATCGAGTGATAAGTCGCCGATTTCACCGGCGTTGTATAAATCCGGTTCAAAACCTTCAGCATCCGGGGAGTTGTTGTCTCGTTCTTCGAGCATATATTTAATGCGTGTGGATTAGAGATGGCTAATTGATCATAGAGTTACGAATCCATACATTCCAATGTAAAGATTGGCATGACTAATATCCAGCGACTCGGACGGAATCTACCGAATTTAATTGTATATATTCTAAATCACCGTACAACAAATGATGCTGTGGTTGTTTTGGGTCCGTCCATGATGATGGTGCATGGACCAAGTCCAGAGCATGCCCCTGACCAACCGTCAAATCTATACCCAAGATGCGGGGAGTAATTGACCGTCACTTGTTGCCCCATTTGGTAGACACCCGATCCCATGACGTCTCCTCCAGCGCTAGGTAGGGGAATGACCGTTAGCCTGAAGAAAGGATTGTGCTCAAAAACATGCGTGGCGCGGGCGCTGTTTGGGGTATATAGGGATACTTTGAACATTCCGGTTTTCTCTGAAACGGGCGTGGGAAAATTAGGATCATCCGGTATAGAGACTTCAAACCTAATGGTTTGTCCGGCTAACCATAGGTCATCTCCGGTACTGAGATCGGTGGTCCATGTCATTCCGGAAGGTTCTTGAAAAGGGATTCTCTCTCCCCATGTTCCGTCGATTCTCTCCACAAAAAGATCTATGTCAGATATCGGTCCAATATCGATGTTTCCGGTATTTTTAGACCAAATACTCAATTGAGTCCCTTCAATGTTTGCCGACACCGTAACGATACTTATTTTAGACTGGACTTGATTTCGCAGAGATGATTGGAGATCGCTAGTTGATTGAGAGTCTTTTTGGACATTGGAGATTATCGAGTAAGCTACGATGCCTGCTACGGTTATACCCGCAACGATCAATATGCTCGTTACTACTATTCTGTCCATAAACTAGTTTTAGCGTTGACCTAATCTCGTGCGGTTCTTTGGGATTAACTCATACCAGGGTATCTGCTTTGCTACCAGAAAAAGCATCAATTGGGTGTAGGCACTTAATTTCTTTAATGTTTAACCGTTGTATTCTAAGTAATGGTTTATGCCTAATGCGAAATCAGCGATGACTCAGTTTGCAAAAAGTTCCGGCATACGGATGCATGAGGATTGTAAGGTAATTGCATTAGTAGGCGCTCTCACCATGAGCATAGTATGTCGGCCAGACGGGTCATATACTGCATTTAAGAAGATTTGAGATCTAATGTTAGTTGTTTACATGGCGAAACAATCCTGTAACCACCGCTCCTTGTGGCGTTCCAATAGTTACGGAATAATCGCCGTTCGTAAGTTGATTAATTCCTAATTCGATATGCAATACAGTGGTGTCCCCTGGTGATAGAACAAGTACTTCCGGAGTTTCCACCCAACAGTCCATACATGGGTTGCCAACTGGAATTCCTTGTCCTTGTCTACAGGTAGCCATTGATTCTCCGGGCTCTAAATAAGGTATTTGGTTGACGAAGGTCTGATCGGTCCTTTTTATGATTACATCCCATTGTTTTACATCCGCTATCAAACTCTGACCGGTATTTTTCAACCACAATGATATGCATGATTCGTTCAGAGACATGACCTTGACGACCGTTAAGTGATTACTAAGAAGTTCATTTTCAATCCTGCCGGAGTTTTGTATCCCATCGTCGAGAGTTGTTACTGATGGTGCAATATTCGTGATTACCAACACAGCACCCACCACTGCTGCTATCGCCAAGACACATGCGGCAACAACCTGATCCATCTGACCAACCTCTGTTCGGGGATTCCTTTAATTGCGTTTTCGTGTCTGCAACCTGATCAGGTTCACAGGGTAAAAGCTGTTAATGTCTGACGTAATTAGTTAGTCCATTCGAATATAGTTATATCTTGTTGAGATTGTATCCATCTCATCATCGCCAATTAGCTAAGCTATATCACAGCCTCGAAGGGTCTTCGATGGGAACGTATGAGAATTACCGTAAGACTTAAAGTACAATTAATCTCGTCAGTTTACACGAAACTGGATATACGCCATTTACCCCTAGAAGACTTCCCTAATTATTGATATCACCCGATAGCACGGTTAATGATACAGATGCTCAAATCATTTCAAACATTTAATCTCTGTTCACTGAAGGGAAATTTTTAATGAAGCGTTTAATTTCAACTCAGGGTATTTCCCGACTTCTTTGTATAGCGGCAATATTCAGTTTGTTCCTAGTCGCATTAGTTGCCTGTGGGAACACCGCGGGAGAATCCGGGGATGCTAGAGAGAAAGCCCTAGCGAACTCGCCTGTTATACAGACCCTTGAGGCACAAGGTTTGGACCCATTGAACCCGAACTCCGGAACGGTTGGAAATGATGTAACGAGCAAGGCAAACGTGGGGATAAGTATGCAGGATGCCCAAAAACAATTGTGGGTGTTCCTGAGCAAATGCATAACGATTGATACACGAGATATTGAAGCCGTAGAACTGGAAGGGAATTGGTACGTTCGAGGATCTTTGCAATCGAGTCACGAGACCGGTCTGTGGAAAGTGCCGCCTCAAGGTGAATCTGTCGAACCTTATGACCAACGAGCGAAAGAATGGCTCGCAACAATTGAAAGCGACTGTAGCCAAGAAAAAATGAGTGTGATGACCACTCCTATCCCTCCTACGCCTAAAGTTGGGAATGGCCAATCTGCTGCAGCGGCCATCTGGGCCTACATAGTTGGCTGTGTTTCGGAGTTATCAGAAGATGATGTTCAAGCTCAAGATAACCCTCTAAATTCAGAATGGGTGGTTACCACTGACTCGGTGTTCGTAGATGCTTTAGGAAGGCAAGCTGATTTTGGAGTTTGGTCGGTTCCGTACTCCGGACTGCCTGTATCTGGCTTGCCTGACGCCAAAGATGACTTAGCGCAGGCGTGGAATGCCTATATTTTCCCAACAACTAGAGGAGAGGCGTGTGCTGTTGAATTCATAGAGAACATTAAGATTGCCCTGCCTACTGAGCCAACCCCGGCTGCTGCTGCTACTCCTACTATGACTCCAACAACCGCGCCAACTGCTACCATGCGGCCAGTACCGACCGCTACTCCGGCAATTCGGAATTCAACTGACGCAGTTAACTCCGTTTGGGCTCATCTTGTCCCTTGCTTTCCGACAATTAAAACAACCGAATTTTCAGCCACTTTCGATGCTTCGAAATCTAATTGGGTAGTCATCCAAGACTCTGGCAGTGCTTCCTCGACTTGGTCCGTGTCTCAAAGCGGTTATATCGCTCCTACGAATTCTTCAGCTGAAACCGATAATGTCACGGTTTTAGCGGGGTCTTGTTGATGCCTGTAGTCGAAGATATTGTATAACGTCAGTTTGGAATAACTGGAAATCCCGACTAGATGGAATGAGTCTTCAGGGTTTGATCTTTCATGTCGGTCGTCACCAAAATTCCATGCAAGTCTTTCATCGCGGCTTGATTCCATATGGATAAAGTAATCGTTACAGGTCTGTTGATTGTGGCTTCTATGACAGCTGCGGTTATTACAATTGCGATGATAACCCCTGCTCTGGGGAGCTCTAGAGATGCCATATCCGATTCCAATCGAACAGCTATTAGATTGGTCGGAACAGAGTTAGTTGGTCTGTCCGCAGTGGTTGAGGACCGGCAAGGTACAGATGTCTCTATTTGGTTCAAGAACGTAGGTTCTTCGGACATAGACCCCATCTCGTCTATGGACATTTTCATGTTGAGCTCCGATAGATTGAGAGGGCGTTATATACCGTTTTCAGAATTCGGGATTCCTACGGATCATTGGAACCTAGGACCCGCACGCTCATCCGAAGTCTGGCCGATAGGAGAGACGATCCAAATTCATTTGTCACTGAACGGAAATCCCGCAGAGTATGGAGAGCATATTGTTTCTGTTACAACACCTAACGGTGTTGCTGGTGAAACTATTTTTGAGCACTGGCCTATATCTGGTCCATAGGCCAATCGCTGCCAGCAAGAATTACGGACAGTCTTGCGGTGTTTTTTGGTACTGTAGCAATCCAGGGTGCTCCAGCTACAGATGGTGTTGAGGTTAGCGCATGGGCATCAGGGTTCACTTCTCCATTAGGGATTGCCCGAGTATCATCTGATGGGACGTATTTGATTGAGGTTCCACAATACGGAATGGAATCTTTCAATGGTAAAACAATCGGATTCAAAATAGGTTCCGTAAGTGCCGTACAATCAGGGATCTGGGAAGAAGGAAGAAATATTCAATTGAATCTATCAAAAAGTACTGGTGTACCTTCGACTCCGGTCGTAGTACAACCGATAACCGGTTCTAGTCGCTAGGACAGACCTTGGTTTATGGATGGCGGACCAATCATTCAATGAACTAAGGACGACCATTACATTTTGAAACGTAGAACTTAGACAAATAAAATCAAATTCACAAATATGGATCGATGTTCTCTGATACATCCTGAGTATTACATGGGGTAAAACGCATCCGTTGTGCTAGGATGTGTGCATCAATAGAAAAAGTTGGTTTTCTCAACCGGTCGAAAACCGCTAACAATAGGTTTTACTGACAAAGTAGTTGGACAAGATAAATGTCATGTTCAACCTAAGTCGTTAAAGCATCATATTCCAAGGAGAAGTTAATTTAATGAACCGTAAGTCTCTCAGAAATGTCTACCAGAAATTCGGTAATGATCAATCTGGAATCACTGGTCTAGAAACAGCTATCGTACTTATTGCTTTCGTCGTAGTAGCAGCTGTGTTTGCATTCACCGTGTTGACTACAGGTTTGTTCACATCAGAAAAGGCGAAAGAAACTGCAATGGCCGGGGTCGCAACGACCTCATCCTCCCTGAATGTAAAGGGAGGGGTTATAGCCCATGCAGACGCGGGAGGGCTGGTCGATTATCTCAGGATAAAGATAGCTGCCGCCGGCACTAAAGAGGTGTTGTTTACTCCGGCAGACGTTCTAATTACGTATGCAGATGAAAACAATCTCGCAATAATCCCGTTTAATGCTCAAGATATAACAGATGACCAGAGCATACTCGACTGCGTTGGCGCAGCAACCAATGGTTGGTGTTTAAGAAACGATGGTAACA
>MDTE01176502.1_pt1 | contig 11783 bp, 12 predicted proteins | sample 811231 | NCBI WGS metagenome assembly MDTE01 (sample SAMN05326651, study PRJNA326480) | marine metagenome | isolation source: seawater | place: Indian Ocean: Red Sea | collected 2010
CCACCGGTTCGTGGAGGTCTTCGTCGACACACCGATCGAGGTGTGCCGCCAGCGCGACCCGAACGGCCAATACGAGGCGGCCGACCGGGGCGAGATCGCCGACTTCCCCGGCGTGACGGCCGACTACGAGCGCCCCGCCGACGCCGACCTGGTGCTCGACGCGGCTACGCAGGGTGTCGGCGAGTGCGTGGACGCCGTCCTCGCCCTCCTGGTCGACAAGGGCGTCCTCGATGCCTGAGCCCGGTTCCCTGGCCGGCGGTCTGCCCTCTGGCGACCCAGACCGGAACCTGACCCGGGCCGACGGCCACGTGGACGCCGTCTTCCGTGCCGGCGTGACTGGCCACGCCGGTCACACCCTGTGGCTGACCGGCCTGTCGGGCTCCGGAAAGTCGACCATCGCCTACGCCGTCGAGGAGGCCCTCTTGGCCCGCGGCGTGGCCGCCTACGTGCTCGACGGCGACAACGTGCGCATGGGCCTCAACCGAGACCTCGGCTTTTCGCCCGACGACCGCATCGAGAACGTGCGTCGGGTGGGGGAGGTGTGCCGCCTCTTCCAGGACGCCGGCCTCGTGGTCCTCTCGGCGTTCATTTCGCCCTACCGCGTCGACCGGGATCTGGTTCGGGGCCTGCATCCGCCTGGGTCGTTCTCCGAGGTGTTCGTCGACACACCCCTCGAGGTCTGCGAGGGCCGCGACGTCAAGGGGCTGTACGCCCGTGCCCGCGCCGGCGAGGTGCCCGAGTTCAGCGGGATCTCCGCCCCCTACGAGGCGCCCACCGACCCTGACCTGCGGCTCGACACGTCGGGCACCGTCGAAGCCTGCGTGGCGGACCTGCTCGGCCACCTCGGGTTCGGGGCCTGACCCCCAACCAGCCGACGGGAGGCCGATACGTGCTGCTGACCCTGTGGGCCACGCCCCGTTCCACCTCGACGGCCTTCGAGTGGATGATGCGTCAGCGCGGCGACTTCACTTGCTTTCACGAGCCGTGGAACGAGCTCTACTACTACGGCGTCGACCGCCGGTCGGACCGCGACGCCCACGTCGAGGCCCGCCCTGGCCACACCTACGCCGCCTCCTGGGAGGAACTGGGCGGCGCGGCGGCCACCGGCCGGGCCTTCGTAAAGGACTTCGTGTACTCAGTGGAGCACGAGCTCACCGACGAGCGCCTCGACGGCATGGTCCACACGTTCCTGGTGCGCGACCCGCGGCGTGTCATCCAGGGTCTGGCCAGACACTGGCCGGACTGCACGTGGGAGGAGGTCGGCTTCGAGTCGCTGCACCGCCTCCACGACCGCATCGCCGAGCGGACCGGTACCCCGCCGCCCGTCATGGCCTCGGACGACCTGCTGGACAGCACCGAGGACACCGTGCGGGCCTACTGCGCTGCGGTCGGCATCGATTTCCGGCCCGAGGCGTTGTCCTGGGAGGAGGGCGACCGCTCCGAGGTGGCTTGGTACGGCGAGGGCACCGGTCCATGGCACGACAACCTTCGCGCCAGCACCGGCATCGCCCGACCGAACACGGAGTATCCGCCCATCGAAGACGACCCCCGCCTCGTCGAGTTCCTAGAGCGGGCCACCATCCACCACGAGGCCCTGCTGGCCCACCGGATGGAGCCGCTCCCCGCATGACGGCCCCGGCCCTGATGGGGGGATTCCTGATGACGGATGGGTCGGCATGATCGCGGGAGACTCCGGACGATGAGCGGCCCGATCCTGACCGTCGACATGTCACGACGGATTCACACCATGGAGACCGGCTGGCCCACCGGCACCGCAGTGGCATCGGCCCAGCAGCCCGACGTACCCGTATGGGGAGCAGTGTTTCTGGGAACCCCGCACCCCGTCGGAGGCTGACCGGCCGCCGACCGGTCCGATCGTCATGGGCGACCCGCTCCTGGAACCATTCGACCTGGCGGGGCTGCGGCTGCGCAACCGGGTCTTTTCCAGCAGCCACTCGCCGGGCTACAACGTCGACGGCACGCCCAGCGACCGGTATGTCCGCTACCACGAGGAGAAGGCCCTCGGCGGGATCGGCCTGACCATGATCGGCGGGTCGTCCAACGTGTCGGTCGACTCGGCGTCGCTCTGGGGCCAACTGTCGTTCGCCACCGACGCCGTCGTGGACCCGCTGGCCGACATGGTGGACCGGATCCACGGACACGGGGCGGCCATCATGTGCCAGCTCACCCATATGGGCCGACGCAACGTCTCCAACGACGGCGACTGGCTGCCCACCATCGCACCGTCGCCGGCACGCGAGCCCATGCACCGGTTCTGGCCCAAGCAGGCCGAGCCGGCCGACCTGGCCAGGGTGGTCGACGACTTCGCTGCGGCCACCCGGAGGGCCACCGACGCCGGCCTGGACGGCATCGAGTTGCTGGCCACCAGCCACCTCCTCGACCAGTTCTGGTCGCCGCTGGTCAACCGCCGCACCGACGGGTACGGCGGTTCGTTGGACAACCGCCTGCGGCTCACCGTCGAGGTGCTCGAGGCGGTCCGGGCCGCGGCCGACGGGCGCCTCCTGGTGGGGCTGCGGATGCTGGGCACCGAGGATCGACCGGGCGGCCTCACCGAGGAGGACTGCTGCGGGATCGCCGTGCGCCTGGCCGCATCGGGGCTGCTCGACTTCCTGAACGTGGCCGGTCCGGCGCTGGCCACCGACGACGGCCTGTCGAAGGCCATCCCGCCGGCCGGCACACCGCTGGCGCCCTACCTGCCGGTGGCCGCCGCCGTGCGGTCAGCCACCGACGTGCCAATCCTCCACGCCACCCGGGTGACCGACGTGGCCACGGCCCGCCATGCCGTCGAATCGGGGGCCGTCGACCTGGTGGGGATGACCCGGGCGCATCTGGCCGACCCCCACCTGGTGGCCAAGCTGGAGCGGGGCGAGGCCGACCGGATCCGGACCTGCGTAGGGGCCTCGCTGTGCATCAACCGCCTGCACCTGGGCCTGGACTCGGTGTGCATCCAGAACCCGGCCACCGGCCGGGAGGCCACCGTGCCCCAGCTGGTGGTGCGTGCGGCGGGGCCGGCCCGGCGGGTCGTGGTGGTGGGCGGCGGACCGGCCGGCCTGGAGGCGGCGCGGGTGTCGGCCGAGCGGGGCCATGACGTGGTGCTGTTCGAGGCCGGGGACCGGCTCGGGGGCCAGCTGGTACTGATGGCCCGGGTCGCGGAGCGGCAGAAGGAGGTGGCCGGCCTGGTCGACTGGCTGGTCGACGAGGTGCACCGGGCCGGCGTCGACGTCCGCCTGTCAAGCCCGGTCGGCGCCGAGGAGGTGTGGCTGGAGTCTCCGGAGGTCGTCGTGGTGGCTACCGGCGGCCAGCCGGACCCCGCCTGGGTGCTCGACGCCGGGGCGGACCTCGTCCATTCGTCGTGGGACGTGCTTGGCGGCCACGTACGACCGACCGGCCAGGTCCTGGTGGCCGACGACCACGGGGCCGAGCGCGGCCTGGCCGTGGTCGAGCACCTGCTGGAGGCCGGCGGATGCGAGGTGGAGGTGGCCACGCCGGACCGCCACGTGGGCCTGGACCTGGCCACGCCACTGGGTCCGGCGTACCTGCGGATGCTCTACGACGGTGGGGTGGCCATGACCCCCGACCACCGCCTGGTCCGCGTCGAGGCGGCCGACGGTGGCAGGCTGCGGGCCGTGCTGGTCAACGAGTACACCCGGGCCCAGCTGGAGCGCCTCGTCGACCACGTGGTCGTCGAGCACGGCGTGGTTCCCGACGAGGACCTGTTCACCGCCCTGCGGCCCGACTCGACCAACGATGGCGTTACCGAGCTCGAGGCCCTGGCCGCTGGCCGGCCCCAGCCGGCCTACGCGGACCTCGGCGGGGGCGGCGGCCCGCTCGTCTTCCGGGTGGGGGACTGCGTGGCCAGCCGCGACGTGGCCTCGGCCCTCCTCGACGCTCGCCGACTCCTCCAGTACCTGTGATCCCGGCACCTGTGAACCGGCCGTCGGAGACCTCCGGGTTTATTGGCCGCCCCGGAGGAGCCCTGCCGTTCCCTGAGGCCAGGCCACCCGGCTACGAGTGGTTCGACGACGAGCCGGCCTTCGACCCCGACCGCCACCTCGACGTCCAGCCGCCCGGCGAGGTGGTGATGCTGGCCGACCTGGGCTACGACGAGGCCGACGTCGCCCCCACGGCCACGCCGGTGGCCTTTTCGTCGCCCTTCCGGATCCTGTCCGACGAGGGCGCGGCGGTGCTGCTCGACGTGGCTCGACGGCTCCGGCCGTTCAAGGCCCGGGCCCGGGAGCGGATCGAGAACATGGTGCGCGGCGGCTGCCACCGGTCCCGGTGGTTGCGCGACCTGTGCCTGGCCCCGGAGGTCACCGACGTGATGTCGGCCGTCTACGGGGTCGACGTGGCGCCCCACACCATGCCGGTCCACCTCGGCCACCTGAACTACGAGCCGACCACCGTGGGCGAGGCGGTCGACAAGTGGCACCACGACACGCTGGCTCTGGACTACGTCATGCCGGTCAGCGACCCCCGGACCCTGCCCGGTGGACGATTCGAGGTGTTCCTGGGGACGAAGGCCGAGGCGGCCGAGCTGGCCACGGCGGGGGAGCGGCCGCCGACCGACCGGGTCCAGGCCCCCGAGTTCGGCGGCCCCGGCTGGGCCATCGCCCTGCACGGCAACATGGTCGTCCACCGGGGCGGACCGCTGGACGAGCCGGCAGAGCGGATCACCATGGTCAACGGCTACGTGGCCCTCGACCGCAGCGGGGACGACCAGTCCCGCTCGCAGGACCTGGTCGGCGTGGATGATCCGGCCGTGCTGGCCGCGGAATGGGCCCGCCACGCCGCCTGGCGGGGGGTGGGCCGACTCCAGGACCTGCTCGACACCCTTCCCTACGGCATCGACGAGGCCACGGCGGCGGACCTCCTGGAGGCCGCGGTGGTCGACGTCCGGCGGGCCGTGGACGAGATGCGGTCCGAACCGCCACCGATCGAGCACTACGAGCGCCACCTGGATGCCGAATCGGATCCCGCATCAGGCCTCGAATCGGGCGACGCCTGAACGGGTTTCGGGCAGACTTCCGCGTATGGGACCGCTGAGCGACGAACAGGTCGAGGCCTTCTGGCGCGACGGCTACGTGGTGATGGACGACGCCGTGTCGCCCGAGGACCTGGCGGACCTCAGGGCAGCCGTCGCCGGCTGGGTGGAGGAGAGCCGGAGCCACGACGGGCCGTGGGGCGAGACCATGGACCACCGCCCCCGGTTCGACGTCCAGCCCGGCCACTCGGCCGACGCCCCGGCGCTGCGACGGGTCGCCTCGCCACAGGAGGTGTGCGACGTGCACCTGCGGGTCATGAGGGATAGTCCACTGGTCGACGCCGCGGCGCAGCTCGTCGGTCCCAACGTCGAGGTCAACAACGTCAAGACCAACTGCAAGCAGCCCGGCACGGCCACCGAGATCAAGTTCCACCAGGACTTCGCCTACGAGGCCCACACCAACGACGACATGCTGGCTGTGCTGCTGTTCGTGGACGACGTGACCCCGGAGAACGGGCCGCTGGAGGTGGTGCCCGGCACCCACCGGGGGCCGATCTTCGACCACTGGCAGTACGGCGTGTTCACCGGCACCATCGTCGACGACGACCTGGCCGGCCTCGACGAGCCGGTGGCCTGCCACGGCCCGGCCGGGATGGCCTGCCTGATGCACACCCGCCTGGTGCACGGCTCGGCCCCCAACCTGACCGACGTGCCCCGCACCCTGTCGATCTTCAGCTACCGGTCGGAGGACAGCCGGATCCTCCACCCGAACCACCTTCCCAGCGTGCACGAGGGCGAGGTGGTGCGGGGCGAGGCGACGGGCCGGATTCGCTGTGTGGCCTACGAGATGCCCATCGCCGAAGTGCCGGAGACGGCGTCGTTCTTCGACCAGCAGGCCCGGGGCGTGCCGTCGTGACAACCGCGCCCGAGCGCCAGTTGGTGGCCCTGGACGTGGCCACTGACGCCGGGTTCGGCGCACGGGCCCGGGTTGGCCTGGTGGTGCTGGAGAACGACCAGACCGTGGAGGCCGAGCTGGCCTCGCTGTGGCCCGACGGGGTGGCCGCCTTCGCCACCCGCATCCCCATGGAGGACCGGGTCACCCCGGAGACCCTGCGGGCCATGGAGGCCCGCATCCCCGACGCCGCCGGCCTGCTGCCCGCCGCCCTGGGCATCGACGTGCTCGGCTACGGGTGCACGTCGGCCTCCACGCTGATCGGCGAGCAGCGGGTGGCGGACGCCCTGCGGGTCGCCCATCCCGACGTGCCCAACACCAACCCCATCTCAGCCGTCCTGGCCGCCCTGTCGGCACTCGACGCCCGGAGCGTGGCCGTGGTGACGCCGTACAGCGCCGAGGTCACGGCGGGCATCGTCGGGCTGCTGGCCGACCGGGGCCTCGACGTGGTGGCCGCCGGGTCGTTCCTCCAGGAGAGCGACGCCACGGTGGCTCGCATCACCGAGGCGTCGGTGGCCGACGCCGTGCGCCGCATGGTGGCCCACGCCGAGGCGGCGGGGGGAGGCCGCCCAGACGCCGTGTTCGTGTCGTGCACCAGCCTTCGGGCCTTCGGCGTCGCCGGCGCCCTGGAGGACGAGCTGGGCGTGCCCGTGGTGTCCAGCAACCTGGCCTTCGGGTGGCACCTGCTGCGCCTGGCTGGCATCGACGACGCCGTCGACGGTCTGGGGCGTCTCTACGGCCTCGGCCTGGACGGACGACCGGTGGGGTCCGGCTCGTGACGGCGCCCGAGCGTGGCTTCCCGGTCGCCGAGTTCGAGGACCGGGCGGCGCGGGCGCAGGCCCGCATGGCCGAACGGGACCTGGCCGCCCTGCTGGTCTGCACAGAGCCGGAGGTCCGCTACCTGACCGGCTTCCACACCCCGTTCTGGCAGAGCCCGACCCGGCCGTGGTTCGTGGTCCTGCCCGCCGAAGGGAAGCCCGTGGCGGTCATCCCCGGGATCGGCGCCTCGGCCATGGGCACCACGTGGGTCGACGACGTCCGCACCTGGCCGGCGCCCCGACCGGCCGACGACGGTCTGGCCCTGCTGGCCGACACCCTCGACGAGCTGGCCGGCGGGCTCGCGGGTTCCGACGGCGACGGGGTCCGGATCGGCCTCCCCATGGGCCACGAGACCCACGTCCGGATGCCGCTGGCCGACCTCGACGCCCTGCGGGCCCGAATCGCCCCGGCGGCCTTCGTCGACGCCACTGACATCGTGCGCGGCCTGCGGATGGTCAAGTCCGAGCGCGAGGTGGCCAAGGTGGCCCACGTCTGCGACGTGGTGTCCGGGGCCTTCGAGGGCATCGGGGACCTGCTGTCGGTGGGCATGACCGAACGGGAGGCCTTCACGGCGTTCAAGGTCGACCTGCTCCACCGGGGCGCCGACGATGTCCCGTACCTGGTGGGGGCGACCGGACCGGGCTTCGACGACATCATCAAGCAGCCGTCGGATCGGGTGATCGAACCCGGCGACCTGCTCATGTTCGACACCGGGTCCATGTACGACGGCTATTCCAGCGACTTCGACCGGTACGTGGCGTTCGACCACGCCGACGACGGCGCCCGTCGGGCCTACGAGACGGTGTGGAACGCCACGGAGGCCGGGCTGGCCGCCTGCCGTCCCGGCGCGACGACCAGGGACCTGTGGCGGGCCATGGCCGACGTGCTGGACGCCGGCGGGTCGCTGGGCAACTCGGTGGGGCGCCTCGGCCACGGCCTGGGCATGCAGGTCACCGAGTGGCCGTCGCACACCGCGGACGACGGCACGGTCATCGAGGAGGGCATGGTCCTCACCCTGGAGCCGGGCCTCACGTGGGCACCCGGCCGGATGATGGTCCACGAGGAGAACCTGGTGGTCCGGGCCGACGGCCCCGAGATGCTCTCCCGCCGGGCTCCGGCCGAACTGCCGATCATCTGACCGGTTGGAGGAGGGACCGGTGCGGACGACCGGTGTCCCGGTCGTCGACCTGGAGGACGCCCACGGTCTGGTCGAGGGACTCTCCGCCGTCGGCTTCGTGGCGGTCCGTGGCCACGGCGTGCCCGACGCCGACCTCGGGGCGATGCGGGGCCTGCTCGTCGACCTGTTCGCCGTCAACGAGGACGCCAAGCGCCGTCAGGCCGTGGAGCGGACGAACTACCGGGGGTTCATCCCGCTCCGGTTCTTCACCCCGAACCGGAGCGATGCCGACGGGACGGCGCCCGACGCCTTCGAGGGCTACAAGCTGCACTGGGAGTGCCCGCCCGGCCATCCGGCCCGCGCCGAGTGCGACCTGTACGGGACGAACCGGTGGCCCGACCACGTGCCGGACATGCCGGCGGTGGTGGCGTCGTGGTGGGCGGCCATGGACGGCTTCGTGGACCGACTGCTGGACGGCGTGGCCCCCGTCCTCTGCCTGGACCGCAGCGTCCTGGGCGCCGCCCTAGAGGCGCCGCTCACCAACAGCACCCTGCTGCACTACCCGCCGCGCCGGCCCGATGACCCGTCGCCGGGATTCCACCCCCACAAGGACATCACCGTGGTCACCGTGCTCGACCCGGACCCGGTCGGGGGCCTGGAGGTCCGGACCAGGGAGGGGGAATGGGTGGAGGCGGCGTGTCCGGCCGATGCCCTGCTGGTCAACGTGGGCGACGTCCTGGAGGTGTGGACGGGTGGGCGCCTCGTCTCGACGCCCCACCGGGTGGCCAATCCCGAGGGGGCCGAGCGCTACGCGGCACCGTTCTTCGTGGTGCCAAACTACGCCGTGGTGGCCGAACCGCTCGTCGTACCGGTCGACGGCTTCGTGGCCCGGTCGATCCCCATGGGGTACGTCCAGGCCGAGGTGTGGCGCACCAACTGGCCCGACGAGGAGCCGGCGGACCCGAACTCCCACCTCGGCGGGGTCGACGGGGGAGAGACCGCCTAGAGGCTGCGTCCGTAGTGGGTGACGAGGCGCTCGAAGGTCGTGGCCCCATCGCCGACCTCGGTGGCCGGGCTGACCCGGCCTGCAGGCCGGGAGACCTCGACCACGTAGTCGTAGGACAGGTCCAGCCCCGCCTGGGCCAGGTCGTCGGGCACGGCGAGGTCTTGGCCGGTGGCGGTGGCCAGGTCCCAGCAGTGGACGAGGAAGTCGTTGGCCCACATGCGGAGCACCCAGTCGAGGCTGCCCTCTGCCCAGAAGGTGGAGGCCGGAGCATCGAGGTCGTCGACGGCACCGCCGGCATCGCGCAGGTGGGCGAAGGCGCCCCGGACCGCCGCCCGGTGGTTCTCGCCGACCAGCGACCCGAGCCGGTCCAGGTCGGGAGGGGTACTGCCCGGGACCATCTCGTTTGTGCCCTGCATGACGTTGGCGTAGACGTATGCGGCGCCGATGGCGTGGCCCAACAGGTGGCGGACCTTCCACTCGTCGCACGGCGTCGGGTCGTCGAGTCGGTCCTCGGCCGTGCCGTCGGTCAGGTCGCCGAACAGGGTCATAACCTGGTCGAGGAAGTCGAAGGTCTCCATGGGTTCTCCCGCCTGGTCCCGGTGGCCGGCGACACCCTCGGTCGCCCGACCCGAGCATGGCTCCATGCCCCCCCCGGAGGGCAAGGCCGGAGCAGTCAGGGGTTCGTCCGGATGAACTCCTGGACATGGGCGACCAGGGCGTCGGGGGCATCCTCCTGGCAGTAGTGGCCGACGCCCGGCAGTTCGACCACCTGGCCGCCCGGCCAGAGGGCCCGGAAGTCGGCGATGGCCCGGTCCGGTGGGATGGCGGCGTCCTCCATGCCCTCCAGCAGGATGGCCGGCTTGGCCACCAGGTCGGGCACGCCGCCCGCCCCGGCGATCACGTACTCGGCGATCCGTCCGAGGTACGCGTCGAGCGGGAACTCCAGCCCGCCGATGGCCGACGCCCGGTCGGGGAACGGGTCCGAGTAGGCCCGGATCCACGTGTCGTCCACGGCGGCCGAGTTGGTGAATCCGGTGATCTTCATCACCGACAACACGGTCGAGCCGAGGTTCAACAGCACGTCGGCAGTGCGCCCCGACTCGAGGCCTCCGCCGATCCACGAGAACCACCGGGACTCCGACATCGGCGTGGCGTCGTCGTTGGAGATCCGTCCGTAGCCGGCCAGCGAGTTGGCGTAGACGAGGCGCTCGACCCGCTCCGGGTGCCGCACGGTGACCGCCGTGGCGATCGGCCCACCCCAGTCCTGGCCGAAGAACGTGATGTCGGTCAGGTCGAGGTCCTGGATGAGGGCAACCAGGTTCTCGGTGTGGGCCTGCAGCGTGTACTCGCGGTCCTGCGGGGTCTCTGACTTTCCGAAGCCCATGTGGTCGGGGACGACCACCCGGTGGTGCTCCGACAGAGGCCCGATCATGTTCCGGTATAGGTAGCCCCATGTGGGCTCGCCGTGCAGCAGCACGATCGGTTCGGCGTCCCGGGGCCCCTCGTCCACGTAGTGCTGGACGAAGCCGTGCCCATCGAAGGTGTGGGGGGTGAACGGGAATGTCCCGTCGTACGTCTCGTCGAGGGGGACCACGGCTGCCTCCAGGGTCTCGGTCGCGGATGCTGGACCGGCCATGTTGGCAGCGCTCCGGGGTCGCCATGACACTCGGTCGGATGCAGACCCTCCGCACCCCGGACGAGCGCTTCGTTGACCTGCCCGACTTCGACTTCGCCCCGCACTACGCCGAGGTGCCCGACGGCCAGAGGGGAACGCTGCGGATGCACTACCTCGACGAGGGACCGCCCGATGCCGACCCGGTGCTGCTGCTGCACGGAGAGCCGTCCTGGGCGTACCTGTACCGCCACATGGTCCCGGTGCTGGTCGACGCCGGCCACCGGGTCGTCGTGCCCGACCTGGTGGGCTTCGGACGCAGTGACAAGCCGATCGAGCAGTCCGACTACACCTACGCCGGGCACGTGGCCTGGACCTCGTCGCTGGTGTTCGACGTCCTCGACCTGACCGACGCCACCTTCTTCGGCCAGGACTGGGGCGGCCTGGTCGGCCTCCGGCTCGTCACCGCCCGGCCCGACCGCTTCTCCCGCGTGGTGGTCGGCAACACGTTCCTACCCACCGGCGACGGGCGCCCGTCCGAGGCGTTCCTGCGCTGGCAGGAGTTCTCCCGGACCTCGCCCCGCTTCGACATCGGACGCATCGTCGACGGCGGCTGCGCCCGGACCCTGACCGACGGCGAGAAGGCCGCCTACGACGCCCCCTTCCCCGACGACGCCCACAAGGCCGGCGCCCGGATGTTCCCCTCGCTGGTCCCGACGTCGCCCGACGACCCCGAGTCCGGTCCGAACCGGGAGGGGTGGACGGTGCTGGAGGCGTGGGACAAGCCGTTCCTGTGCGCCTTCGGCGACCTGGATCCCATCACCGCCGGCAACGACCGCCCGTTCCGCGAGCGGGTGCCGGGCGCGGCCGGTCTGGAGCATCCGACGATGGCCGGGGGCGCCCACTTCCTCCAGGAGGACGTCGGTCCCGACTTGGCCCGGGTCATCGCGAACCTGATCGCCGAGACCTCCTGAGGCCTGCGAGGCTCCGGACATGACCGACGAGGCACGCGAGTTCACCCAGGTCGACGCCTTTGCCGACGAGGCGTTCCGCGGCAACCCGGCGGCCGTCTTCGTGCTCGACGGGCCGACCGACGCTGGCTGGATGCAGTCCGTGGCTCTCGAGATGAACCTGTCGGAGACGGCCTTCTGCCATCCGCGTCCCGATGCCCCGGCAGGGGAGTGGGACCTGCGCTGGTTCACCCCGACCGCCGAGGTGGACCTGTGCGGCCACGCCACCCTGGCCACCGCCCACGTCCTGGTCGCCGACCACGGG
>MDTE01078692.1_pt1 | contig 11782 bp, 14 predicted proteins | sample 811231 | NCBI WGS metagenome assembly MDTE01 (sample SAMN05326651, study PRJNA326480) | marine metagenome | isolation source: seawater | place: Indian Ocean: Red Sea | collected 2010
TATCTTAAGACAAAGTACCATCGGCGCTGAAGGACTTAACTTCCGAGTTCGGAATGGGATCGGGTGTGGCCCCTTCGCAATAATTACCAGGCAAAGTTTTATATTATTTAAAAACTTTAAAGTAAACACTAATTTTTACAATAAATACTGGGTTAAAAGGCATTATTAAAAATACGCTTTAAAATATCTAAATAAATAAGGATTAATTTTCCATCTAAAATTTCCAAAATAATAATTTTTTTTTTCTACCTTATATACCTCTCTAATCTTATTTGTCATAAGGTTGTAAACAAGAACTATTCTATGGTTTAAATTATCTCCTTCATACGAGTGCCAGGTCTCTCTTTCTTTCCTTGAAAAAAAAACAGCTCTATTTGGTTTCCAATTTATATATTTTTCGTTTCTTCCTTTTTTGTCCTCAAAAAATGATGTTCCTTTATTGCTCTGTGGTGAAATATATATTACTCCAGAAAGCAGTTTATTAGGTGTGTCGTCATGAATTGGGAACTTACTATTTTTATTTGTAACAATTATTGTCAAATCTGAATAATCATACAATTTTACCTTTTCTTCATTTAAGTCTTTTAGTATTTGAATAGCTTTATGATGATAATTTTTATGTATTTTTGTAATTATTGTTTTATCAATAGTTGATTTCAATATTCCATTTTCATTAATTTCATTATGATAAATATTAAAATCTTTTACAGGATGTGTGTTTATATTTAACTTAACAAGATTATTAAAATCTTCATCATTTAAAAAATCATCCACTACTTTAATTTTATTTTTTCCAATTTTAATATCCATAAAAAAATTATATAAAAATAAATTTAAAATTCAATCAAACTTTTGGTGGGCGTGATAAGAATTGAACTTATGACCTCTTCGATGTCAACGAAGCGTTCTACCACTGAACTACACGCCCTTAATTTTTTGTGATATTATTTTTGCAAAATATTCTGCGTTTTTTTCAGTAACTCGATAATCAAATTTTGAAGGTTTAACAAACATTTTATTTGTATCATCAAATCTGCCCTCCTCAATAGTGTCCATCCAAATTACAAAATCTGCACCAAAATCCTCTCTATTTTTTGGTGTAGGACATATGAAATCAACAACAACATATTGATTTTCAAGTAGAGCTTTGTCTGCTAAATCTCTCATTCTTTTTGACTGCCTAACTCTTCCCTCTTGGCTAAAATCCCAATCGTTAAAATCTTTTCTAACTTGATCAGCATTAATCCATATTGCATTTAATTCTGTATGTAATTTTTTTGCAAGAAATGTTTTGCCTGCACCTGGTAAGCCCATAATTAATATTTTTTTCTTTTTTTTCATAATTTTACTTAATAAATTTTAAATATATTTTTTATTTGAAGTTTAAGAATTTTTAATCTTAAAAATTTAGTACTATATTTATTGCTTAATAATTTCTTATTCTCCTTTATCCAAAATTTTAGCTCATTAATAAAAATGTTATTAAATTTGTTTGTAAAATTATTTTTGTGATGTCGGTAGGTCAACAAGGGTTCTTGGAGTGGGTAAAATTTAGTGGTCAAACTAAGCCTCAAAAAAAAATCAAAATCTCCAATAACTTCGTAATTTGGGTTAAATTTTGTGATATTAAAAACTTTTTTTCTTAAAAAAACTGCACTTATGCCTACTAAGTTGTCACGTAAAAGATTTTTTGTAATTAGACCTGAGGGTAAATTTTTTTTTTTATTTATATGAACTGTGTTTTTTATCTCATTTTTTATGAAATATTTTGAATAAACAATATCACAATTTGACTCCAAAATTTTATCTAGATGCTTTTTAATAAAATCTTTATCATAAAAATCATCTGTGTCTAAAAAGCATATAAAATCTCCCGATGCTTTTTCCAGAGCATGATTTCTCGCTTTGTATAATTTTTCAAAATTTTCTGAACAGTAATAATTAATCCTCTTATCAACTGTTGTTTTTACTATTTGAGATGATTGATCTGTTGACTTGTTATTCCAAAATATCAACTCCCAATTTGTGTAAGACTGGTTAATTATACTAATTAAACTTTCTTTAAGGTATTTTTCACCATTATAACAATTCATAATTATACTCACTAGTGGACTATTTTTTTTCATAAAAATGAATAGTTCTCTTGATTCCTTCAAATATTTGTACTTTTGGTTTCCAATTGAAAGTTTTACAAACCTTTTTGATGTTTGGGTAATAAATTTTTTTTTCTTCTTTTCTCATAAGAATTTTACCAAATAAAGGTTTTCCTTTTTTCAAGTTTTTTGTAACTAAATTAATAACTTCTTTAACTTTATAAGGTCTTCCAAAACCAACATTGAAAATACCGCTTTTAAAATTTTTTTTTTTTAAAATTTTTAGAATAAGATTTGAGAAGTCATCAATATATAAGAAATCTCTCAATTGACTTCCATCAGTACATGCAAATGCTTTACCTTTAATTGAAGAATTAATCACGTAAGGTATTAATCTATTCTTTTTTTGAAATGGACCATAAATTTGGTACGGTCTTAATACTAGAAAAGAAAAGTTATTTTTTTTTGATTTTTTTTCTAAATACTTTGTAGCTTTTAATTTTGATAAACCATAGGCAGAAAATGCTTTTGCTCTCGAGCTTTCAATATGTGGGGAGTTTAAATTTCCATATTCTAAACTACTTCCTATTTGAATAAACAATTTAAATTTTTTTTTTTGAAAATAATCTACAAGATTTTTACATCCTAAATAATGAGTTCTAATTGTTTGTAATTTATTATTATGATCAATGTTGCCACTAAGGTTAATAATATAGTCATAATCGGTTTTTATTTTTTTTAAACTCTTTTTTTTTGATACATCACAACAAATATACCTAGCTTTATTCTGTAAATAATCTTTTTTGTTTTTTTTTCTTGAAACATAAGTAATATTAAATTTGTTTTTTTTTAGTTTTTTAATCAAATTTATCCCAATAAAACCTGAGCCACCAAATATAATTACCCTCTTTTTAATCAAATCTTCATTCCTTTTTTTATACTTTTTTCTAATATTTCTTTATCTCTAATAGTATCCATGCACTGCCAGAAACCTTTGTGTTTAAAAGCATTGAGTTTTTTTAGATATCCAAGTTTAGTTAATGGCTCTTTCTCTAAAAAAGTTTTATCACTTTTTAAATATTTAAATATTTCTGGTTCAAAAATAAAAAAACCTCCGTTTATCCATCCCTCGTCTAATCTAGATTTCTCTCTAAAATATTTAACTTTGCTTCCTGAAATTTTTATTGCGCCAAATCTTGCTGGTGGTCTTACAGCAGTGAGCGTGGCTAGACCCTTGCTCTTTATATGAAATCTTAACAGCTTGCGAATATTAACGTTTGAAACACCATCTCCATAAGTTAAAAAAAATGGTTCATCTTTTAAATAATTTTTAAGTCTTCTAATTCTTCCTCCAGTCATTGTTTTTTGACCGGTGTCAATTATTTTAATTTTTAATCCAAATTTTTTGTTTCTAAAGTAATTTTTTATTACATTTTGTTTGTAACCTGCAGCTATATAAAATTCTTTAAAACCATAGCTCGCAAAATGTTTCATGATATGAAGTAAAATTGGTTTATTTAAAATTCTTATCATTGGTTTTGGAATACTTTTTGTATATTCTGATAACCTGGTTCCAAGACCCCCTGCTAATATTACGACTTTCACTTTAAATCTATTTTTTTTGAGTAATTTAATATTTGTTTTTTAGTAAATTTTTTGATGTCTGTATTTTTATTATTGTAGAAGTTTTTATACCATATTGAAACCATTTGTATTGTGGTTGAAAAATTAAGTATTGGTTTCCATTTTAAAACTCTATTTGCTTTACTTGAATTTAATTTAAGCAAATTAGACTCTAAATTATTTTTATTATCTTTTTTGATTTTCCAAGAGATGTTCTCCCAATTTTTTCTTATTTCATTTATTAATTCAATTACTTTTTTATTCTGAAAATTATTCGGACCAAAATTAAAAGCCTCACCATGAATTTTTTTACTTTTTTTCATTTCAATTTGTAAAATCAAATATCCTCTTAGGGCTTCTAATACATGTTGCCAAGGTCTAGTTGAATGCGGACTTCTAATTTTGACTGATTTGTTTTTAGACCAGGCTCTTACGCAATCAGGTATTAACCTATTTGAAGACCAGTCACCTCCCCCTATTACATTACCTGCTCTTGCAACTGTGAAAAGTTTCCTATTTTTTTTACCCTTAAAAAATGTTTGTATATATGATTGAATAACAATTTCTGCAGAAGCTTTTGAAGCAATATATGGATCTTTACCTCCAAGCAGGTCATTTTCATGATATCCGCGTTTTATTTCAAGATTTTTATAACTTTTGTCGCTCGTAATAATGACTGAGTTACAATCTTTTTTTACCTGCCTAATTGATTCCATAACATTTAGTGTGCCAACAGTATTTGATGTAAAAGTCTCTATAGGTTCCTTATAAGATCTTTTAACTATAGATTGAGCAGCGAGATGAAAAACAAAATTTGGTTGGTATCTTTTAAAAATACTTTTTAATTTGATTAAGTTTCTTATATCGAGCCTAATATTAATAATTTCTTTTTCTAATTTGAGAATTTTAAAAAGTGAAGGCTTAGTTGGTATGTCTTTTGATATACCAATTATTTTTGCTCCTAAAAGGTGCATCCAAAATGTAAGCCATGTACCTTTAAAACCTGTGTGTCCAGTAATAATTACTACTTTGTTTTTGAAAATATTTTTCATTAGTTAAAGAAGACCTCTAAATTTTTTTTTGTCAGCTTGTTAAAGAACTGATTTATTCTATATTTTTTACAATTTTTAATTTTTAAAGAATTTATTAATTCCTCTGGTTTTTCAACAATATTAAAATTCTTTGACATTCCAACTTTTTTAAGGCTTATGCCATCAAATGGATTAATTCTAGGTATTATACAATATTTACCTTGAATGACTAATTCTGTTAAGGCAGAAGTCGCTCCTGTGCAAATTAATATTTGGTGCAAATCTACTGCATCAGTAAAATTACTTTTCGTTAGTTTAAAATTTTTTGGTAAATCCGAAATTATATCTTTAATTTTATTAATTTTCAAAATCGGGTGCTCTTTTATAGAAATTTTATAGTTTTCCTTATGCAATTTAGACTTAATAATCCATCTTATTAGATTAACATCATCATTGAGAAATCCGCTTAAGATTATCAGGATGCTATCTTGAATTTTATTTGATTTATTTTTTTTTCTTTTGTGTAAATATTGAAAACTTAAAGCGGGGGCAGTTTTTACTTTAATCTTTTTACAAAATTCTTTCTTGGTATTTTCAAATCTTTTCCCTATTGTTAAAATTGTATTCGGCACTATTTTCAAATCATATTCTAAAGTGGAGGGGTTTAAACACATATATTGAGGAAAATAAGTAAAACCTTGATATCCATAGCATAAAGTTTTGGGGAAAAATGTCTGCACTCCAAAATTCCAACCTTTATCAAGAGATTGATTTTCAAACCAGTTAATAGTTTTTTTTAAACTAATATTTTTTAATTTTAAATTTTTAAAAAATAAGTAATTTTGCCAGCCTGAAATTTGTCCAGCGAGATTTTTATAGGATTTAAGTTCTTCGTAAACAATTTTTGAGTAATCAACATTATTAAGTTTTAAATATTTTTTATTTTGATATTCATTTTTATTTGAATAAAGAAAAGACTTAAAAATATCACCCAATTTTAAATAACTTTCTTTTACTAAATAACTTTCATTGAAGCTACACTGAAAAATTTTTTTCAAAACATTTATTAATCCCATGCCAATAAAAAAAGAAGGAAGGAATAAAACATTGTTTTTTTTTTTTACTATTTCAAGCAACTTATCTCCATAATATCTATTTCTGTTTAAATCATTTCCATCTAAAAAAGTATCTATAAATATATATTTTTTTTTTTTGTTTAGTTGTTGAGAGTTAAAAATTTTTGAAAATAAAAATATTATAGTATAAAAGAAAAAGTGTTTTATTATTTGATAAAATTTGATAATAAAAAATTCTTTTCTTTCTCTTCTCAAAGTAATTAAAAAATTACATTTTAGTTGTTTATTTAAAATTTCTCTTAAATTTTCATTATCTATAATAAATTCCTTTATATTTTCTCTATCTACTTTTTTTATTGACTTAATGGACTCAACTATACAAAAGTAGTGATATAGTTTACTTAAATTTAAATTTCTCGATGCTGGTATAGATAACCACCAATTGAAATTTTTTTTATCTCCAATTTGGTCTAACCAATTAGTAAATTCTTTTCTTAATTCAATATAATTTCGATAATAAATTTTTCTAAAGGCCAAAACGTATTCGCTTGGGCTTAATGTTGTATCTACTTTCATTTATAAAAAATTATTTATCTAACTTGATCAAATTTTTTAAAAAAAATTTTTAAATTACTTGTATTAGTTGTTGTTAAATTTATAAAGTTATCAAAGGGTTTTTGATATTTATAATTCACTAAAATTTTATTTCGCTCAAGAAAATTTCCAATTTTTTTTGTAATTTTTTTATTTTTTAATTTAAAGGTCACCGAATTTCCAAAATTTCCGAAAGACTTTATGTTTCTTTTTTTAAATTCTTTATGAGTGAATCTCCTCGCATCAATAATTTTTTTTTTAATTTTTAATATTAATTTTCTATTTTTAAGAAAACTATTTGCAATTTGGATACTATGCGTTGGAAGTTCAATCGCTAGCCTTAAGCTTTCAATTCTTTCAATATTTTTCTTTGATGAGATCAGATAGCCTACTCTTAAAGCAGGCAATCCAAGATTTTTTGAAATTGACCCAATAAGTAATAGATTGTCAAATTTATTGATTAAATTCTTAGCAGTTTTAGAACCTAAGCCTTGATAAACTTCGTCTATTATTAACGTTATTTTTTTCTTTTTACAAAATTTGCATAAATCAAAAATTTCTTTTAAGTTCCAATTCTTTTCAAAGGGATGTGATGGATTAACGATCAAAAAAATATCGATTTTAGTTTTATTTAAAAATTTTTTAATACTAGAAATATTTAAATTTTCTGTCTTTTCAGGATCAATATTCAAATTAAATATTTTATAGCCGTAAAATTTTGAATAGATTGTATACATAAAATAATTTGGTAATAAGAAGCCAATTCGTTTTTTAGATTTACTAAAAAAACTTAGCACGTCTTTAATAATACTTTCAGCACCTAAGCCTAAAATTAAATTATTTTTTCGTACCTTCAAAAAATTGCTAAAAGTTTTTAGTAAATCTGAAATATTTGGATAGTATCCGTAATAATCATTGCTTTTAATTTTTTTTTTAAAGGAATGACCATACTCAGCCCTATGCAATCGTAGAAATTGGTGAAAATTTGTTTCGGACTTTCTAATTCTTTTAATAAAAGGTTGTAAGTAATCTTTTTTCATTTCCTGAGAAGATAAATTCTTTTTTCTAACTCTCTCAATTCAAATTTTTTTCTCGATTTTCTATTAAATGATTTGATTTTATCTTTTTTTGCACTTTTATAATCCTTTAAACTAGAGATATCATATAAAAGTATTTTTCTATCTAAAGGTGAAATATTATGTGAGGAGCCATGAATTAGTTTACTGTGAAAAAAAAGACAACTTCCAGCTTTAGCTTTGATCGATATTGCAGGATATTTTTTATTCACTTTTGTAAGAATCTTGGGAGGCACAAAATATTTTTGCAATGAGTTAATGTTTAAGAATTTTTCATGCTTATACATTTTTTTATGAGTTCCAGGAAAAACCCATAGGCCTGCGTTTAGATGGCTATGATCATCAACAAAAATCATACAATTTAACATATTACTTGATTTAAAACCCAGCCCCTTCCAATAAATATAGTCTTGATGATAATACTCAACTGATCCTATCCACTTGTGCTTTAAATTAGATTTTGCATTCCAAGTAAAAATTGTTTTGCAATTAAGTAGATTGCAACTAATTTTATTAAACCAATCTTTATTTTCGATGAGATTTTTTAAATATTGATCTTTGTGAAGTGAATGAATTAATGACTTATCTGTTCCTGGTTCGCTCAGACCTCTTCCGTCTTTTTGACTTTTTGAGAGAAATTCTAGTCTCTTTGAAATAGATTTTAGTTCTTTTTTATTTAACAAATTTTTAAATAAGATGTACCCATTTTTTTTAAAAAAATTAGCTGAACTTCCGTTAACTTTCATATTATTCGCCTCCTGAGATATTTATTGTTTCGTTTGCTATTAAAGTATTTTTTTCAGATGTTAAAAATTCAATATAATTTACAACTTCTTCAATTTTTGCCATTCTACTAAGAGGAATTAATGATATTCTTTTTTTCATATCTTTCTTCTTATCTTTTTTATTTAATTTAGTATCTGTTAATCCTATTTGTAAGGTATTGATAAGAATTTTATTTTTTGTCAAATTTCTATATGGTCGCGGAAAAAATTCATTCATAAACTTAGTTAATGAATAGATGAAAGAGTTGTGAGACCCTCCAAACTTAGTTCCAATGCTAGACGCGTAAAGTATTTTGCCACCTCCTTTTTTTTTCATAGAATTAATGATTTTTTTTGTAACTATAAAATTTGACAAATAATTTACATTTATATGGTCGAAAAAATCTTTTACTTTAGATTTTTCTATTTTTTTTAACTTAAGATATCCAGTCAGGCTCACAAATATATCTATATTTTTGAAGATCTCACTTTTTTGAACAAATTTTTCAAAATTTGTAATTTTTTTTAAATCAAAATTGAAAATCTTTAAATTTTTTTTTTTTATTTTCTTTAACTTTCCGGTATTTTGATTGTAATGAGCGAAGACAAAAAAATTCTTATTCAAATATTTTTTTGTAAGAGAATAGCCAATATCTGAACTTGCTCCTAATATTAATACTTTTTTCATAATTAATTACTTAGAGCCTTCCACGCCTCTGCATGAGACTTTCCTATTAAGCTTCCCTTAACATCACAAACGTTGCATGGACTAAAATTTCTATCAGAATTAGCCAAATTCGACCTTGATCTTTTTGCATTTTCAGAAAGCCACACATCAATTATTTTTTCTTTGTTCAAATTACCTAGAATATTTTTTTTACCCCAATCATGAGAACACATCAGCACATCCCCATTATAATCTATAAAGAAATTGTAAGAAGGGTAAAAGCAAGGTTCTTTTACTGAGACATTTAGTGACTTAATTGAATGACCAGCGTTTTCCATAAAACCGCCTCTATTACTGATTGTTATCCCATAATCTTGCTCTGGCGGAAGGTACCTATTTCTTATAACAAATTGATCTCTTTTTAAATTTGCTTGCTCACATAATTTTTGAAATTTACTCATATCTTCTGGACCATCATATACACTTATTAAAAGAGTAGACAAACCTGAGTCAAAAAGTTTTTTAATTCTACTTAAATTAAGGACATCTCCATTGGTAATAACCTCAATTTTTGCCTTGGGTAAATACTTTCTTGTTCTTGCAATATTCTCAAAGCATTTTTTGTTTAATAATGGTTCATTAAATCCAGAATAAACAACTATTCCCTCATAATTATACTCTGATAGTTCCTTACAAATTTTTTCATGAAGTGCCTTAGTTATAAATTCTTTTTTATCAAATTTATTTATCCACTCAGGGTCGCTTCGAGGACAAAACACGCAAGAACGATTACATGTTCCAGAGTCGCTAATTTCAATAACTGAAGGTAGGGGAATTTTTGTACCTTTAATATACTGCAAAGAGTCAGTGACTATCTTTGATTTTCTTTTAATATTTTTATCTAAATATTTCATTATCAACTAATACCTAAATTACGACTTATAATATCATCTATCTTGTTAATTGAATATTTTGTTTTAACTTTTTTACCGTACCCATAATTTGCATGAATATAGTCGACTTTTGCGTTTTTAGCAGTTTGTTTATCGACCTTCATATCCCCAACATAAACTATTTCACTCTTTGATACTCTCTTTTTTTTCGCTAAATGATTTATTTGTTTTGGATTAGGTTTTCCTTTTAAATTTTTATATGGGCATAAAACTATGTCAACTTTTATTTTGAGTTTTGAAAGAATTGCTAACGTTCGAACTTTTTCTTTTGAAGTCAAAATTCCAATTATTTTTTTGTCTTTTTTAAGTAATTTAAAAGTTTTTAATACACCTTTGTGTATTTTAATAAAATTAAGATTTTTTAGAGAATTAATCTTATATTCATTTTCGAATTTTTTGTATAATTTTGGGCTTACTTTTAATTTCTTTAGAATTTTTAAAAAAGGGAAACCTATATAACGTAAATAATTTATAAAAGGAATTTTTACTTTATATTTTTTTGTTAACGTTTCCCAAGATACTTCCATATTTTTTTTTGAGTCTATTAAAACCCCGTCAAGATCAAATAGAAAAATTTTTTTTGTTCGCACTAATATTTTTTTCTGATAGGATTTTTAGGCATTTCATTGATCGCCTTAAGTAAGTCATCGTTAACATCAACAGAAAAGCTTGTACTTTTAGAGATAAAAGTTCCGATGGATATATTGTTTTCTAAGGCTCTTAGTAACTCAATTCCTTCAATTTCTTCGAGTTTGCCTATTTTTAATTTTGCAAATTTTTTAAGCGCCTCATTTTTAAAAGATACAATAGATAAATCTTTATAATAATTTATATTCTTATTTTTGTAATTAAAAGGTATAGGTGCTCTTGAAAAATAAAGAACTTTTCCTTTTTTATTAAAAATCACCTTCACAAGACTATTTCTTTCGGGATATTTTGTTGTCATTGAAGGAACCACAATTTCAAATTCTTTGTTTTTTAAGTGAAAATCGATTACTTTATCTATATCTCGAGGGTCAACTAATGGCTCATCACCTTGTATATCAATTACAAGTTTAGCATTAAATTTTTTTGCTATCTCTGCTATTCTTTCAGTACCATTAAGATGTTTAGTTGAAGTTAACATAGCTTTACCGCCAAACTCTTCTACGATTTTTAAGATTTTTATGTGATCTGTACATACAATAACTTTGTCTAACTTTTTTGAAAGCATAGCCCTTTTTAATGTATGAATAATAATTGGTAGTCCATCTATCTCTAAAAGCGGTTTTTCTTTTAATCTTGAAGAATTAAGTCTTGAAGGTATAAGTCCTATGATCATTGAAAAATTTTATAGTTTGTAAATTTTCTTAGCAAGATCAGATATTTTTTTATCATCACTTACTATATCTTTTAAAATTTTTGCAGTAGTTTTGAAATCAAGTTTTAAACTTAACCTTAATAAATCCATCCAATTTTTATTATTTTTTGATCTAATTTTTTGAATTTTGTTAATCAACAACAGGCCTTTTTTGATTTTTTTTTTATCTCTTTTTCTCATCTATAATAAATTTAATTCTTAGCTTTATATATCTTTAAAATATATTTTTTTTTTTTATAATAAAAAAAACTTGGGAACTTTTCATTATCACACACTCTTAGCAAATTAAACTGTGATTTGATAGACTTTTCAATATCAATTCTACTATTTTTTTTTCCTCTCCTCTTATTAAACGACCCTCGACCTTGTTGTTTTGTAAAAGTAATTTTTGGATATACTTTTAAAAATTTTTTTATAATTCTCACAATTTCAAAAGCTTGTTTTTTTCTTAATTCTTCGTAAAGTTCTGTTCCATCTAATTTAATTTTAGTTTTTAAACAAATCCCCCCCGAGTCTACTTTTTCGTGAGCTTTTATAAGGCTAAA
>MDTE01090386.1_pt1 | contig 11782 bp, 4 predicted proteins | sample 811231 | NCBI WGS metagenome assembly MDTE01 (sample SAMN05326651, study PRJNA326480) | marine metagenome | isolation source: seawater | place: Indian Ocean: Red Sea | collected 2010
ACATATAATGATTTTAATGAATCATCACCAGGTATGATGTTTATAGAGATGGCATCTTATATTGGAGATGTATTAGGATATTATATAGATGATACACTTAGAGAATCATTATTAACAACAGCACAAGATAGAGAAAATATTTTTGAACTATCAAAGATGATGGGATACAGACCAAAAGTCACATCACCAGCTACAACAAAACTAAGTGTGTTCCAATTAGTACCATCAAGAAGATTAACAAACCCAGTCTCATCGGGAGATTTAGCATTTGAGCCAGATGAAGATTATTACCTTAGAATTAAAGAAGGTATGGAGTTGGATGCAGATGGTGTTCAATTTAGAACAACAGATTTGTTAGATTTTGCAGATTCAACAGATAGAGAAACAACAATATATGAAAGAGATGGAGATACAAATAATCCTAAATTTTATTTAGTAAAAAAATATGTTGATGTTATTTCAGCCGAAGAGAAAAAGATTGAAATTACATTTAGTGCAACTCAATCTGAAAATGCGAAAATAGATATTCCTGATAATAATGTTATTGATATATTTGATGTAAGAGATGCTAACAATAACAAATATTACAAAGTTCCTTATTTGGGACAAGAAATGGTATATGTAGAATATTCTAATACTGAAGGACAAGATAAAGATTTATTTCAATTTAGAGATAGTGTACCACAAATATTAAAAGTAATAAAAACTCCTAGAAGATTTAAAGCAGTAACAAACCCAAATGGAAGTACATCAATTCAATTTGGTAGTGGGGATGCAGGAAAAAATGATGAGTTAATGATACCTACATTTAAAAATGTTGGATTAGGATTACCAAATTCAATAGATAAGTTAGGAGCATCTTTCGACCCATCAAATTTCTTATTAACTAAATCTTATGGACAATCACCTAAGAATACAACAATGACTGTTAAGTATTTAGTTGGTGGTGGAGTTAAATCAAATGTAGCAGCAAATACAATAAAAAGAATAACAAAAGTAGAATATGATGAGGATACCTCTTCATTCGACCAAACAGCAGTAAACTTATACACAACAGTAAAGAACTCTTTAGCAGTAGATAACGACCAACCAGCAACTGGTGGTAGAGGAGCAGAAACATTAGAAGAGATTAGAGAAAATGCAATAGCAAATTTTGGAGCTCAGAATAGAGCAGTAACTGCAAAAGATTATCAAGTAAGAGCATTATCCATGCCACCTAAGTTTGGTAATATTACAAAAGCATTCGTACAAGCTGATGGTAGATTGGATGATAATTCACCATCATCAGTTTTAGCATCACCAACCGCATTAGATGAATTTTCCAGAATAGTACAAGATATAGTTTCTGATGGAAAGGTTGAAGATGGTGAGATAAAAGAATCAATAACTAAATTCTTATCAAACAAAAAACAAAACATAAAAGAAAAAAATAATCCTTTTGCAGTAAATCTATATGTGTTAGGATATGATTCAAACAAAAGATTAGCTTCTCTTAATAGAGCAGTAAAAGAAAATTTAAAAACATATTTAAGCGAACATAGAATGTTAACCGATGGTGTAAATCTCCTTGATGGATTTGTAGTAAACATAGGTTTGGATTTCGATGTTAGAGTATATGGAGATTATAATAAAAGAGAAGTATTAACTAATTGTATTACTGCTCTTAAAGAATATTTTGAAATAGATAAATGGACATTTAATATGCCAATTAACATTGGAGATGTAGAAATGTTAATAGGAAACATAGAAGGAGTACAATCGGTTGTTAAGACTGAATTTAAAAATCTATGTGGTACGGCATCGGGTTATTCCGTAAATGAATATGATGTATTGGCAGCAACGAAGAATAAACAAATATATCCTTCGTTAGACCCGTGTGTATTCGAAGTTAAATATCCAGATAAAGATATAAGGGGGAGGGTTGTATAATGTATTATTTTTTAACAGCATCTAAAGATGCAACTATATTTCAACAACAACCAACTCAGAACACTGGGTTGGATGAGATATTAGAAGTGTCTAAAATTTATTATGGCTCGTTAAAAGATGTTGCCCGTTCTCTTGTTAAATTCGATACAAATACGTTATCACAAAGTTTAGTTGATGGGGATGTAACAATGAGTGTTGCTGAATTGGTAATGAGAGAAACAGAACCATCAGAAATTGCATTAAATTATTCATTAGAAATAAATCCAGTATCACAAAGCTGGGAAATGGGAGTTGGAACTCGTTTTGATGACATATCAATTGATGGAGTAACTTGGAACTATAGAGATAGTGGTTCAGATTGGTTACCATCAGGTGTACCTAACAGTGGAAGCGCTACAGGTTCTGATGATGGAAAAGGAGGAATGTGGTACACTGGTTCTCAAGTAACTCAATCATATGATTATGAATCATCGGATTTAATAGTAGATGTTTCTTCATCTTTATCATTCTGGATAGATGGGGGATATTCAAATGAAGGATTTATCATAAAACATAGTTCAACTAAGGAAAATGATGATGTTGATTATGGACAACTAAAATTCTTCAGTAAAGAAACTCATACAATATATCAACCAAAAATTAGAATTGGTTGGGATGATAGTCAATATGAAACAGGTTCATTAACCGCACTAGCAGAAGAATACAAAGTATCATTAAAACGATTAAAAAAATCTTATAAACTTGGTTGGAGAGGTGATATAGAGGTATTCGCAAGAGAATTGTATCCACAAAAAACATTTAGCAATACATTCGGATACTCCACAGGCAGTTTACTTCCAACATCATCATTCTACCAAATTAGAGATAATGAAAGTAATGATATCATTATTCCTTATGGTGATTACTCTAAGATTAGTACCTATGATAATAAAAGTAGGATTAAGTTAGATTTAACAAACTTTGAGGTAAACAGAAGTTATAAGGTAGAATTAAAAATAGAACGAAGTGGTTCTATAGAATATCACGATGATGATTATATATTTGAAGTAACTGAATAATGGCATTAGACAAACAAACAAGAATAGACGAACTTACCACAAGCGGTTCACAAGCCATCAAATCCATAGACCCATATGGAAGGCATAACTTCTTTGCAGAGCAAATGAAGAAAAAGAATGGTTCAATGGATGGTGAGATGAGCGGTAGACTTCATAGAAAAAAATACGATGAAGAACAACTTCTATTAGCTGTTGATACTGTAGTAGATGAACTTATAGGAGATAAGCCAAAAGATTTAGCTGCAGTAGTTTTACAAGAAGACTATGATTCTCTTTTAGCTCAATTAAATGCTTGTTTGGAGAGAGAAAAAGAATTACAATCAATAATAGATAACCTTAGAGCTAAGGTATCTGATTTAGAATCACAAATAGAAGGATTAAAAGCCGAATTAGATTCAGCTGAATTAAGAGTAGCTGTTGCAGAAAATAGTGCCGAAGCATTAGCAGATAAATACTCAAACACCGTAACAGATTTACAACAAGCTATTGCAAAATCAGTAGCAGAAGCAATTGAAAGAGTTTCATTGGAAGCACAAGTAGAAGGTTTAACTGCACAAAAAGAAGCATTAGTTAAGCAAGTTAGTACATTGGAAGAGCAAGTTGCTGGTAAGACAGCTCAATTAGCTGCAGGGGCAGAAGCGGGTGGAGATAAGTTTACTGTTAATTGTACTCCAAAATCATCTGATTCAACTTCTGCAGAATTATATTACTATAGTACAAGAAGAGGAACAAGAAACACTGGTTGGAAAAATGGACCAAATATTGAATTACTAAACACATTTACAGAACCAATAACTGTTACCTTTACAAGAGATGGAGATAAGTGGCTAGTACCACCACCTGACGTAACATTACAACCAGGTGAAAACAAAATTGTAAAGTGCGGACCTGCAGGTAAAAAAGCTCTAAACGGAAGAGGTAGAAAGAAAAATGATTACAAAGGAACATTGAGAGTAAAAGCAGCTGGCGCTGAAGTTAGTTTATATTATAAGAACACACATCATAGAGGATAATAATGGCTATAAAGAATTACAAAGAAGTATTAAACAAAGTAGCTCAGAGAGTTGATATCAAAGATAGAAAAATCTTTGAAAGAGGAGTCTTACCTTCTTATTTCGGTAGAGGAGTAACTGATACAATCGAATTTATTCTTTATGACCAAGGAGATAACCAATTACCACAGGGTGAAGAAGGAAAGATGGTTAGGTATGTAAATATTTCAGATGTAGAAAACATTAGAAAATATATTCTTATAGCAAGAGAACAAGCATCAAATAAACCAGCTGAATATTTTGTAGATATTGAAAGATTAATAAATGAGGCTGGATATAGTAACGGATTATTTAGAACTCAAGTAACATTATTAAATAAAAGAGTTGGTAGTGAACATAATCAAAATAAAGTTTGGATTCACGAAATATCACCATCAAGAACAGAGATTAGAGTATTACCAATTAAAGCTACAGATGAAAGATTAGCTAATGATTTAAATGAAAGATATAATATCTTATTAGAAAATGGAGATTTTAGAGATGATATTATAAATAGATTAGATGGGTTTACTAATTCTTTAAACGCAATTACTGTAAAGGAAAAATTAAGAGCTTTGTTTGGTGAAGATTATATAAATCAAATTAAAAGAGAATTTAAAATAGATAATTTCGATTTGTTTATAAACGATGTGGTTGATAAAGCAAGAGAAGCTATAAACTATTTTGTTACTAATAGAGAATTTAATATTAGAAGTAACAATTATGGTAAACCTTTATCTAACAATGTATTTGAATTTAAAGGTAAGAGAAAACAAAATCGTAGAGGTAGAAAAAGAAAACCATCGGCACAAAGATTAGATGTTAGAAGATTAATAAGAAAATCGAATAAAATAGTTTGTGATGTAATAGATTATTATTTACCATTAAGAAATTTACAAGTAAAATCTTTACCAACAATGGAATTATTGGAATCAAGAGATAAAGTAAAAAAGATATTACAAAAATTTAATTCAAGCAAAAGTATAGATACAAAGGTAACTCAAAGAAGAAGAATTGTAAAACCACAATCTCTTGTTTCAGCTGCAGCTGTATATAATCCACCAGCACCATTACCTAAACCAAAAAAGGAAAAACCAATACCATCTCCACCAGTAAAGGTAACTACTCCACCTATTTGTTACTACTACTATGCAGTAACTAATGTTAGCGCTCCAGATACGGCTGTTGTTAAATATAAAAATATGGGAGGAGAAGCAATATCATTTAATATACCAAAAGGTAAAAACGCAAAAATATGTGCAGAAGAAGGAACTGTTAAAGCATCAATATCAGGAGTTACTATTGTAAAAAAAGAACTTTGTATGGAGAATACTCCAGTACCTAAGTTTATAATACCAAAAACAACAGTGCCAGAACTTCCACCATTGATTGATTTAGACAAGATTCAAGAAGAAGTTAAAAGAAATTTGGAGAAGATGGATTTTACTAAAATAAAATTTGACTTACCAGAAATAAAATTACCACCAATATTTACTCCAGCATTTCCAAAAATTAATATTGGACCAATATATGCACCTGGTGCTACTGGGGATGCAGGAGCAGTACAAAATTTTAAACAATCATTACCAGTTGTACCACCTCCACCAATTAGAACAAAATTTCAAGTTCCACCAATTAATCTTAGTGCATTAAAAAACTTAGGAACAATAAAATTACCACCAGCTCCAAGATTACCAAGAAGTGGAGGAGGAGTTTCAGCAGGACCTGATTATGGAAATCCATTTGCAAATTCAGGCATAATGGGTGGTGGTAGAATGCAAAATAGGTTTACACCAGGAAATACATTTAGTGGATATAGGAAAGGAGGATAATAGATGGCGTTTAGAAGAAGTAAGAAAAGGCGAATGACCAAAAGAAGAAAAGCTAGTAATCCTTTTAAGGGAAAAAGGAAGAATATACCAACTAGCGTTAAGAATCGATTAAGTTCGATAAAAACTCCTGTGTCATTACCTAAAGTGGTAAAACCACCAACAGTACCTATTCCAATTCTATCAAACATACAAAAGATATTATCTACTCCAAGAGTTTTCCCAGCTCCACCAAAACCACCATTACCATCACCAGCCCCACCACAGATGGTAAACCCGCCTGTATTTAGACCAACAGCACCAATTAAGATATATCCAAAAACAAAACCAGCTCCACCAAAACCTAAAGTACAACCAATAATTCCTGGTAGAGGAGTTAAACAAGATAGAGGATTTTCAGATGTAGTATCATCAGGAGTACCACAACGTACTAGAGATATCATTTTAGGAAAGGATTTCGAAAGACCAGCACGACCTGGAGATATAAGTGCTATGGATGCTATTAGAAATAGAGGACTTAACAAAAGTAGAATTTCAACGAAAGAAGGATTAAGAGCATTTGATGAAACGGATAGGAGAGTAAGAGGAGTTCCTGGTGATAGAGCATTTGATGATGAGGTAAACAGAGCTGAATTAGGACTTCCAATAGTTAGTGGAGATTCACCGGGAGATAGAGCATTAATATTAGCTGGAGAAGCTATACCACCTATGCCAACCCCAAAAGACCAAGTACTAACAGTACCAAAAGGTTCAGATACAATAGGAAGTGGATTGGTAAATGTTAGAGTTAAATCAGACCCATCAGATGCAGAAATTTTAGTAAATGGTCGTTCAGTTGGTGCAGGTAATACACCTGGCGTATTAAACTTTAGTAAAAAAGAAATATTAGATAACGCAAAAACTATAACAGTTCAAAAAACTGGACATACAAATACAACAACCTATACTATACAAGGTAAAATGGTTGAAGAAACATTTGAAAAACAAGTATCGATACCTGTTTTTGATGATATAGGAATACAAACACAAGTTGATTATACGTTAGAGAACTATAGAAGATTTGGTGGAGGAACGGCATCATCATTTGAGCAAGCAGGATTAAATCCATTGATGCAGGGCAGATTTAGTGGACAGGGTTCTCCTGAAGCTAATATGTTAGCAAGAATGGGTGGAGGTACAGCCGGAGGGGCATTTGGTTATAATCCTGATAGACCAGGAATGGGAGGTTCTTCGGGAAGAGGTACATCAACAATAAGAAACGAATTACGAACCATTACTCAGTCAGTAAATAAATTCAAAGTTAAAGTTACAAAAAGAGTTAATGGTACTATTACTAATCCAGGTGAGTTTTCTGAATCAGGTGTATTTGATATGTATTTTGATTTGGTTGGAGCTAGACAAGACCCAGATCTGGGTGACCCAGACCCAGTAGTTGCAGTACCAGAATTATTAGTACTAACACCAGCAGGTGATAATGAAGATGGTTCTGAACTTACTCAATTATATTCAGCTACAGTTAATTCCAGTGGTGATGTACAAAGAATTGATAGTAATACATTCAAAGCAACAGAAGCTTTTAATATAACAATACAAGCAGCAGATTCTTCACAATATAGAATAAAAGATTTCCAATTATTAAAAGGAAGATTAGGAGATGAGGATTCGGTTGGGTTTGAAACTATACCAGCTAACCAATTAACATTAGATGTTGGTGGACCAATGACACTTTTAGTAAACTTTGAAAAAGTTTCACAAGTTCTAACCCCATCGGTAAGATTAAGCGGTACATCGTTTAGATATAATTTAGGTAATCCACAAAAGATACCTTTGGGATATGATGGAACAAATACAGATAGTGTTAGATTTCAACTAGGAGCAACAACAATAGAAAGAACAGAAGAATCAGGTATATTTGAAATATCAAAAACAATGTTCAAAAATGGAGCAGGTCAATATACTGGTTATGTGATTCCATCAAATGTAGGATATGGAGATGGAGAGCCACAAAGATTTAATATAAATGTTGTTAATGAAGTTGAAGTAGAAGAACCAGATATTGTAAATATTAGTTATCCTTCATTAATTAAAGGAGCAGATTTTAGAGGATACGATGTAAACTTTACAATTCAGTATCAATCAATAAATACAAATTTTGTTAACATTTATTTAGGTAGTAAAGATAACCTATATGGAAAATTCTCACCAAATCAAAGTGTAGATTTCAATATGTTAACTGTATTGAAAAAAATAGGTAATCAAATAAAAGAAACTAATGGTGATTTAAAATTTAATGTATTATTAATACCACACAACACTTCTACAAGCAAAGAAGTAATTGGTAAAACAGAAGTATTAGAAATAACTTTTGATAAAAGTGATTTAGACCTTCCAAGACAAAATGTAATAGATGATTTATGTAGTGCTTTTGAATTTGATTTTAATTTATTCGATGATGATACTTCTAAATATTTAACACATTTAGCTCATTTTGGTAAAGGAGATAATAAATTAATAGCAAACTGGGAAAGAGATGATGTAACATTTGCAGAATATAAAATAGACAAACTAACAGGACAACCAGACCCAAATATAAGACTTGATAATGGAAAGAACGATGCATTGGTTCTTAAAATGTACGAACCATTACCAAAAGAAGTTGAACCTAATCAAGAACTTTGGATTTCTAAAATAATAACTGCACCAATTATAGATGAGGTATCTATTGTAGATGATTCTAAACAAGCTTGTATTCATCTTCAAGGACCTAACTTTGGAGTTAATGCTTGTGGTTCACCAGCAGATACGGGATATGAACTTATAGATGAATTGGTATCAAGTGGTTCAACATCATCAGCTAAATTAATAAATACATTTGTATCACAAAGTGGAATTGATACTGAGAAATTAGATATAGAATATGTATCTTCATCTTACGATTATGCCGAAACAGAGTATGGATATAGTGTTGATGGCTCAATAGGCGAAACCTATAAGTTTGAAAACTTTGCACATTTTGGTTCTTCAGAAGAAAGAGCTAGAAACTTTCACTATAAAGTATCTTTATTAGAAATATATTCTGCTAGTTTAGATAGAATAGATAGTGGTAGTGGTAGTTCAACTGGTTCATTATCAGTAGTAAGAGAAAGAGAAAGTATTGTTAAGAAACAAAATGATATTAAAGTAAACTTTGATGGATTCGAAAAATTCTTATATAATTCAACATCATCATTGGCATACCCAAAAGAATCAGATGGTGTAACATTACAATCAACAGGAAGTACAGATACAGTAGCTTGGTATGATACATTATTAGTTTCATCATCAGCATATGATACATTAAATGAAAATTACTTAGTAAATAACATACCTGAATATATTAGAAACGATGGTGAACAAGAAGATTTTGTATTGTTCTTAGATATGATTGGTCATCACTTCGATATATTGTGGGCATATACGAAAGCATTATCAAAAAACATTAAAATAGAAGAAAAGAAAAGAGTTGGAATTAGTGATGATATGCTGAAGCATGTTCTAAAAAATTATAGTTGGATACCTCACTCATCACAATCAACAAAAAAATTATGGGAATATGTTTTAGGATATAGAGATAGCGCTCAAACATCTCAACTTAATATAACTGGTAAAGATTATGAAAATACAATTTGGAGAAGAATTTTAAATAACTTACCATATCTTTTAAAACATAAAGGAACTAAAAGAGGATTAAGCGCAGTTTTATCCACATATGGAGTTCCATCTTCACTTCTTACCATTATGGAGTTTGGAGGACCAAGACAACAAACCTCACAAACATCTACATACACGTTTGATGATAGAACATCAGCAGTTGTGATGCCAAACGATGAACAAAATACAAAGATATTAGTAGATTGGAATTTAGAAAATGATGCATCATCTTCAAGCGCAGTAGAATTAAGATTTAAAACATCTAATCAACATACACAATCAGTAATAACAAACGAACCTTATTGGAATCTAACATTAGAACATCAGCGTGGAAACGTAGGTAGATTAAACTTCTCATCTTCATTTGGTAGTGTAATTACAGAATCGGGTTCATTATTTAATGATGAATTTACAAACTTAGTTATAAACACAAACTTTGATTCAGCATCTACGGGAGATGCATCTGCTTCTATTGAATTGGTTGCGATGCAGGATTTCCAAGGAAGAATTAGAATGGAAATGAGTTCATCTACTGACTTTAAACCAGTAAATACAATAAACTCATATTTTAGTGGTTCACAATTATCAGTTGGTAATGGGTTTACAGGTTCATTGGATGAATTTAGAATATGGAGTTCAGCATTATCTGCATCTGTTATAAGAGACCATTCCTTTATGCCTGATAAAACATCTGGTAATCACGTATCATCATCTACTGAAGATTTAGAATTTAGATTGGATTTCGAAAATCCTGAAAACTTAAATGTTTCAACATCTATATCAAATGTTGCAGTTGGTGGTGGTTCATACAATGTATCTTACGCAACTGCTAGTGGATTTAGTACTAACACATCTTATCCATATCACTTTGAGGTATATGATAGAGAAGTTACTGCTAAAGTACCATCGATGGGATTCGGACCTGCTGATAAATTTAGATTTGAATCATCATCATTGACTGGAAATTTATCATATAAACAAAGAGTAACTAAAAAGGCATTTGATTTAGCACCACAAGATTCTAATAGATTAGGATTATTTGTTTCACCAACAAAAGAATTAAATATGGATATCATCAAATCATTACCTGATTTAAGTATAGATGATTACATCGGTGAGCCAGGTCATCAGTATAAAGATACTTATCCTGATTTAGATGAATTAAGAGATTATGTATTTGCAAGATACAATTTAAATATTTACGAATATATTAATTTAATTAAATATATAGATAAATCTTTGTTTGAAACAGTCAAACAAATGATACCAGCTAGAGCAAAATTAGTTGATGGATTATTAATTGAACCACACTTTTTAGAAAGAAGTAAAGAAGAAAGAAAAAAACCTACAGGAACAATAATGACTTCATCGCAAGGTGATTTTGATGTATCTAAGGGTTCTGTAGTTAACGTAGATTTATCATTACTACAAAAAGATAGTACCTTAAACTTAACATCATCAGTTGAGTTTGAAGCTTATAATCTTCAATATGAAACATATATTAGTGAAAGTTCAACTGTAGATTTAGATACAGCTTTCCTTAACTATAATACTGAAATAGATAATATTGCAACTACTAATTTAGAATCATCAATATTAAGAAACTCTGGTTCTACAGATGGAAGTTTTGTAGTTCCAATAGATACAGTAGTAGATGCACCAGAATCTTCTTCATCTGAATTAGAATCACTTACTGGAACATTTATTGGTTTAGATGATTATAGCTTTAGTAATATAGGATATGGATTGGGGCCTGTAAAAAATGGATATGGGCAAAGAATCTATAGGGATAAATTTAATAATTACAAAAAAGAAGATGTAAGAGTTTGGATTATTAAAAAAGAGAAAAAATTTAAACAAAAGATAAATATTGATTCAAAAGATAAATCTATAGGTACACAAGTTTCTGAATCAGTATCAAGATTTAAAACAATAGTATCATTTGTTCCATCAGCTTCAAATGAATATTGGACTAGTTCATTATCAGGAATGGTAGGAACAGAAGATGAGGATGGAACAATTGTACAAGTAACAGCAGCTGAGGGAATATTACCAGGTCATTATGAACTGGTATCGGAAAAACCAACTGCATTAGAAAATTTATATTTTAAAGGATGTAAACAAACACAAGCTACTACATTAGATGGAACACCTCCAGTAGAGGTATTTACTACTAATCCTAACACTCTAAAAGTATCAGATAGTGGTAGAGGAAGTGGTGAACCAATAATTGAAATAGAATAAT
>MDTE01114474.1_pt1 | contig 11782 bp, 8 predicted proteins | sample 811231 | NCBI WGS metagenome assembly MDTE01 (sample SAMN05326651, study PRJNA326480) | marine metagenome | isolation source: seawater | place: Indian Ocean: Red Sea | collected 2010
ACCAGTAACCGATTCAGCGACAATGTTTCAAATGGGAATCGATGGTGGCAAGCCTTTACCTGGCGAGCGAGGTGTGTCTCCCGAGTGGTTCTACAAAGGCAATGGGACTATCGTACGCGGTCCAGGTGAAGGATTGGAGATTCCTTCATTTGCGCTTGATGGAGGTGAGGAACCTGAGTTGGCTGGGTGCTATTTTATTGACAGAAATGGAACCCCGAGACGCGTTGGTTTTACTCTAGGCAATGAGTGGGCCGATCACGAGACGGAACGTATTAATTACTTGTACTTGGCTCCGTCTAAACTTAGGTCTTGCTCGATCGGTCCCGAGTTGGTTACAGATTTTGTTTTTGACGAATTATCTCTTGATTGCAAAGTGGAGCGTCATGGTAAGACAATTTATGAGAGTGGCCCCTTGTACTCAGGCGAGCAATACATGTCACATACCTTGAGTAATTGTGAAGATCATCACTTCAAGTACCCATTGCACCGTGTTCCTGGAGATGCGCATGTTCACTTTTTTGGGACAAGTCAACTGAGTTATACAACTCGTGACTGGAAATTTCAGCCAGGTGATGTGATCACTATTTCTGCTGAAGGTTTTAGCGCACCGCTTTCGAATCCTGTAGTTGGTGGAAGCCCTGATGAGGGTAGAGTGATACGGGTTACTAAAGCCTGACAATAAGGTTTTGCAGTATGGGGCATTAATTACCTATCGACGAAGCAATTAGTTTGCCATATATTCTTGCCCCTGCTTTAGTAACGTGTGAGCCGTCATACGAAATCAACTCTCCCTCATCGGTAAATAGTCGGCATGTTAATCTGGTTTCGCAAAATCCTTCCAGGACGTTTACAAATACATGATCTGGTAGAGAATTTTTCATGGAATTGTTTAATTCGACGATGTCCGGTGATGGAACTTGTGTAAAGGCATTCCGTTCTTCGACCGGAATACCCAGCATGGATTTTTGACTGATTGTGCCAAAGTTTTTTGTGCCGAATACAAATACCGGCCCTTCAAATGTATTGCGTAAATTATTAACACTTTTTGGTAATAGTTCAGCTACCCAAGGTTTCCATGATGATGCTAGCCATATTTCATCTGATTTTCCTAATAGATTTTTGACGGCTGGGCTTTCATAAGAGTCTAGGAAATCGCAGCGCGCCCGGTTTTTATGGGGAATGTTTTCAGTGAAGTCGAAGTCTAGAAAGAGGTTCCCGCATTCGCTGTTGATCTGAACGGTTGATATTTCGTAGCGAGTGTCCAAACCGTTTTCGTAAACAGCGTTAACAACGTCTTTGGCAAAACTGTCCCCAATAATTAGCAATTTTGTTTTTTCGTTATCAGAAAATGTTTTTAACTCCAGCCTGTCGAATCTTCTTTGGGTGTAATCGTTTACATCGATAAATTGCGTGAGCAGTTTTCTGTCTTCTGATCCATATCTGGTTGGAAACCCGTTCATAAAATACCCGGAACTTCCAAGAATTATGAAAATCACCGAGCAGCTGATAGAAAGCTTAAAAATAGTGGAGCGTGATAAATACGAGCGATTACGGAAAGGCTGCTCTACATATTTCCAGGAGAGGAAGCCGAGAAAAATTGCAAGAAGGCTCAAGCACAAATAGATGATTGGCCCTGACAGATTTATACCGCTATGTTCATAAAATGAAAAAATCGGTTGGTGCCAAAGGTAGGCTGAATAACTGATCAAACCCAAAAATACCAGTGCACGTGCTCCGAGGAAAGTTTTTGCATAATTTGATTTTTCTGAGAAAACTATTACCAGCCATGTGCCTGTTGCCGGGACTAAAGCGTAAAGACCTGGGAATGGAGTGGAATTGTTGAAAAACATCACTGCAATTACAATCAGTGTTATACCGACAAAACTAAGAACATCATTAATGGTTTTATTTGATGTGAGAGCCGGTATATTTTTTCTCAATAGCAGAGCGGCGCAAGTTCCGATTAGTAATTCCCAAGCACGTGTTGGCAACAGGAAAAATGCTGTGTCGAAATGGAGATTCGTGATTACATAGGATGCCGTTATCGATCCAATTATCACTAAGCTTAGTAAAGCGTAAAGCAGGAGTGTTCTTTTCCATACGGTCGTAAATATTAACGGGAAAAACACATAAAATTGTTCTTCGACTGACAGGCTCCACGTGTGTATCAAAGGCTTCAACTCTGTCGCTATGCCGAAATACCCTCTTTCCATCCAAAATAGGAAGTTTGCTATAAACAAGGGATTTGCTACGAGACTCTGAGAAAAATCAACAAAGTCACTAGGTAGCAACAGAATCCAAGCGAAAGGTATCGAGCAGGCCATTACTAAGAATAAAGCTGGGAGTATACGTCTGGCTCTTCGCTCGTAAAAACCGGCGATAGAGAATTGGCCTAAATCGATTTCGTTGACGATCAGTCTTGTTATCAGGTACCCCGAGAGCACGAAGAAAACATCAACACCGATAAATCCGCCACTGAAAATTTCAAAACCGGCATGAAAGAGTATTACAGGTAATACAGCGACTGCTCTTAACCCATCGATTTCACGTCGGTATTGCATAAATTTATTTAAAATAACCTGTAGTTGATCATTCTGAGTTATCTGAGCACATCGGCTACGGATATAGTTTTTCCAGATGGAGTCTTGCATAGCGCCGATAGCAACGCGTAGTATTGCTCGTCGATTCGTTCAGAAGAAACAGTGTCTCTAACATGGTCAGACATTGCCTTACGGTCTAGATCCGAAAACATGGTTGTTTTGATTATGGCATCCGCCCAGCAGGATGCTGACAGCGAGCGCAGGAATCCATTCTGCCCGTCTGTGATCCATTCACGGAAATTAGACTCGGCATGATTTGCTACGACTGGTAGCCCAGATACCAGCGCCTCCAATAGTGGCGTCCCCAAACCTTCCTTCTCAGCGGGCATGCAAAATATATCTCCAGTTCTCATGTAGTCCGCAGCATTTACAAAACCTGGTTTTACGAAAAGTCTGCCGTGCATTCCCTTTGATTCGGCGACGCTCACGAGTGATTCGATTTGGCTAGTGGTTAATCCTGGGACAGGATCGGAGGGGTCAGAGGGTGGACCTGCGAGTAAAAGCTTGTAGTTTTCAGGAAGAAGTTTTAGAACATCAAGTAGAAAAGAGTGATTCTTACTGCCGCGAAATTTTGATACGAATACTAGAACGGTGTCCTTTTCAGAAAAGGGTGTCAGCCTGGACCTTGCTTCAATTTTTTCTACTTTGGTTGCATATCGAAAGCGTTCGAGGTCGACAGGATTAGGTCGTACCCAAACATTTTCAGATAGTCCTACATTCTCACAGATTTCGCCTAGTTTAGAACTAATTGCGACCACCACGCTTTGGTTTGGGAACTCGAAATTTTTGTCATTGGCGCGTCTAGGAGGATATTGGTACGGAGACTGTACTACGTTAACGAGTTCGCGCATTAGCGGTATCTTGTGGACTCTAGCCCACTGAATAGCAGCCATCGTGGCAGGAGAGTATCCAAATACATGCAGGACATCAAAAGATTTTTCTTCCAACAGTCGTGTAACACTATTCATCTCTAATTTGAAAATTGCTGCCTGGGTTACTCTGCTTAGGAATCTACCGCGATTTATCGAGTGTGTCTTGCGAAGTATTGGAGACAGGACGCGTGAAACCTTTAGTCCGTCTTGGACGTAGTTCAGAGGTGAGAAAAACTCTGTGCTACTACAGATTACTTCTGTTTCGACTCCAAATTTGTGCTTTAACCTCAAGTGGGTGTTATGTGCGCGTAACCCTGAGCCAGAATATTCTGGAGGATATTTTGACGAGACCAGTACGGCTTTCAAGTGTGGTTAATCTCTCCTCTTTAATTTAGGTTACGATTGTCACCACGATATGGAGTTTAGACGTGAAGCTTATCTCTTCTGCAAACTCGTCTTATCGTCTATGTGTTTGTATTACTGTAAACCCTATTTTGGATCACCTACAAAAAGTGTGCGACCATCGTCGAATCTTTTTCCTGTTTTCAGAATTAACCGCTCAAGAATATTGAATCGCTGTTCAAAAAGATTCAAAACGTCATCAAGTTTGGAACCTTCGTAGGCTGGCGCATGCGATTCAAAAAGAAGTACACCTCCCTTGTTGACCAATGAATGGCACTTTGCTACATATTCTTGAATTGTATGCTGTGTATTCCCATCGAATGTCGAGTGATTTGCGAATGAGGTAACTACGTCGTAACGATGTTTAGACTTAAAATTCTCGAAACTTGTGTCATTGAATTTGATGTTACGCACTCCTAAATACTGTGCGGTCATGTATCCGATTTTATTTAGATATGGGTTTGACTCGATTCCTTCTACACTTTTGGCTGAGTGCGCAAGGTTAATTGACATAAATCCAGTATTGGAACCTATGTCAAGTACGGTCCGCCCCCGAACATGCTGAGACATATTTAGAGCTGATATCCGAGCCGTAGTGTCTCGCAATCCACTCACACAAATTTCATCTAAGCTTTGATAAAAATATCCTTCACCGTAATCATGAGAATCCCATTTAGTACTTTGTTCTAGTAGTACTTTGTTCAACTCAAAGTGAAGATTTCTAAGTTGCTCATTGTCTTTGATAGCGCGGTAATCGACACTTCTATTCGACAATCCATTTTTTTGGGTTTGTGAATGCGCAAAAAGCGAATCCAATTTAAATCGCCAAGTAGCGATACCTGAATAGCTTTTGTAGTATCGGAGATAGCTTTTCTTCATTATGTAGTTTCCTGATGTATCGATTCAGATTTTACTAGTAAAGTCATGACGTTCATTTTTACTTGTTAGTTCGTTTATCAGTGTGATGGAGCAATGAAGATTTGTTTAAGCGCTTTTTCGCGTATCGCAGGGTGCATGAAATGGTACGTTATGCCTTCCTCGGTCGATTGGCGCTTTCTCGTATGAGGCAATCGACCTTCATGTTTGGTTAAAATGTCACTGAATAACTTGGCTCGCAGTATTGGATCGTAGAAAGAGAAGATGGCCCGGTACAAAGTTTGGTCATTTGGGCGATCAGTATCGGAGATTTCAAAGGTCGTGGGATTTAAATCAGTGGTTTTGATAATGTCTCCAGTGTCAATTTTTTCATCCATGTAGAAACAAGTTGCTCCAGGCCGTCCGCGAACTAATGTTGACCAGAGGAGTCCATCCGCACCTCTGACATATGGCAGTTTGCCTGGGTGGATATGAATAAATTTTGATCTCGAATGAATTAGAGAAGTAGGCAAAATTCCTCCACCTGTGTAGAGAACAGTTGATATATTTTCCTTTATTAACAATTGCAATATCGCTGGGTCGCGATAATTTTTTATCATGACTTCTTTTATATCGTCGGAATATTTATTCCAAGTGAATGCTCCTGTTATTTCATCCAGTTTCTCACGAGGTTTTTCGATGGTGGCTGCAAGGCCTTTGGCTATAGAACTGTATAGTGACGGGTGTTCTTTGCGGATGCGCCTTGGCCAATACATTCGACGTATTTCTTGAACTTTGCGGGCGTATTTTGACCGTAAAAAACGTGGCATGAACTTGCCAACAGGTCTACTGTTACCTCCCGGTTCACCGTGTGTTGAGATCATGAGAATGATCGACGAGGGTTTGAATCCTGATGCCGCCATCATTGCAAGGTAGGCTCTAGAACCGGGACCTTCGTGAGCCAAGACTGTTAATGGAATTTTTTCCAATTGAGAGCTTCTTATTCTGTTAGTTCACGTAAACGTTTTTCGGCAAGTTTACTTAGTTGTTGAATTGTTGATTCATTCGCTCCTAGACCACGTGCCACATCTATGCCGGAAAATGCAGCATTGATTCGTTTAAGTTGTAGCCCAACGTTTCTTTTACTACGTTTTTCTGATGCACATTTGTTCAGTAATAGAAACAACATTAGTGGCCACCACTTGACCTCGAGTGGTGTTTTTTTAATTGCAAGTCGCCATTGCTTGTCGTAACTGGTACGGACAATTTGGTGAGCAGATAACTTGTGGCAAATTACATCTAAAAATTCATTTGTACGTGAATCACAAGGTTCGGATATATTTTGTGCTACCTGTAATAGGGATTCAGTGACATTATTTTCCCGTTCCGAATTTACAGGAATGGTCGTGATGTTTAATTCTTCAATAACGAATGACGGTATACCGACGATAAGTTTGGATAATGGATCTTGGTTGATCATTGATCTTCGTCAGCAATCTTTTCTATAAATTCGGCCCCGATACTTGCGCTGGCTCCTTGATTAAATACTCTTAGATCACGGCTAGCGCGGATTTTCCCAATTCGCTCATTACCTGTTGATAGCAAGTTGCTTATTGCATTCGGAATGCAGTCGATGTTCCTGAGTTCCAGAACATTTCCAATTTCGTTTCGAACCGATACCTCGATGGGTTCAATATCAATTTCTAGATATGCTGGATTGTTAACTTTTCGCGGCAGGTCAATGAAGAGTACTGGCTTTTCAAAACCGTAAGCGTATTCCATCGCTACTCCTGACCAGTCACTGATCATGAGATTTGAGATTTGCATGGATAAATCATTAGTAGTACATAAGTCAAGTTTGAATCGATCATGTGATCCAAATCGTTCATTGATGCGTCGTATTAATTCAGGGGATTTGCGTGTGGTTTCCGGGTGAGGTCTGGTGATCACTTGGTAGCCAGATTCAAGTAGGATATTGATCACTTTTTCTCCACACATTGGAAGTATCGAATTTTCACCCCAAGTAGGGGCAAGCAGAACAGTTTTTGTGCTTTTATGATTATTATCAGTGCTATCAGCTACATGTTTTTTATTTGATGTTCTTAGAGTGTCCAGTTGGCAGTAGCCAAGTTTCACCAGTTTTTTCTTGCGTAGGTTATATCTAGACTCACGGGCACGTGTTTCTTCAATTTGATAAGGACCTGTACAAAAAACAGCGTCGAAATAGTCAAAGGCTTCTGATCTATATCCCATATGCATGCTGATCATAGAGTGATGGGTGTAAATGTAATAACCACCGTGTTTCGACCTTTTAAGATGCATCGTTTCTATATCGGGGGTTGTAGTTATAAATACTGAGGATTCAAGGCTTGAATACACCCATGTTCTCGCTGTTCCTGACCCAATCCAATGGCTTGTTACCCTAGCTTTTGGGGAAGTTAAATTAGCAAGGGGGTCTGTCTGTTCTGACATCAGGATTTGAACATCGCGACCTCGGTTGATCAATTCTTGGATTAATGGTCCTAAATGTGGCGAACTAGGTTTTCCTTCTGAGTAGAAAACTATTCTTTTACTTTTCTTAGGAAGAGAATTGAATTTAAACGCATTTTTCCATTGTGTGATAACAGAAGCGACGACTCTCATCATGATATGTCTATAAATCCAGAGAGTGTGCCCATCGCGTGCATGTTGTTGTATAACTCAAGGTCCTCAGGTGTGTCCACTTCCAGCCAGCCGTTTTCGATTTTGATTGCTTTAGACCGCCATTTCATATCGATTAATATTTGCAGGAATGTGGTCATGTACATGTTGTCGAAATCTTTTCCGTCATATGTTTCGGATCGATTCAGACTGTTGTAGATGGAGGTGAGTTGTCCTGATAAACAGGGATTAAATTTTATTAGGCCTATGTATTGACCTTCGATTTCGGAACGATCTGATGGTTTTTTCCCGAGCTCTATTACATCTCCAAACTCGTTGAGTTTTAATGTCTCCGCATCATCCAGCGGATCGGGCATACGTGCTGACCAGTACCGTTCCCAATGGATATCGATTGGAAGGCATATAGGGGCGTTGCAATTTATAACGCGCGTTAGGATTTCTTTCTCGTAAATGATGTCGCCATAAGAAACGATAATAGGGCTGCCAGAGTTGAGAATTTCCTTGGCAAGAAATAACGTTGACACCATGTTTGTTTTTTCGAAAGCCGGGTTGTGGAGTTTCCGAATGCCGGCGATGTTGATTTTATTCGCGCAGTGTCCCGTAATCACTGTGATGTCGTGAACCCCCAAACTGTGTAACACTTCGATCTGTCGTTGCAATAACGATCGCCCAGCTATTTCAACAAGGCATTTTGGGGTTGTTGTCGTATATTGACCCATCCGCTGTCCAGTACCAGCAGCCAGGATAATTGCCTTCATGAGATAATTCCGCTGAATATTTGGGTGAATATTACTTTGTCCCACTCCGTGGCCAATTTTTCACGTTCGGGATGCCACATGATCCCCAAGATCTTGTGATTTTGGACTGCTGCAGCCTCGATTGTGCCATCCGTCGCCCATGCCATGGCTTGTAAATTTTGAGGCAAGTCACGCTCCATGATGCCTAGATTATGGAAACTGTTGACATCTATTTTTTTGTGACAGTTTGGGACTAAAGAGTTGCTGGTTTTGATGATGTGACGAACAGCCACATGGTTTTCGATTTGTTGAAGTCTTCCGCCAAAATGATTGAGTATCGATTGAAATCCGCGGCAGATACCTATCATCGGTAGATCTCGTGCAACACAGTATTCGATCAATGCATGTTCTAATCTATCTCGTTCGGGGTTAGCAGTTTCTTCAGTCGCGTATTCTAGAATATCTCCTCCACCAGTGAGCAGGACACCCTTAATCTCTAATACGCTGAGATACTTCTCGATATCTTTGATTCGATTGGGTAACAGGATTGGCAGAAACCCGAGGTTAGTCAAAAAGTTTGTCCAGCGCTGATCAAGTGAATCGCGTTTTTCATTAATTTCCGGAACGTTTATTACGCGCTGGGTTACTCCAATACGTATCATCGGATGACCTCGATTCGTCGTGATTCGCAATCTAGAGCTAATTCGATAGCGCTAGAAAGCGTCTTGTATATCTGCTCGCCAGTTCCGATTGCTGCAGGTATTGATAGCTCAGCAGCTCTTATACTCATGTGCGAGTTTGCACCACCGTACATGGTAATGAGTCCGGCTATGGGCATAGCTAGCAGCCAGTCATAACCTGGATCTGCATGGGGGATTAATACAATGCGATCCTTTATTTTAGATGGCGATGTTGTAGCACTCAGTGTTACGAGTTCAGCTTGCACCCGCTTGGTTGTTACAAAATTTGGTTCTTCATCGAATGGTATAAATGCTTCGATTTCAGATTTTTTAACGATTAATTCAGGTAGTTCTACCCTAAGAGCAACTTCATGAGATCGTTCGCCTTCTGCAATTTTTTTAGTTAACCAATCTTTTTTTTGACTGATTTCACAATTCCGAAGATTTGAGATATCGCTTAGATCTATGTGTGATAGTTGATCGCGTGAAATCCCTAAATCTTTTCCGAAATTAACAAACTCTTCCAGAGCAGCGCTGATGTTTTTACTGAATAGGAATTTCGCATATTCCCTGTCCTGAATGGACTCCCTCAAGAATGTTTCAAACTGGGACACTGTCCAATTGAAATTCAAGTGTTTGATTTCTTCGGATATATGTTTGCGCGTCTTTTCATCCCAGAAGTCTGAACGTAGCTTATTGTTGTTACTTTGTTGCGTAAGTGAAATAAGCGGCCTGAGGTACCGTTCAGGATCGTCAGCGTACCTTAAATTGGCAACATCGTAGGTGCCTGGCCGAAGATGTCCGTATTGTTCCACGAAGATTTCCCATGTCAATTCACCCGTTCTGACAAGGGCTGCATCAGTTTCGAGTTGTGTTGCAACTGTTGGGACCTGTTCCAAAAACGCTGTGGTTTGCTCAATGGTGGTGATTCCTTTGCTCTCTAAGCTTTTTAATAGTGCTACGGCGATGAAAGCTGTACGTGCCATGTGAGCGAAGGGAAGAGTTCCGAATTGCTTACAGTCTTCAAGCAATATGAATGCGCGATCGACTGGTGCTGCACTAGATTGCATGATGTTGGAATAACGTTCATTTAATATCGAAAGAAGGGCGCGATCCTTCGACCTTCTCTTGGTGGCTGAGTCGGTTATGTTGTATAAGGCGTCGCGGAAAAGCTTTATTTCGTGTGGTGAAATTCCAATGTCTTCAAGTGGCTTTACCTGACTCTGAAAGTCAAATGTTAAACACGTGATCGCGATTTCAAATTCCACCCTGTCGTGGAGATGCGGCTCCTGCTCAAGTCGATTCAGGTATAGATTCACTAGTTTGTCTGCCAGATCATCCGGGACGGCTGCAGGTATGAACGAATTAAACATTGCGCGAGTGTCGATGTAAGGGTGTCCACCTAATTGATACAGGAGTGGATATGGTGTGACGTCGCGGTACCCATATTCTTTACGTTGACAAGACCATATATTGTCCGTGACTAGAAATCGGTACAGAGATACTGAAAGTTGCCTTGGTCGAGTCCCAATGATCTCGGCCGGGTTCCAGTCGGGCATTGTTCCCAGGATGGTTCGTTTGCCAAATAAAGATGGTGCAGGCTTATTCAGTGCATTAATCTTGGTCTTAATCGATTCGATTTCTTTATCAATTTTGCCGTCCCAATCTTCGGTTTCATGAGTTGCGATCATCGTCAGTGGCCTGACCTGCAGAATATGAATGCAATCACGTTTTGTAATGGCGAATTCGATATCCAGAGCATCATGGCTGACAAGTCTTTCAATCTCTTTGATTGCAGGGACTAGGTTTCGTATATGCGGTGGAAGATTAGACAGATTTTCTTGAGCATGGCGGTATGCTACGGCTAACTTCAGATTGCCTGAGTTCCCCGAGGTAACGGTAGTTGTGTCATCGCTACTGTCGTCGTAATTAATAGTGTAATAAGGAGCACCATTTTGCATTGTCCTGCTGGTTGCCACCCCATGTACGGAAAGATCTGTAACCATTTCTTGAACGATTACATTGTCTCTGGGACCTTGTGTCTGATAAGAATCAAATACGTTTCCAATAGCTTCCAATAGTGCTTTGCGATTACCTGGAGGAACATTCAAAGCAGAATGATATTTTCCCGCCTCGGATGTTGACCAACTATCCTCACTGTTGGCAGAACTGCGAACCGCTAAAAGGGATGCAGGAAACTCGGCAAATACTTTCTCAATGATATGTTCAGGATTAAGTTTCCATTGCGTGAAGGTGAACTTAACCAATGGGTCAATGACCGATAATTTGACAAGAGGAGCGAGTGTTTCAAGGGCTTCAGCTTTTGAACGTAGGATGAACTTAGCGAGATCCATCCGATCGTTCAGTTCAGCCCAACTGCCACCTATATCGATTGCCCGTATCTTAATCTTCGAATTTATTATCGCTGTTAAAATTGCAGGGACATCTAAATTCGGTGCATCGAGAGGGAGTTCTCCTCGTATTTTTGCAATTTTTTCAGTTGCTTTTGGTCCGAACTTCACGAGTCCAGTGAATTCCGCGTGTGCGTCTGTGATGGGTATGTCGCGACCAATTGCCACCACGTTATCGTTAAGCAACCTGACTTTTTCAGCCATTTTGCGATCAGTTTGAGTCCGGTTTGCATATCGCTTTTGCCATGTGGTGTCTACTGCTATTACAACTTCCTCGGATACCGAAGTTAGGAGGTTGACAGCAGTTGGGGATATAACGGTGTCTGCATAGCAAGAGTAGTTAGTGGTTTTGGGGACCAAGGGGGCTTTCAATAATGAGGTGCCACTGCCGGTGCGATCCCAATCTGTATTGAAAATAAAATCTACACTTGGAAATTCAGCTTTGATCTGGTCTGCGCCATACCCACCTATGAAGTGAACGGCTGCATTGTTCAAGGTTTTGAAGGCTTCAATGATCCAATCAAGGACAACTTGATCTGTACTTGTGGGAACTAATGCCGAGGG
>MDTE01002824.1_pt1 | contig 11781 bp, 10 predicted proteins | sample 811231 | NCBI WGS metagenome assembly MDTE01 (sample SAMN05326651, study PRJNA326480) | marine metagenome | isolation source: seawater | place: Indian Ocean: Red Sea | collected 2010
AACAAGAGAATTTGAAGAAAGATTTTTAAAGGTTGGAATAGGTTATAGAGTTCTTGGAGGAATAAAATTTTATGAAAGAGCCGAAATTAAAGATGCAATTTCTTATCTTAGAATTATTAATCAAAAATTTGATGATTTAGCTTTAGAAAGGGCTATTGGTACTCCTCGTAAAGGAGTAGGGGAAAACACCATAAATCAATTGTATACGTTTGCTAGTAAGAATAAGTTGTGCCTTGAAGACTCAATTGTAAAAAACATTGAACTAAATCTATTAAAACCCAAGATTAAAGGTGGTTTATCTCAATTCTTAAATATGATTAAAAAATGGAGATCAGACTTAAAAACAAAAAAACATTATGATTTATTAAAATTAGTTCTGGATGAATCTGGATATTCTCAGATGTTAAAAAATAAAAAAGACCTAGAAAATGAAAACAGATTAGAAAATTTAAAAGAACTTTTAAGAGCTATGCAGGATTATGATAATCTTCAAAGTTTTCTAGAGCATGTTGCGCTCGCTACATCGATTGATCAAGAATGGGAAGGTGAAAAAGTTAATTTAATGACAATGCACGCGGCCAAAGGATTAGAATTTGATGTAGTTTTTTTACCGGGTTGGGAGGAAGGACTTTTTCCTCATCAAAAGTCTCTTGAAGAAAAAGGAGATTTTGCTTTAGAAGAAGAGAGAAGATTAGCGTATGTGGGTGTAACCAGAGCAAAAAAAGAAGCATTCATATCATTTGCTATGAGAAGAGCTTATCATGGTGATTGGATGGACGCTCTACCTTCAAGATTTGTAAATGAAATCCCCGAAGATAATATAGAAAAAAATGAGGAAACTTTAAAAGAAATAACGGATGACTTTGATTTTAACCAAGACCAAGATTTTGAGTCAAATAAGGAATATCGTAGTCCCGGTTGGGAAAGGTTAAAAAAAAAATTACTTAAATGAAAAAAGTAAAAAAACTACTTTCCGATCACAAAATCGATGGATACATCATTCCAAAAAATGACGAACATTTTAACGAATATATAGAACCTTCAAAAGATAGATTGAGGTATATTACAAAATTTTCAGGCTCTGCTGGATTTGCTATAATTTTAAAAAATAAAAATTACCTTTTTGTTGATGGAAGATACACTTTGCAGGCGCAATTACAAAGTGGCAAAAGCTTTGATATTTTAACTTTACCAAGTAAATATCCTGGATCGGTTATAAAAAAAAAATACATAATTGGTTTTGATCCAAAGCTCCATACGGAAAGAGGTTTAAAGATACTTTTTAGAAAAACTAAATGTATATTAAAACCTATTGAACAAAATTTAATAGATAAAATTTGGTCAAGAAAAAAAACAATTCACGTTCAAAAATTTTATAAATTGAAAGATAAAGATGTGGGTCAAAGTTCTAAAAAGAAATTAAAAATTTTATCAAATATTTTAAAAAAGAATAAAGCTGATTTACTTTTTGTATCTGCTGCTGAGAATCTAGCTTGGTTACTTAACATTAGAGGGAGGGACTCGGACTATTCTCCAATACCAAATTCATATTTATTTGTTGATAAAAATCAAAATGTATATTTGTTTTGTAAAAAAGGACAAATTGGTAAAAAATTAAAAAAAATAATAGGAAATAATGTGAAATTTATAGATATTAATTATCTTAAAAAATTTATTCTGAAAATTAAAAATAAAAAAGTTTATTTAGACTCATTAAGTTGTTCAATTTTTTATAAAAATATTTTAAAAAAAAATAACAATATAATTGATCAACAAGATCCTATTTATAGTCTTAAATCTATAAAAAATAAAACTGAAATAGCGAATATTAAAAAAGCTCATATTATTGATGGAGTAGCCCTTACAAAGTTCTTGATATGGTTAAAAAATAATTACAATAAGAAAAAGATTACTGAGATAAGCGCACAAGAAAAGCTTTTAAAATTTAGAAAAAAAAATAAACAATTTAAATTTTTGAGCTTTCCAACTATATCAGGAGCTGGTCCCAATAGCTCTATAATTCACTATAAAGCCAGCAAAAAAAGTAACAGGATTTTAAAAAAGGGCGACTTATATTTAATCGACTCTGGAGGTCAATATAATTTTGGTACCACAGATGTTACAAGAACATTATCTCTAGAAAATGATAAAAAAAGAATTAAAGAAATTTTTACTAGAGTTTTAAAAGGCCACATAGCTGTATCAAATTATAAATTAAAAAAAAACTCATTTGGAAGCAAAATTGATAGTGAGGCTAGAAAATCTTTAAAAAAAATAAAGTTGGACTATCCTCATAGCACTGGTCATGGAGTTGGATATTTTTTAAATGTACATGAGGGACCACAGGCATTGTCTAAAGTGAATAAGATTAAACTTAAAGAAGGGATGGTTTTATCTAATGAACCTGGATATTATAAAAATGGAAAATTTGGAATTAGAATAGAAAATTTAATTACGATCAAAAAGTTAAAAAATAAACTCAAGTTCGAAGATCTTACTTTGGCCCCTATTGATAAAAACTTAATTAATAAAAAACTTTTAAATAAAGAAGAGATTAAATGGTTAAATAATTACCATAATAAAGTCTTTTTTAAATTAAAAAATCACATGAATGGTATTGAATTAAAAAATTTAAAATTAGCCTGTTCAAATATTTAAAAAATCATACCATTCTTTCTCTGAAACGATTTTTATCTTTAATTCTTTTGCTTTTTCTATTTTTTTTTTTGTAGGTTTCACGTTGCCAACAACAAGAATGTTTAATTTTTTTGATATGTTTCCTAGTACTTTTCCTCCATGTTCCTCAGCCAAAGATTTTGCCTCTGATCTACTCATTTTTTCAAAACCTCCAGTAAACATAAGGCTTTTACTACTAAATTTACCTTTTTTATTTGTAATCTTAAAATTTTTAATTTGTAGAACGCCGATTAAATCTTTGATTACCTCTATATTTTTTTGATTAGTAAAAAAAGTGTTAATTGAATTAATTTGTGTATTTCCTATTCCATCAAGTTCATTTAGATTATTAAGTAATTTTTCTCTTTTCGATGAATTAAATAAGTTAGAAAAGTTATCAATTGATACAAAGAAATTTCCTATTATTTTTGCATTTTCCTGACCAATATGTCTTATACCAACAGAATATATAAATTTATCTAAAGAAATCGAACTTGCTTTTTTTACTGCATTTTTTAAATTGTGAATAGATAAATTTCCCCAACCCTCAAGTTTCAATATTTTATTATAATCTAAAGTAAAAATATTAGCGGGAAACTTGATCAATTTTAAATCCCATAGTTGTTCAATAACTTTTTTTCCTAATCCGTCAATATTAAATGCTTCTTTTGAAACTATATGTTTTAATTTTTCTTTAGCAGTATAATCGCAGTCATAGCCCCTTAAACATCTTCTTACTGCATCCTCTTTTTTCGTAATTGTATTGATCTCTTTGTGAGTTTTATAACCGCACAAACACTTTTCAGGAAAAAGATATTTTTTACTATTGATCGATCTTTTAGATTTATCGACAGTGACTACTTGAGGTATTACGTCGCCAGCTCTTTGAATTACAACAGTGTCCCCAATACGAATATCTTTTCGTTTAATTTCATCTTCATTATGTAAAGTAGCATTTGATACTACTACACCTCCGACTGTAACTGGTTGTACTTTTGCAACTGGCGTAATAGCTCCTGTTCTTCCAACTTGAATAGCTATATTTTTAATTTTTGTCGTAGCCTTTTCTGATGAAAATTTATAGGCAATTGCCCATCTTGGTGAGCTTGATGTATTTCCTAATCTTGACTGTAATTCAACATTATTAACTTTGTAAACTAGACCGTCTATATCGTAGTCTAATGAAGCTCTTAAACTTTCAATCGTTTTATGATGATCCTCAATCTCACTTAAGTTTTTTACTAGTTTGCTGTGAGGGTTAGTTGAAAATCCCCATTGATTTATTTTTTTTAAAAATTCTGATTGAGTTTTAAAAATCATTGGCTCAACAACTCCAAATCCGTGAGCAAAAAATTGTAAAGGTATTTTTGCAGTTTCTACTGAAAACTTTTGTCTTAATGACCCACCTGCTGCATTTCTTGGATTCGCAAAATTCTCTTTTATATTCTCAAAATCATTTTTTCCAATGTAAACCTCTCCTCTTATTTCTAATATGTTTGGAACTTGTTTAGAATCAATTTTTTTGGGAATTTGATTAATAGTTTTTAAATTATCTAAAATGTCTTCCCCAGTTTCGCCATCACCTCTTGATAACCCAGTTTTTAGTAAGCCATTTTCATAAATTAATGAAGCTGAAATACCATCTATTTTTGGCTCTGAAAAAATATCAATAGCAGAACCATCACTTTTTAAAAAATTTTTTATTTTTTTTAAAAAATCATTCATATCTTCTTTTCCAAAAGCATTGGATAAGGAAAGCATTGCTTTTTTATGTTTGATCTTTTTAAATTTTTTCGAAGGTGGAGATCCTATTATATTTTGAATAGAGCCTCTCTTTTTAATAAAATTATACTCGTTTTCTAGAAAAATTAATCTTTCTTTGATTTTATCATATTCAGAGTCTGGTACGGAAGGAGAGTCTTTTTCGTAATATTGTCTATTGTACTTTTTTATTAATTTTATTTTTTTTTCATATTCTTTAATTAAATTATTTTTTTCCTTTTTCATTATATTATTCCAATATTCTTTTTATTGTTCTTTTAATGAGTCCGTCATCTTTTTTCTTAGATTTTTCTTTTTTTTTGATTTGATAGTTTTTATTAAGTATTTTATACGAACGCTCATACCATTCTCCAGAATTGTAGTTGTAACCAAGAAGTGCTACAGTTGCTTCAGCCTCCTCCACTAAACCGATATTGTAATAAATTTCAGTTAGTCTGTGTAGAGCTTCTTCTATGAAAATGGTCTCATTATAATTTTCAACTATAGTTTTAAGTCTGTTGATAGCAGCAATCCATTTTTGCGTTTGAATATAATATTTTGCAACGAACAATTCTTTTGCTGCTAATTGATTGTTGATTAAATCAAGCTTAAACTTCAAATCCAAGGCGTATTCGGTATCAGGGTAATTTTTTAAAAAAAAATTAATCTTTTCTTTTGATTTCAATAATGGTGTAATATCTTTTTCTTCGTCCAAAATTCTTTCATAATAAGAAATAGTAATTAAATAATGCGCATATGGAATATTTTTATCTGCAGGATATTTTTTTATAAATTTTTCCAAATTTTCAATGGCTTCATCATAAAAATTAATTAAGTAGTAACAATAGCTTGACATTAAAGAGGCTTTAGCTGAAAACTCAACTCTATCTAAAATTAATTCTGCTTCTGTAAATTGTTTTGCTGCCTGAAAATAAAATCCTCCATCCATATTAGTTATTGCTTCTTGATAAAGCTCCATAGCTTTTTCTTTATCACTCGGCTCTTGAAGAACTTCAGGCTCTTTTTTTGAACATGAAAAAAATAGAAAAAATATTAGAAAAAGGAAAATAGTTTTTTGATACATAATTAAACATATCAAAAAAAATTAATTAGGTAAATTTTTAGATTGTTAGACACCCACAGCAAAAGCTCTTTTGTTCAAGCTCTCTTTGTGGCTTTTGCCGTCATCTGAAAAACTTTCTAGACTCCAATTACTTTTATCAGCAAAAAACTTTCTTAAAAGTGAATTCGTAAGTAAATGACCGCCTTGAGAAGTTTTAATGTGGCCAAAAATTCTATATCCTGAAAGCATAATATCTCCTAAACAATCTAATATTTTATGTTCAACAAACTCATGTCTGCTTCTAAGTCCATTTTCATTTAAAATTTTATCACCTTGTACAACGATAGCATTTTCTAATGATCCACCTTTGGCTAATCCTTTACTTTTTATAAAATCAATATCTTCATATAAACAGAAAGTTCTTGCATTATAGATTGGTGTCAGATTCCCCTCGCTCAATTTAAATTCTTTTCTCCTAGTTCTGATCAAAGGATTATTAAAAACAATCTCAAAATCAATAATTAAATCTCTGTCTAACGGTTCAAGAGAAATATATTTTGGTCCATCTTTAATTTCTATTTTTTTAAGTACTTTAATAAATTTTCTCGGCTCATTTTGTTCTTTTATACCAGAACTTTTAATTGCCTCTACAAAGTCAAAAGCTGATCCATCCATAATAGGAATCTCAGGCGCATCTACTTCTACTAAAGCGTTGTCTATCCCTTCACCATAAAAAGCTGCCATTAAGTGTTCGATTGTAGAAACAGAAATTCCATCAGAGTTTTTTAGTTTAGTACATAAAACTGGTTCAATAACATTGTCATATTTTGCTTTAATAATGTTATCGTCATCTAGGTCTACTCTTTTAAAAATAATACCGGTATTAGGATCAGCAGGCTTAACTACCAGGTTTACTTTAACTCCATTATGCAAACCTATACCTTGAAGCTCTATAGTTTCATTAATTGTTTTTTGGGTATAATTTTGCATGAACTTTTATACAAAACCCTTTTTAACACTTGAAAACAACTAATGTTTCAAAAAAATACAAAATTAATTTTAACCAAAAATAGTAGTAAAAATTCTTGAAATTATTGACTTTTTAGTTTGAATAATAGGTATAGCTTCTCTCTCCCACCCCTTACCCATAAGTTCAGCAGACCCTATACATGCCCCAAGTTTTTCATCTAGAGCAAGTTGATTAAAAAAAACTTTTTGGTTTTTTGAAAATTTACTTGCAAAACTTTTCTTAAAGTTTTTAAACATATTTTCATCCTCAAAAAAAAGATAAATATCAATATTTTCGTTTTTTAAATATTTTAAGTTTATATTTTTTGTAAAAATTAAATTTATAATTTCCTCTATTCTTGCTGAAATTACTTCATCTAAGTGGCTTAAGCTAATTTTTCTAAATTTATCACCTTGAAAAAAATTTTCTTCTAAATAATTATTTTCTTTTTCATCTAAATTTTCAAATGAAATATTTTCGAAAATATTTTTAACAATATCAAGATTGAGGGAACAAACTTTTTCAACATCAGACATTATTATATCACTTCCAAAAGAAAAATTATCTGAATAAATAAAAGATAAATTTTTGAAGATTGAAATTTTACTTCTTCTTTTATTAATATTTATAATTCCTATAGATTTAGATATCCTTTTTTTGTTAATTAAGTTTATACCATCTGCAAAGTTTTTAAAAACTACTCTTTCAATGTTAATATGGCATTTATTAAAAATTAATTTTAAATTTTTTAAATCATTTTTTGGCAAAAGAAAAAAGGTTAAGTGTTGATTATAAAACTCTCCATATAAACCAATAGGAATTTTCTCGATGTTATTTTTATCTAAAACAAATTTGGAATTAAATAAATGTATTAAAGATTCATTGGGTTGATTTTCTGAAATAATTTTTTTATATCATTTAATATAAAGGAAATATCATCATCTGTAATTTGAGAGCCCGATAAATTTTTATAACCAGAAACATTTATACATTTGTATGTATTTTGATCGCTTATTATTGTGGCACTTTTAAAAGTAAAGCTTATTTTATTTTCTATCGAATTCAGACTTTTTTTGATAACTTTTGAAATATTTAATAAGTCAATAACTTTGCCATCGTAGATGCCTTGAGATTTTACCGTCTCGGAATAAACAATCTTAAAGTCGAAGTTTTCATCATATTTAACAACTAGAAAATTAAAATTTTTATCATTAATTTCAACAAATAAATAAGGTTGATCAATTTCCATAAATTTAATTTAAGATTAACTGATTGTTTATTCTGTAATCAAAAATTTTATATTTTTTAAAATCATCATCATTATATACCAAAAGAAATTTCTGTAAAATATCTCGATAGTTTTCTTTTGGTAATTTGACGATTATTTCATTTTTTAAAACTATATCCCACCTTCCAATATCCAAATAATGTAGGCTCTTAATTTCATTAATAGGAAAATTAATTTTTTTTAAATCATTAAAGAAACTTTTAAATTTAATTTTTTTTCCAAATATAATTGGCAGGTTTAAAAATTCTTTAAATTCAATATAATTTATCAGTTTTCCTTTTTCAGATATAAAAAGTTTTTTTTTACCATCCATGTAAATAGCTACTGGCTTTTTCTCATTAATTATTATTTCAAGAGTTTGTGGATAAATTTTATTTACTTGAAAACTTGATACAAAATCAAATTGCATAATTGTAAATTTTATTTTGTCCTTATCTATTAAAAGAATATTTTTTCCTATTAAATAAGATAAATTTTCAATGAGTAATTTTTCGTCTATAACTTTTGTATTCCTAACCTTTATATTTTTAATTGGTAATACTAAACTTTTTTTTTCAATTTGATTCTTGGGGACATAAGTAGAAAAAAGTAAAAATAAAAAAGATAATAGTATAAATTTAAATGACTTGCTCATTTGTTGATATTTGCATCTAAAGCAATAAGCTTAACAAGATTTTCAAATGAAATGCCTTTGAAAGATGCTATTTCAGGAACTAAAGATAAGTCTGTCATTCCAGGCTGAGTATTAATTTCAAGCAAGTAAAATTTATTTTTGAAATATTTAAAATCACATCTTGTTACACCTCTGCATCTTAAAATTCTATGTGTTCTTTCTGCGATTTTTAAAACTTCTCTATATTTAAGATTTGGTAAGTTTGCTGGCATAATGTGAGAGGTTTGTGCAGACTTTTCATATTTAGCCTTATAGTCATAAAAGCTTCGTTTTGGTTTTAACTCTATCGCCCCCAAAGCTTTATTATTTAAAACAGCAACTTGAACCTCTTGACCTCCTATAAATTTTTCAAAAATTAAATTTTCGTATTTTTTTTTAAGAACATTAGTAGCTTTTTTTATTGCTTTGAAATTTGTGCAAATTTTTACACCTATACTCGATCCTTCGTTTGATGGTTTAATAACTACTGATGAACCTAAAGAATTTTTCTTTATTAAAGATTTCAAATTTTTTTTTTTTAGGTCTGATGATTTTAAAACAAAATATTTTGGAGAAAGAATTTTATTATCTTTAAATATTTGTTTGGAAACTGTCTTATCCATTGCATTCATTGAAGCGATTACACCAGAGTGAGTGTAGGGTATTCTCAAATACTCAAAATAACTTTGTGCATTACCATCTTCTCCATCTTTGCCATGTAATGCATTAAAAATTAAATCAACTTTTGATTTATCGATCTCATTTAATAACTGCTTAGCAGGGTCAAATTCATTTACTTTATAACCAATTTTTTTAAGAGCTTTTATACAAGCTCTCCCAGTAGCTAAACTTATTTTTCTCTCTTTGGAAGTGCCGCCTAAAACAACTAAAACATTTTTCTTTTTCATATATTACTATCTCTCACCTATAATTTTAATTTCTAATTCCAGCTTTATCCCAGTTTTTTTAAGAACTTCTTCTTTTGTTTTATTTATAAGTTGTTCAATTTCAGTAGCTTTAGCATTTCCTTCATTAACAAAAAAATTACAGTGCTTTTGAGAAATTTTTGCCCCCCCAACGAACATTTTTTCACAATTTGACTTTTTTATTAATTCCCAGGCTTTATAGTTATTTGTATTTTTAAATGTACTTCCACAAGTTTTAATTTGACTTGGTTGAGATTCTTTCTTTTTCTTTAAAAATTCATTTTGTTTTTTTTCAATTTTTAACTTATCTAATTTTAAACCTTTTAATTTTGCACTTAAAATTATAAAATTATCAGGTAAATCACATCCTCTATAAAAAAATTTGATCTTATCTTTTTCTATTTCAAATATTTTCCCATTTTCATCAATGACCTCAACTGAAACTAAAATTTTTGATATTTCATTTTCATAACATCCACTATTCATAACTATACCGCCGCCCAAAGATCCAGGTATACATGACAAAAATTCAAAATTTGATAAAGAGTTGTCCTTAGCAAAGTTCGATATTTTTTTATCAAGAGTTGCTGCTCCTGCATGAATCGTGTCATTATTTATTAAATTTAAAAATGAAAATTTTGATCCCAATTTAATAGTTACTCCGTTTATTCCTGCGTCTCTTATTAAAGTATTAGATCCAGCGCCTAGAATAGTAGTTTTGTTCTTTGTTTTTTTTATTTCTTGTAAAAAAGAAGATAATTGAGCAACACTATTTGGTCTGAAAAAAATTTCAGAAGGGCCTCCAAGATTAAACCAACTATATTTAGATAAAATTTCATTTTTATATATATTGTCACCATATAGTTTTTTTAATTCATCAAATTTTAAGCTCATATTTTACCTTTTAGCTCTCTCATCCATTTTGAAATTGATCCTGCTCCCATGCCAATGACAATTTCTTTTCCAACTAAACATTTGTTTAAATATTTTTTTATATCTAGTTGATTTTTAATAATTACAACTTGAGTTTTTGAGTTTTGAGAAATTAATTTTGCTAAACTATCTTGATTATAAGATAGATCTTTTTTTTCTCCTGCCGCATAAATTGGACATAGTAAAACTAAATCAGACATTATGAAGGATGAGGCAAATTCTTTTTTCAAACTTTTCAATCTTGAGTATCGGTGGGGTTGAAAAATTGATATAATTTTTCTATTTTCATAAACTTGTCTTAATCCCCTCAGAACTGAGAGAATTTCTGTAGGGTGATGAGCATAATCATCGTAAAACTCCCTTCCATTAATCTCAAAAATTTTAGTTAATCTTCTTTGGACTCCTGAAAACATCTTTAAAGATTTTTTAATAGTTATAATTTGAATGCCTAAATTCAAGCAAATAATTACAGCAGCAGTCGAATTCAAGACATTATGTTTTCCAATTAAATTTAAAACTATATTTTTAATTATTATTTTTTTTGATTTGTGATTCTTAAATTTTAAATCAAATTTAGAGTATTTTTTTTCATATTTAGTATTTAGAATCTGGAAATCAGCATTTTTATTAAAGCCATAAGTTAAATAATTTTTAGTTTTGATTTTCTTTAAAATATTTTTTAAATTCGGATCATCTAAACATATAATTGCTTTACCAATTGGTGGCGTCTTATTAATAAATTTAGCAAAAGCATTTTTAAGATTATTAAAATTCTTATAGAAGTCTAAATGTTCATTGTCTAAGTTTGTGACAACTGAGTAATTAATTGGAAGTTTTAAAAAACTCCCATCCGACTCATCTGCTTCCAAAACTGCCCACTCTCCTTTTCCAAATTTTGCATTACTTTTAATTGAATTTATCACTCCGCCGTTAATGATAGTTGGATCTAGTCTTGCTTCAGATAAAATTTTTCCAATTAATGAGGTCGTTGTAGTTTTTCCGTGTGAACCTGTAATTATAATATTTTTTTTTAAAGCGACAATATTTGCTAACATTTCTGCTCTTTCATATATAGGAAGTCTTTTTGCTCTAGACTCAGTCAATTCAACATTATTATTTTTTATAGCTGTTGATTTGACTACTATTGTTGCGCTCGACACATTTTTTTTAGAATGTCCTAAAATTATTTTTATTCCCAATCTTTTACAATTTTCAGTATTTTTGTTTTTAAACAAATCGCTTCCCTGAACATTGAATCCCATAGTTTTCATAATTTGAGCTAAGCCACTCATTCCAATTCCTCCAATACCGACGAAATGAATAATTTCTTTTTTTCCAATGTTGATTCTATTCACTAATTATCTCCTTAATATACATATCAACTTTCTTAAAAACAGATTTATCAGAGTGGTTTTTTTGTTTTTCTTTTATCTGTATTAAAAGATTTTTATCTTTATGAATCATTTTAATCAA
>MDTE01165750.1_pt1 | contig 11781 bp, 10 predicted proteins | sample 811231 | NCBI WGS metagenome assembly MDTE01 (sample SAMN05326651, study PRJNA326480) | marine metagenome | isolation source: seawater | place: Indian Ocean: Red Sea | collected 2010
GGGATTTGTTTACGTATCTTATTTAACAATCTATCATAAATTTTTCCAACTCGGTATTTTGAAGTTCCATATTTTTTAGCAATTTTTGAATATGACAGTTTTAATTCAAATCGTAAATATATCAATTGCTTTTCAATATCAGAAAGAGTCACTGTTTCCATTATATTGGTATTATCATTATACGATAGCGTTTCAAATGCTCTATCGTCAATATGCTCAATTATGTTTTCACGCTCTCCCTTCCTGTGTTCGGGAATTCTGATTAGGCCGTCTTTATAAATATGTCTCAAAATACAACCTCTAATCCAATAAGTAGAATATGTTGAAAATTTTACGTTCCTATCAGGATCAAATTTATCAGCTGCAACGCAGAGTCCATACATACCTTCCTGTATTAAGTCATTTTCATGTCTTTGTGCGGTTCTATAACGATTTGCTATATAATGTACTAATCCAATATTGTCTTTAATTAATTTATTGCGTCTGATAGCATTGTTGCTTGCTGTAAAACCATTAACAATGGATAAAATACTAAATATTGTGTATTTCATAATTGATATTTTTGATATTGTGTGGTAATAATCGCTACATAAAGCAATGTTCATTTTTCTGAATTATTTTGGATTAAACCAAATGCAATATATATTTGGAAATTTAGTATTCATAGACCTTATATGTGAATATTTGTCATCAATGAAAACATAATTCATATTGTTTTCAATATTCACCATATTACACTTTTTATTTGAACCACAAAATTGTATGTTTTTGATTTTATGTAGTTCTAATTCACGTAATGTCTCATAAGTCTCATCTTTTACAAAAGCATTTCGAGATGTTATTGCTCTAATATTTCCTTTTATTTTATTTAAAATATTGGGAATATTAGAATCAATTAGTTTGAATTTCAAATATTTTACCATATTGCTCCAAATATTTATAATAATGTGTTCATTGCCTGGATTATGTTTAATTTCCGAGTCAAACCATTGTGTTGAGCCGATATATTGGGTAGTTTCTATTAATGTATCATCTATGTCTAATAACCAATATGTGTTACTATCAAACAAATTATTTTGATTTGCAAATATTTCTATATTTTTCCAAGATGTTAAGTCATATATCATAAAAACATCTCATATTTTAGAGAAAACTATAAATCAATTTTTATATAATTTAAAATAATTTGAAGTGCGCTGATTTGATTTAAGAATTAGAAATGATAATACTAATAAATGTTTAAATATTCTATATTTTATATTTTGTGCATAAACACTGGCGAGTGTTTTATTAAGCCTCGAATTAGAATGCAGACAAATTTGCGCAAGCCTCGCTGGAAATGGGCTGGAGAAATGTATTCTAATAAGAAATCGATTGATGATAATAAAGAAGAAAAAGACGCTTTAGTTGAAGCTAGAGTTAATAATGCTTATTGGTCTTTATCTGATTTATATGAAAATGCGGAAAGGAATAAAATTGTCGTTGCAGCTATAGCAAACGATGGTACTTTTGTTGATGTTATGGATATTTATAATAATAGACATACTATTGATGTATTACCAACTGATATAACTAATATTGAAAGCGTATTCCTTAAAAATAATATACGATTTGCGGTTCAGAAAAAGCAATTCCAGGGTATTAGCAATGTTTTAGGTGCAATTGGCAGTATATTAATTCCTTCATTATTGTTGTTTTATGTAATAGCTATGGTTAGGGGAATGAATCGATTTGATGGTAATGGAAGCCCTGGTGGTGGATTATTTAATGGTGGTATAGGGGGCGGAACACACAATGTGAATTTACTTCCTGAGACGGGTGTTACATTTGACGATGTAGCTGGTTGTGACGATTCTAAAATGGAGTTACAAGAGGTTGTTGAGTTTTTGAAAAATCCAGAGAAGTTTAGTCAGGTAGGTGCTTTATGCCCTAAAGGTGTTTTATTAGATGGTCCTCCTGGAACTGGTAAAACTTTATTGGCAAAAGCGGTTGCTGGTGAAGCAAAAGTACCTTTTATATCAACATCTGGTTCTGAATTTGTAGAAATATATGTTGGGATGGGTGCTTCCCGTGTTAGAAAATTATTTGCCGACGCAAAAAAAAATTCACCATGCATAATATTTATTGATGAAATTGATTCAATTGGTCGTAGTCGCGGCCGCGGTGGTCCGGGAAGTAATGATGAGCGAGAACAAACATTGAATCAAATTTTATCTGAAATGGATGGATTTATGGGTAATACTGGAATAATAGTACTGGCTGCGACAAATAGAGTTGATATTCTTGACCAAGCTTTACTAAGACCAGGTCGATTTGATAGAAAGGTTCCAGTAAACCTTCCTGATAAAAATGGTAGATATGAGATTTTAAAAGTTCATTCTAGAGATAAGCCTCTTGATATTGATGTAGATTTAAATGATATTGCAGCAAATACAATTGGATTTTCTGGAGCATCTTTGAAAAATTTATTGAATGAGGCTGCGATTATAGCTGCTCGTAATGGAAAAAACACTATTGGTTCAGAACAAATAGATTTCGCTATTGATAGAATAACAGTTGGCCAGCCTAAACCAATTGGTTCAAATGTTCGCAAAGAGATTGTAGCATATCATGAAGCTGGACATGCTCTGATGGCTGCTCTTACGCCATCATATGACAAAGTTGCTAAAGTTACTATTATTCCAAGATCAAATGGTGCGGGTGGGTTTACATTGTTCACGCCCTCGGAGGAAAGAATTGAAAGTGGTTTATATAGTCAAAAATATTTAAAAGAGCAGCTTATGGTAGCATTAGGGGGGCGCGTTGCAGAAGAAATTCAATTTGGAGAAGAGGAAATCACATCGGGTGCTTCTGCAGATTTACAGCAAGTTAGAACTTTAGCTAGGAAAATGGTGACGCAGTTAGGATTTACAAATCAAACAAATATCGATAGCTTTCCTGTAGCATGGGAATCAAATGATCCAAGTGAGACGATGTATAATAGTAGATTATCACCAAAAACGGAAAATTTTATTGACATGGAAATATCAAGTTTGGTAAAAGAAGCTTATAATAAATGCAAAAATATTTTGACTACAAACAAAAAGCTATTAGATAGAATATCAGAAGAGCTTATAGTACATGAAACAATTAGCGGGCCTAAATTAATGGAATTATTAAATAAAAATCTAGTCGCGTCTTAATTATATAAAATTAAGTGTTTAATATAGAATATGGTTAAAAAAAATAAGGGAAAAAAAGCTAGAAAGGCTTTGAGTGCAATAAATGAAACAATTTCTATATTGACACCAACAGTTAAATCAAGACAATCTTGTTTGTTTATATTAGCAGAATGTATACAGAAACAAACATATATATCTAGAATTCATCAATGGGTTATTATATCTGCTGATAAAGATTGGTGTAAAGAGGATTTTGATTCTTTTATACAGACTTTGCAATCTGTAATTCCCAAAACAATTAAAATAGATGGTAAATATGTTACTAGTGAATCTGCTATTTCTGAAGGATGGCCGGCTGTAGATGATTATGAAGCAATTGGATATTTAAGAAATATAACTAATATTATTGCGAATGGTGATTATATAGTGTGTATGGACGACGATGATTATTACCCTCCTAAAAGAGTTGAGCATGCCGTGTGTTCTTTACGTAAAAGTTCTAAAGAAGTTGCTGGATGTTCTGCCCATATAATATATGAAACCGATTTAAAACTATTATTTCAATTTAAGCGATTTGGTCCAAATCATAGCGTTAATAATTCTTTTGCATATAAGAAATCGTATATTGAATCTGGTGCTTTATATGATTCTACAAAAAAACACGCAGAGGAACGGTCCTTTTTGAAGGATTATAAAGTTCCTTTAATTCAACTTGATCCTATACATACGATAATTCAAATGGTTCATTTTAATAATACATATAGCAAAAGACATTTACTTGTACGGGCTGAATGGATGGCACCAGACAAAAAAAATGTAACAAAAATTTCTTCATATCCAAATAAATTTGTTCCACAGAAAATATTAGACAAATATCAACAAGCGTTAAATTATAGTGATTCTACTATTTCTGAGTATGATATTGTTTATTATTTAGGATTAGGAGCTCCAATATGGTCACCATATGATAAAAAATTGGGTGGTTCTGAACAAGCTGTAAAGCATTTAGTAGAGGCATGGTCAAATCTTGGCTATAGTGTTGCGGTATATGGAGAATTTTCCGAAGATGTTACAGAACGAAGTGTTGCCGAAGGTAAAGGAATTTATTTAAATTTTTCAAATTTTAAATGCTCTACACATTATAAGTATTTAATATTATGGAGAAGATATGGTATCCATCCAATAATATCATGGCCGATTAGTGCTGATTATTTATACTTAGATTTACATGATAGTATTCCATTAACGGAAAGTTGTCTAGACAATTTAGATAAAGTAAATAAAATTATAGTACGAAGTGATTTTCACTCTAATATTTTGTGTGCTCAGCATAAAGCATATGATCTAAATAGCAAAATGTTAGCTATAAAAAATGGCGTCCGTGTAGATGATTTTGTGTTTAAACAAAATGATCCACAAAGAGATTTATATCGTTTTTGCTGGTGTTCATGTTATAAAAGAGGATTAATGCAAATATTAGCCTGGATGTGGCCAATAATTAAGAGACATGAACCTCGTGCTACATTCCATGTTTATTATGGAATGGATAACGTTACGGAAGAAGATTTTAAAAAACAAATGAATCAATTGTTGAAACAACCTGGTGTTGTAGACCATGGTCGTCAAAGCGTTGATGTAATTATAAAAGAAAAACAGACCGCATCATTTCATCTATATTATTCAAAAACAACGGCTGAAACAGATTGTATATCAATTAGAGAAAGTGCTAGTGCTGGTTGTATACCTATAATTAGTAATTATAATGTATTTGGAGAAAGAGAAGGGTTAAAACTACCCGGTGATCCTGGTACTTATCTTGACCATCAGAAAGTTGCCTTTTATATTAAAGATTTGTTATCTAAACCAGAAGAAATTGAAAGAATTCGGAATAATATGTGTGGTAAAGAAGTTGGTTGGGATAATGTTTCAAAGTTATGGCCATTAAAAAAAAATTAACAAACAGTCATATCATATTTAAGTGATGGATAATATGTATAATAAATATATTCTTCAGCGTTTTGTAGATTTGGCAAATAAATGTATGTTACAATCATTAAATCACCAATCGTTTTCCAATGTATTGTTTCATATATTTTTAATACTCTTGAATAATTTTCGTGTGAAGATATGTATATTAGAGGCTGTTTATAGTAATCGTTTTGATTATTTATGTCATAAAGACAACGGTTAAAGAAAATTATTTCTCTAATATTCCACAAATATTTTCTAAAGAGAAACATTTTTATTTCTTTCCATATATCATCACAAAATATCATAAAATATTAATCAAACTTTGTTTTTAAATAAGATGATAATTGTTCAATCATTTTTGAATTTTTGATGTTCTTGTTTACGTCGCTTCCTTTACCAATACATCCCATATAATGCAAAAGTTGCTTTCTCTTCATTTTCTTTATATTTTCAAGATTTTTTAGTTCGTCACAAATGACAAACTTATCATAAGTTTTATCATTGTATTTTTGCCGCCAATCTACTAAATATTTTTCATTCATTTTAACTGCTTTTTGTTTATATACTTCTATTTCTTCTTTGGTCATTGATGACCATTTTCTACTAGCGTCTTTCCGAATTGAAATCAATGTCTTAAAATCCAATTTTTTAGAATTTGTGTTTCCAGAATTAGAATGGAATCTTGCAATTTCATTATTAACATACACCCCCCACCCGCTAATACTTTGAAGACTAATAAGCTTTGTCTTAGAGTTTTTAAACACTGGAATTTTTTGATAATTACCAATATGCGTTTTCATATGATTATAGAAGTCTTCGGGACTCATTGCGTCCATATCCATTGCAATATGCGACAATACGTATTTACGATCATTCAAAATACGTGTAGGAATGTTGTTGTTGTTGGTTTCAGTTGCCATGATAATATACTTATTTGTTTTTTTCTTTAAATAGATTAATAAACCCATAATCATTTTTTTGGTTTTTTTTATTCTTAAATTTTAAACATATTAAGTATATATTAAATTAACGTTAATGAATGAAAATAAATCTTCGTTTTTGGGCTAATAGAGTGGAAGATTATATTAGTGATATTATAATTACGTTTCTTAGTTCTCAAGATGATTATTTTAATAGTCTATATAGACATGTATATAGAAATAGATTTCTAAATAAGCCATCAATGGAAATAGTTGTAAATAATATTCAGAAAATCCTATATCGACGATATTTAATTAGCAAATTATTTAAACAATATATTTATAAAAAGAGGGGATTAGTTAAAATGAACGATATAGATTTATTAATGGAACCATTGGATGATAATATTGATTACCCATATATAATTGAAAACAATAATATTTATAGATTTGGAAAATCCGATGTACGCAATATGATAAATACTAGTATACATAATTGTAGATACCGGCATCCATCAATTCTACCTATAAAAAATCCATATACAAATTCAATTCTTAATAAAACCCAATTGTATAATTTATATATTAAATCTTATGAAAACCAACAAATGCACTGGATTTTAAGAGAATTTGCTAAATTGGATTTTAATACGAACGATTTTAAATCTATCTATTTAAGTTATTTGCAATCAAATGCTTTAAGAGAAGATATTATAAATTATTCTGAGAAAGAATTTAGGAGAGAATGTGATTTATGCTTTCGTAAATATGTTATTGGACCATTTTTTTTTAAACATTTTAAATACATAGGTCTTGATACAATAGATATTAGTATTCTTAGAAAATTCTTTACACAATTTATTATATTTGAATCACAGAGTGAAGATATTTATAGAAGTCCTAATCAAAAAAGAGGACTGACTAAACACATTAAAAATATTATAAAGTTTTGGGAAATTCATCCTTGGATATATGCAGCGTGTGGGCCTGACTTTTCAACAAAGGATAAGAATACAAATAATGCAAAGATTACTCTATATTTAAATTCTATTAGTAACCCAGATCAGATGGAATTAGTTTCACCATTTGCGCAGCACGCAGCGCCAGATCAGATGGAATCAGTTTCACCATTTAGTGTTAACAGATTTTCAAGTGCATTGAATAGACTTAATAGAATAATGGGCATATCTCGCCAACCATCTATTAGTTATCCCAGTTTAACTTCTCGATGGGAAGATATAGTATCTTCAGGTATGATTTATGATTCTTCTAATAATGAAGAAAGATTTGTTTTTAACGCAGGAGCAAATGAAATTGTAAATGATATACGGTTCGTATCAGAAGTTATTAGCGATGAGGCCGAGTTGGCCTCGGACTCGGACTCCGAGTCGGATTCTGATTCTGATTATTATGGTGATAATAGTGTTTCAATGGTTGATTAAATTGCGTATAATGTTTCAATATTTTTTATCTTTTATAATAATGTGTATTGTTAAATTCACATTATCAAAATACAATAGTAAAGATGATTCTGAGATTGTAAAAACAATAAATGAAAAACTATGTTCATTCCAATTTAGAAGAATAATATCTTTGACTGTTGATTCACAGGATTCATGGTTTGAAATTGTAATTGATAATTACAATATCGATGATGATATTATTCAATCACTAATAGCATATCTTAGTTTAAGATTTCAGTCACATGATATAGAATTTCATGTTAAAAAAAAACAACAGCAGAGATGGGCATTTCCCAAAATACAAAATCCCAAAATACAAAAAAATGAACTGATTTACAGTTTATAAATTAATGTCGATTTAAGATAATAATTGTAGTAATTAATAATGAATGAATTATTAACCAAAATAAGAGATATTAATAAGTTAGGACCATTTCCTTTACAAAGAATATCTAGAGATGTGAATACCGGTGAGTATAAATATGCACCACCAAGTATTGAATCACTTCGACGCTGCCTTATGCAGCAAATAAGAATGACAAAAAAAAATATAAAGTAATAGTGAATTAATATTAGTACTAACAATGACCGATGCTAACATAGAAGATGTCGTAATAAATACTGCGAACTCGTCGGATTTGAAAACAAATGCAGAAACATTTGCTTTTTCAGCTGATATAAATCAATTATTATCTTTAATAATCAATACATTTTATTCGAATAAGGAGATTTTTTTAAGAGAACTGGTTTCTAATTCTTCGGATGCTTTAGATAAAATAAGATATCAGTCTCTTACAGATGCCTCTATTTTAGAAAATGAACCGAATTTAGAAATACAAATTATACCTAATAAAACAGATAAAACATTAACTATTACTGATACTGGAATAGGAATGACTAAAGAAGATTTGATTAATAATCTCGGAACAATTGCTAAATCTGGAACCAAAGCTTTTATGGAATCACTTCAATCGGGAGCAGATATTTCTATGATTGGTCAATTTGGTGTTGGTTTTTATTCTGCTTATTTGGTAGCTTCTAAAGTTGTTGTAACTTCAAAAAATAGTAAAGATGAACAATATACTTGGATTTCAACAGCTGGGGGATCATTTACAATAGAAAAAGATTCAGAAAATTCTGAAAAGTTGACTAGAGGAACTAAAATGGTATTGCATCTTAAGGATGACATGCACGAATATTTAAACGAGAAGAGACTCACAGATCTTATTAAAAAACATTCAGAATTTGCAAATTTTCCTATTAAATTGCATGTAGAAAAAGTTACAGAGAAGGAAGTTACGGATAGTGAAGCGGAAGAAGAGGTTGATGATGATGATGATGACGATGCCCCAAAAGTCGAGGACGTTTCTGAAGAAGAGACAAAAAAAGAGAAAAAAACAAAAAAAATAAAAGAAGTAACACAAGAATGGAAACATTTAAATTCTTTAAAGCCAATTTGGATGAAAAAGCCAGATGAAGTAACAAATGATGAATATACTTCATTTTATAAATCTCTAACAAATGATTGGGATGGACATTTAGCTGTTAAGCATTTTTCTGTAGAAGGTCAGTTAGATTTTAAGTCGGTGTTATTTGTTCCCAAACGTCCCCCATCAGATATGTTTCAATCGGGAGCTGAAAAAAAATTCAACGCTATAAAATTATATGTACGCCGTATATTTATAATGGATAACTGTAAGGAACTAATGCCGGAATATTTAAATTTTGTAAGAGGTATTGTGGATTCTGAAGATTTACCTCTAAATATTTCTAGAGAAACATTGCAGCAAAATAAAATTCTTAATGTTATGAAAAAGAATTTGATTAAAAAGTCATTGGAATTATTTAACGAAATATGTGAAAATGATGATGAATATAAAACCTTTTATGATGCTTTTGCAAACAATATTAAACATGGTGTATACGAAGATTCAGTTAATAGAGCTAAATTTGCAAAATTATTAAGATATTATACATCTAAGTCGGGTGATGTAATGACTTCATTGCATGACTACGTTGGTAGAATGAAAGATGATCAGCCTGGAATTTATTATATAACTGGAGAATCTATAGAACACATAGAGAATTCACCGTCATTAGAGACCCTTAAAAGTAAGGGTTATGAAATTGTTTATATGACAAACGCTATAGACGAATTTGTTGTACAACAATTAAAAGATTTTGGTGGAAAGAAACTAATTTCAGCTACCAGAGAAGGATTGAAAATTGATGATAGCGAAGAAGACAAGACAAAATTTGAAGAGGATAAACAAAAAACAGAGAAATTATGTACATTAATTAAAGAAACACTTGGTGACAAAGTTTCAAAAGTTATAGTAAGTCCTAGGCTTACTGAATCTGCTTGTGTATTAGTGACACCTCAATACGGAGTTTCGGCTAATATGGAGAGAATTCAAAAGGCTCAAGCGTTTGGGAGAAATGCTGCTTCAACGAAGCGGCCATCATCTGCTAAAAAAACAATGGAAATTAATCCTAAGAATCCCATTATCTGTAACCTGGTAGAAAGAGTTGAATCTGAAACACCAGATAAAACAGTTAAAGATCTAATATGGTTACTTTATGATACATCTGTTTTGTATTCGGGATTTTCTCTAGATAAACCGGTTGATTTTGCAAATAGAATTCAGAAGCTTATTAAATTGGGTCTGTCAATTGATGATGATGATGATGACAACCCTGATGATGAGATGAGTGATTTACCACCATTAGAAGACGCACTCACCGATGGCGTTCAATTGCCGGTGGTGGACGAAAACGAATCGATGGAACAAGTTGATTAATAATTATTTTATTCTAAAATATAATGAATATTTTACCCGATGTAATAGTATTATTTTATATGATTTTTGGTATATTTCTATCTTTATTTAAAAAAATACCTCAATGGTATATTGTATTTTTGTATTTTATAGTTTTTAAAATGGTATTCAATTATGATAAATGTACAATTAGTTATTGGGAATGTAAATTAAGAGGTGTTAAAAAACACAATGGCTACTTATATCAATTTTTGGATAAGTTTATTCGGTTACGAGACACAAACTTCAAATATTTTATTATTTTGGTTTTCACACTGAGTATTAGCATTTATTACTTTAATAATGGCGGAAAAATTAGTGTCTAAGGGGTATACCTCTTTTATCTCTTATATCTGAGTCTCCATTGAGTTCAGACCAACAAAGCAATGGTTGAGAATTTAATATATCAAAATCATTTGTTAAGAGATATTTAATTATAAAATGGTCTAGTGGAAGAAGAATGTCCGGATTAAAATTTTCTTCGAACTCTGAACAAAGGTTACGTGCTGCTTGAAGTGATATAATATATGCATGAGCCGTTCTGTCAAGATCAGCGCCATTTTTTATTGGGTATACATTTTGATGTTTAACAATATTTTCAGATACATTTATAACATCTTTGCTAACATGATTTTTTTTAAAACGACCACCAATATAACAAACGTGAAAATCCGTTGGTAAATTTTTTAGAAGTTTGTTAAGTTTAAAATTATAATTATCAGTAAACTGAACATCATCTTCATAAATAATACAAAATGGAAGTCCTATTTTAGTCATATATTTCCATATTTCATAATGTGATAAAAAGCATCCAATCTCACCCTTACTTAACCTTACTCTGGGTGCCATCGACGCGATGCGGGTGTCATCACCTTTGCCATCTACTGCTTTTTTTGTATGTAAATCTACTACATCAGTTTCTTTATAATTTAACTTAAATTTAGCGAGTCTATCGGGTCTTCTTTTTAAATTAATTACAAAACCATGACATTTTTTGAATATAGGCAAATAATCTATTCTTTGTATATCAGTGTTTAGATTTGAATTTTGTTTAAAAATAGGTGGATCAATACTATATTGCTTAAAATTTGAATTTCTAAAATATATTTCCATGTGAGCATCAATTGCTCCGAGCCCGAATTTAATATTAAAATCTAATAACTCTTTTGCACAAGATCCTTTTATTAAATATGATTCTGCTGTAAACATGACAGATGAAGGGAAAGATACTGGTTTCGGGGCTGCATCTCTGCTCTTAGCGGATCGATTTCGGAAATCTCCATTTAGATATATAATTCCCCAGTCATTTGGAAATGTGAGATTACATATATATTTTATTGGATTATCTATGTTTTTTGCAAACATAACATCATCTTCAAAAATAAGGTATATATCATTGTCTGAATAATCAAGTTTTTTATATATATTTAAATGAGATAAACAGCAA
>MDTE01027409.1_pt1 | contig 11779 bp, 13 predicted proteins | sample 811231 | NCBI WGS metagenome assembly MDTE01 (sample SAMN05326651, study PRJNA326480) | marine metagenome | isolation source: seawater | place: Indian Ocean: Red Sea | collected 2010
TTATTCTCAGACTCTTGAATTTTTTTCGCTGCATGGAATGCAATGTTAGTAGCTAATGCAGTTTTACCCATAGATGGCCTACCTGCAATTATAATTAGATCTGACTTATGCAACCCTCCCAACCTGTCATCTAAATCTTTTAATCCAGTTGGTACACCAACTATCCCTTCTTCATTTTTATATGCACTAGAAGCCATATCTATAGTTTGTTTAACCGCTTCATCAAATTTTATTAATGATGAATTGAAAGAACCTTTTTCAGCAAGGTCATAGAGAACTTTTTCTGAGTTTTCTATTATGGATTTTCCAGTTACATTAAGATCACTAATTTTCGCGTTATCAATTATGTTTTCAGAAATTTTTATTAATTCTCTTCTAACATACATGTCATAAATTATTTTTGAATACTCAATGGATTGTCTTGAAGATGTAGCAAATTTTGTTATTTTTATTAAGTATTCAGGGACATTTAGTTCATCTTTTTCATTTTCGAAGTAACTTTTAAGAGTAATTGGATTTGCCAACATACCTTTATAAATTAAATTATTTATTGCAGAATATATTCTTTGATGCAAAGGGTCGTAAAAATTAATTTCTGATATTATTGAACTTATATCATCAAATATTTCATTTGAAATCAGTACAGATCCGATTACAGCTTGCTCTGCTTCAATGTTATTAGGTAGTTGATTAATTTCACTTGATACAAGTGTTAAATTTTTGCTCACAACTAAACATACATTTTTTGGAGAATTAAAAAACAAATTTATATAGCTTTAGTTCCTGGGGAAAAAAATGTATAAATTATTTTCCCTGGTCCAACGAATCTACTTTTATTTTGACTTCTGCCTGAACATCCGAGTGAAGGTCTATTTTAACTTTAAAAGTTCCTAAAGATTTAATTTCTTTCAAAGGTTGTATTGATGAAGGCTTAATTTCAATTTTTTCATTCTCATAAATCATCTTGGAAATTTCAGTAGGTTTAATAGACCCATAAAGATCTTTATTTTCAGTTACCAACTTTTTAACAGATAGAATTTTATTATTTATTTTTTCCATAATTTGTTTTGCAAGCTTTTTCTTTTCTAAATCTTTCCTACTAAGTTCCGCTTTAATTTTTTCAACTTGTTTAATATTGTCCTTTGATGCGTATAGTGCTTTTTGGTTAGCAATTAAATAGTTTCTAGCAAAACCTCTTCTAACACTGATTATTTCACCTATAGAACCAATTTTTTTAATATTTTCTAATAATATAACTTTCATAATTAAATCAATGCTAAATTTCTTGCCCTTTTAATTGACAATGAAAGCTCTCTTTGTTTTTTTTGTGAAATATTAGTTATTCTTGAAGGTAAAATTTTTCCATTTTCTGAAATATATCTTTTTAGTAATTTAATATTTTTATAATCAACAGTTGGAGCTCCTTTAGATGACAGAGGGCAGGTTTTTTTAAATTTGTATTTGTTAGGCTGAAAAATACTTAATTTCGAGAAATTGCTCGATTTATTTTTCTTTGAATTATTTTTTTTATTTTTCATTTATTTTATCTTCCTTCAGAAAATAGTTAGTTTTTAAGTCAAATTTCTTGACCTTGACTGTTAGGTATCTCAATAAATTTTTGTCTAGTTTTTCATTTTTCTCAAGGTCTTTAATCAAAGATCCATCACATTTTATTTTAAAATGAATATAATTTCCTTTTTTATTTTTTTTTATCAAATAGGATAAGTTCATTAGTCCCCAATCTTGTGTTTGGACTATATCACCATTATTTTTAATTATAAAATCTGAATATTTTTCTTTAATTTGTTTAATTTGAGATACCGAGGTATCTTGTCTAGCAATAATTGTATGTTCGTAATTACCCATTATAAATATAAATATAAAAAAAATTGATATACTATTATAATAGTTTTAATACAAGGGTTAATATTATAAAAAAGATAAATGTTTTCAGTAATTTTTCCAGGCCAAGGTTCACAAAAAATAGGCATGGCTAAAGAACTATTTGATAAATTTGAAATAGTTAAAAAAATATATAAAGATGCTGATGATTTACTTGAATTGCCAATCTCAAAAATTATTTTTGAGGGACCAGAAGACAAACTTAATTTAACAGAAAATACTCAGCCCGCTATATTTTTAACAAGTTATGCAATTTTTACAGTGGCAAAAAAAGAATTTGGATTTAATTTTGATAAAACAAAATTTATTGCAGGACATTCACTAGGGGAATATTCAGCCTTGTGTTGTTTTGGTGCCCTAAGTTTTGAAGACACAATTAAAATTTTAAAATTAAGAGGTAAATCTATGCAACATGCAGTTTCCATAAACGAGGGAAATATGTTGGCAGTGTTGGGTAGTAATTTAAAACTAATAGAAGACATTATTAAAAAAAATAATCGCGAGTGCTATATTGCTAATGATAACTCGCCTCATCAGGTAGTTGTCAGTGGTTTAAAAAAAAACATTGATTTATTCTCTGAAGATTTAAACAAATTAAATATTAAAAATTTAAAACTAAACGTTAGCGCGCCTTTTCACTGCAAGCTAATGAAAAAAGCAACAGAAAATATGAGAGAAAAAATTTTGAATTTAAATCTAAATCAAATCAAAGTCCCTATCGTTTCCAATTTTACTGCAAAATCTGCAGTTTCTGAATCAGAAATAAAAAATTTGTTAATATCACAAATTGAGGGAAAAGTAAGATGGCTAGAAAGTGTAGAGTTTATGATTAATGAAGGGGTTAAAAATTTTATAGAAATTGGACCTGGAAAAGTGTTATGTGGACTTATTAGAAGAATAAATAAAAATGCAAATTTTAAATCTATTAATAGCGAGGATGACATTAAAGGGTTAGGTTCATAATGTATAATCTAAATAATAAAAAAGTTATTATAACCGGTGCAACTGGTGGTATCGGCAATGCAATTATAAAAAGCTTCTTTGACCAAAATGCTAAAATTCTTGCTACAGGAACAAATGATGAAAAACTAAAGAAATTAAAAGAGAGTTATAGCGGTATCTTTACAAGTAAGTTTGATATTTCAAAACATGAGGAAATTGAAAATTTTGTAGAAAGTTCTAGTAAGATTTTAGATGGGGGTCCGGATATACTGATTAATAATGCAGGAATAACAAGAGACAATCTATCATTAAGGATGTCAGATAATGAATGGAAAGAAGTAATAAACATAAACTTAACATCAACCTTTATGCTTTGTAAGTTTTCACTTAAAAAGATGATAAAAAACAAATATGGAAAAATTGTTAATATTACATCTGTCGTAGGCCATACAGGAAACGTTGGGCAGTCTAATTATGCTGCATCTAAATCCGGTATAATAGGCTTTTCAAAAAGCTTGGCCTTAGAATATGCAAAGAAAAATATAAACATAAACTGTATTTCGCCTGGCTTCATTGAAACACAAATGACTGACAAAATTGACCCAAAATTTAAAGAGTTAATTATTTCAAAAATACCTTCAAATCGACTAGGTACTCCCGAAGATGTTGCAAATGTTTCATTGTTTTTATCATCAGATTTAGCTAATTACATCACAGGAGAAACAATTCATGTTAATGGGGGCATGTATTTAGGTTGACAAAACTTCTATTTTATTTATTAAGAAAAAGTCAACAAAGGATTCAATATGTCAGAAGATATTTCTAGTAAAGTTAAAAAAATTGTAGCAGATCACCTAGGTATCGACGAAGGTAAAGTTACAGATGAAGCAAGCTTCATTGACGATCTTGGTGCAGATAGTTTAGATACCGTTGAATTAGTTATGGCTTTCGAGGAGGAATTTGGTTCTGAAATTTCAGATAGTGAAGCAGAAAAAATTCTAACAGTTGGTGATGCTATAAAATTTATTGAGAGTAAAAGTAATTAATAATAAATGTCCTTAAAAAAAAGGGGAGCGATGGTAATACTTTCATCCCCTTCAGGCGCAGGTAAAACTACTTTAGTAAAATTAATATCAAGAAATAAAAATTATTATATTTCTGTTTCACATACAACTAGAACTCCGAGATCAAATGAATTTGAAGGAATTGATTATTTTTTTATTAATAAAGATCAGTTTCAACAATTAATAAATAAAAATGAATTTTTAGAATACGCAAAAGTATTCGAGAATTATTATGGGACCTCAAAAAAAAATATTATAAATAAACTTGACCAAGGAGCAAATGTAATTTTTGATATTGATTGGCAAGGGACTGAACAAATTATTGATAAAAGACTAGAGTATAAATTGGTAACAATATTTATTTTGCCTCCAAGTAAGGCAGTTTTGTATGAGCGATTATCAAATAGACATATGAAAGATAAATTAATTGTTGAGGAAAGAATGAAACAGTTTGATAAAGATCTATTACATTGGAAAAATTATAGTTATGTAGTGATAAATGATGATTTAGATCAATGTTATAATAAGATTATTAATATTTTAGAGGCAGAATTAGAAAACAAGAAAAGTACTTACAATAAAGTTTTAATTGAAGAACATATTAAAAAACTACTTTAATTCATCCTCAAATTTTTTAACTATCATAAGAAATTTTTCTATCGATATATTTTGTGGTCTATCTGAAAGATTGATATTAACACTTTTAGATACATCGTTAAAGTTTTTAAAGAGTTTTATAAAATTTTTTTTTACCATTTTTCTTCTTTGATTAAAAAAAATTTTAGTAATATTTTCAAGATTTTTTGGGGACTTGATTTCAATTATTTTCTTTTTTGGAGTAAACTCTAGCAAGGTACTTTTGACTTTAGGCCTTGGTGAGAAACATTCAGGATTTAAGTCTAATATTTTTTTTATATTAAATTTCCAATTAGCTAAAATTGTTATTCGGCTGTAATTTTTAGTATTAACTTCTGCTACTATTCTGTCAGCAACTTCTTTTTGAAATAAAAGTATCAATTTCTTAAATTTTATATTTTTGCTTAAACACCAATATGCAAGTATTTGGGTTGATATATTGTAAGGTAAATTTCCGTATACTATAAATTCGTCTTTATAAAAATTTTCGGAAAGTTTTAAAACATCATAATTAATTATTTTTATATTTTCTTTAAATTTTTCTTTTAAAATTTTAACAAGATCAGTATCTTTTTCGACTATAGTAATATTTTTTGATTTTGATCTAACAATATATTCTGTAAGATTACCAGTCCCTGGACCAATTTCCAAAATTTTATCATTTTTGTTAATACCTCCAATATCAACAATCTTTTTTAAAATATTTTTATCAATTAAAAAATTTTGTCCTAAACTTTTTTTAGGCCTTAACTGCATATTTTTTTAAAAAACTCAATGACTCAATTAGACTGGTAGGATCTGATTTATTATCACCCAACATTTCGACATTAGGACCATGGTCAGGGGAAATTCTTATAAACGGTAGACCCAAGGTAATATTTATAGCATTAAACCCATATAGAGTTTTCATTGGAGCGAGAACCTGATCATGATACATGCCAACAACAACGTCGAATTTTTTTGAATTCTCTTTTAAAAAAATTGTATCTGAGGCAAAGGGTCCTTTAACATTAATTTTATTTTTTTTTAATTCTGTAATTGCAGGAATAATTTCTTTTTTTTCTTTATTTTCCTTATCAAAACTCTCACAATGTGGATTTAAACCAGTAACAGCGATTTTAGGTTTTTTTTTCAGAACATTTAAATAGAAATAATTTATTTTTTTTATTTTATTAATTATATCTTTTTTATTGATTTTTTTGGAAACCTTTGAGATGGGAATATGGGTTGTAATAGGACTAACACTAAGTTTCTTGTTATAAATAAGCATTACTGGATCTTTAGCACCCGTTTTTCTTGCTAGAAATTCAGTAATACCATTATATTTACCTTTTAAAAAAGTCCTCTTTGATATTGGTCCATTAATTAAACCTAGGCAATCTGTCTTTTTTAAAACATCAATAGCTTTATTAAATGATAATTGAATAAATTTATTGGACTCAGATTTAATTTTTTTCTTTGAAAAAGAAAATTTATTATAATTTATATTGATTAAATTAATTTTATTTTTTTTAAAATTTGTTAAATTTTTATCCAATTCATTTAACTCAAAATTGAGATTAAATCTATTTATATTTTTTCTCAATATGTCTTTTGATGAAATTAAAATAATTGAATTATTTATTTTTTTTATAGTCTTGAGTAATAATTCAATGAAAACACTTTGGGGTTCGCCACCCACAATAATAATAGGACTAAAATTCATTTATTATAGCTTTATTAAAAATTCTTTTATAGTGAAGTGTTGAGTACATAGTTAATTGTCTATTTTTTTCAAAATTTACTGCCTTTTTAAATTGTTCATTTTCATTAATTTCTAATAATTGATTTTTTTTATCTTTTAATTTTATTAAAATAAAGCCGCCAGGAACTGTGATTGGATCTGTAACTTCTCCAACATTAATTTTTTCAATTTGTTCGGAAATTTTGTTTGAAAGTTGAGACTTATTTACCCAACCTATTTCACCACCTTTTTTTTTACTTTCAGAAACACTGTGAATTTTTGCAGTTTCTTCAAAACCTATTTTATTAATACTTTCTCTAATAATTTCCAATTTTTTCTTAAAACTTTCTTTTTCATTTATAGTAAATATTATTTCTGATAACAGCATGTTATCAACAGTTTTCTCAGCACTAAGTTTACTAATCTTATCTCTAATTTTATCTTCATCAATTAAAATTGCGTTATTATATTTTCGAACAATATAATCATTCCACGCAACTTCAATTGCAATTTTTTTTTTGACTGTATCTAAATTAACATTGTAATCTTTTAAGTATTTTTTGAACTCATTTATATTTGATATGCCAATTCCTAAGTATAAATCACTAATAACCTTTTTGATAATATTATCATTTTGTAAAATTTCATATTTTTTCTCAATTTCTATTTCTTTTACTTTTTCGTTAATTGCTGAATTTATCGCATATCTATAAATATCCTCATCTGGCAAATTTCTTAAATTGGGATTTAAAGCTAATAGATAGTTTTTTTCATTTTTAATATCAAAATTAGTTATAATTTGATTATTTACTTTTGCTTTAATAAGTATTTCAGATTTTACTGTTTTGAAATTAATTAATAAAAAAAACAATATTAGTAGATTAATTGTGAATTTTTTCATTATTTCCTTTTACTTGGAGAGTTTACTGATGAGAAAGGTAAAATTGAAATAGAAAAAAATATTTCCTCGTTGGGTTTAAGATCTTTGTCTGAATAATAATCTTTATTATATTGTATAGCTGCTGTTAAACAATCATTCTTATATTCATAAATTAAATTATAGTACTCAGTTAAATCTGTTTTTTTATTCCTTCTAGTTCTATATTTTAAAGAGCTAGAATTATTTAGAATTAATTTCATTTCACCTGAATAGTGATTTTCACTCCCTATTTCGTCATCTTCTTGTAAAAATTCAAATGTTGTAACAAATTTATTTATAGTTAAATCTGCTTTAATGAAATTGTAATTTGTTGATCTTAAATCGTTATCTATCGAAAAATTATAATCAATATTAAATTTTTCATTAGGTTTAAAATTGAATGCACCCATAATATCTGAACTTTTGTTATTTATAGTAGAGCTTTTAGGAAGCTTTTTTTCATTTTTGTCTCTTAGGACAGATGCAAGGCCAGCTGTCAAAATAGTATTATTTTGTTTATCTTTTAACTTATACTCACCTCCAAATGCTAATGATTGACCGCCCTCTAAACTATCATTTAACCCAAGTCTATTTTGGGTAAATACATTTTGAAAATCTATTTTTCTATCAAGACTTTTCAAATTTTTATTTTTATTAGGACTGTACATAAAAGTTGTTTTACCAGACAAGAAATTGTCAAATCTTTTGCCCTCTTTTTTCATTGGATAAGAAATATCATACAAAAAAGAGCCAAAATTTTGTGACCTAAAATTATTTGAATATTCCTTGGAGTTATCACTTTCGGTAGTTACATTTTTTAATAATAAATTAAATTTATTAACAAATCCTTTACTTGTAATTTTTGGTGAAGAAACATATTTAAGATCACTAATTAAAACTTTTTCAAATATATTTGTGTTATAGTTTTTTTGGTAACCATTTGATATTAAGTTTAAATTATTATTAAAATTTTTTGAAACCTCAAAGCTAGGTAATAAATATTGATATTTATCGCTTGATTTTTCTTTTGTTAAATCCTCATAGGATTCTACTTTTGCTTCAAAATTAAAATCTTGATTGTTTCCTCTAAAAATTAAAAACGAATTCAATAATGAATTGTTGTTAGTAATTCCAGATTTAACTTTATGAGATTTCAAGTAATTATCATTTGAAGTTGTCTCAATATTAACTTCAAGTTCACTATTTTCAAAATAACCCAAATCAAATTTTGCAAAAGAATTAGAAAAGAAATGGGATTTAGTGTTTTTTTTATTTTTTTTTATACCTAAATCTAAAATATGAGAAGATTTTTTGTTTTCTTGTCGAAATTCACTCTGAAATAATCCTTCACTGTCATTATAAATTTTGGGTGTAAAGGTAAGATCCTTATTAATTGAAATTACCTTGAAATATGGAACTGAAATAGAATCCCCTAAAGAACTTGAGCTTTCAAATTTAGGTATCAAAAAACCAGATTGTCTTTTTACAGTGGGATCAGGATGAAAAAATCTCGGAAAATAAATTACCGGTTGATCATAGATCTCAAGCCAGGCGTTTTTATAATATATAGTTTTTTTCAGTTTATCGTGTTTAATTTCTTCTGCTTTAAATTGCCATGGAGGACATTTATCACCATTTTTTTTGCATGTGGTAAAAACACCTTTTTTTATAAATGATTTGTTATTGCTGCTGAATAAGTAATTACCTCTTAACCTAGGGTCATTTTCTTTATTGCCAAAACTGGTCTTAGAAAAATCTAATTTTACTCCGTCGCCAATTAATTCATTATCTTTAAAATTAAATATAGCATTCTCAAAATAATATTTGTTATTTAATTGATCAGTCATTTTAACATTATTTGTTTTTAACATTTTTTGTTTTAGCAAAAATCTTGATTTATTGGTCGAAATATTATTACCAAAATAATCTTTAAAATTTGACGGAACATCAACTATAATCTCGTCTTTCAATTTATCATATACAATTTTTTCAGTATTAATTATTATTTTTTTTTCTAAATTAATTTTTATGTTTTTATTAAGGAAAATTTTTTCTTCATTTTTATTATAAATTAGTTGATCACCAAAAATTTCAATATTTTTATTTAGATTCTCAATTCGGATGTTTCCATTAGCTTTAATAACTTGTTTTGATTTATCATAATCCATTTCATCAGCATAAATTGTCTCATTTTCGTTAAAAATCTTTATATTTTTTTTAGCTATTATTCTTTGATCTTTATCTACAAGCTCAATAGAATTAGCCTGAAAATTTAATTCCTGGCTGGTTGCGAATGAAGTTATAAAAAAACTTACAAATATTATTAGAAATATATTTCTTATTTTATTTTTCATTTATTCTAATTAAGCTTATTGTTGAGATTAACATTATAATAATTAAAGGTATCCAAATTGAAATTCCAATAGGTATTTGTTCATTTTTTCCAAGTTCTTCAAAAAAGAAACTTAAATAATAAATTATGACCGAAATTAGAATACCAAAAATAAGGTGAAATATCTTTGATTTATTATACTTAATTTTTAGCATAATTGTAGCTGCCAATATGGTCATTATGGTTAAATAAAAAGGGAATGATATCAATTTCTGGATAGCTGAATTTACGTCAGTGGACGAGTAGTTAATGCTGTCATATTTTTTTCTCAATTCATTTAATTCAAAAATATTTAATGATGATAGATTTGAAAAAAGTGAGTTAACATCATTATAATTAAGATTAGTCTTAAAATTATAATCTTTTATATTAACACTCTTTCCATAAAAATTTGTAAGTTGTGCATCTTTTATCAACCAGTTTTTATTTTCAATAAATACTTCGTTTGCAATCAAATTACTTATAAAATTAAAATCCTTATCAAACTGTATTATGTCAACATTATACAAAGTTTTATTGTTAACCCTATTAGCATTAATTATATTGATATTTTCATCTACCTCATCTTTTATCCAAATTCCGTTTTCAGTTATTACTGCAAGATATTTATTATCTTTTGCATAAGAGTTTTTTAGATTTAGATAAGAGTACTTTAAACTAGATGAAAAATTATAATAAATAGTTATTATAATTAAACCTATAAAAAAACTTAAAATTGATAAAATCTTAATAATTTGCAAGTTATCAAGTCCAAAGTTTTTTAAAACTATAATTTCATTTTGGTCCATCAATTTTATAAAAGCAAATTGTGCAGTTATCAAAAACATGAAAGGAAAAATATCAAATAAAATTGATGGTATATTTAAAAATGTTAAAAAAATTGGTAGAGAAATTGGAACTTTTAAATCTTTAAAAAAATTTATCTCCTCAAAAATGTTCAAAATGAATGCTAATGATAAAAAAACAAAAAATGTCTTAAGTAATGTTGAGGTGAAAATTTTGCTAAGATATATTTGGTAAGTTTTAAATATCATTTAATTTTAATTTTGATTTTTTTGTCAAAGATGAATACATTAAAAAAAATAACACAAATGGTGCCATAAAAATAAAAAAACTTTCGAAAATATTAGCAGAATAGAATTTAGTTGATATTTCTGAAATGGAGATGGTAATTACACCTATTGTAAATATTTTAAATTTATATTTAGAAAAGTTTGTTGAATTTTTGGATTTAATCAATAATAAACTTCCTATTAAGGCAAGCAAGGGAATATAAAAGGGCTTAAAAATTCTTGAAAACAATTCTTGAGAAATTTTATTTTTTAAATCCAAAGTATCTCGACATATAAAATTGAAATTATTTTGATCTTTTACTGGTCTTCCCTTGTTCAGAAACAAGCAGTCGTAAAGACTTATAGTTTTAACCTCTTGAATTTTAGGAGTTTTAGTAGTCTTTGAGGTATATTTAGATAAATTTATTTTTGTTTCATTGAAATCAAAAGAATTTGTTTTTCCCTCATTTATATTTAATATTTTACCCTCTTTTAATATTAAAAAATTATTATCATTACTTTCACTAAAGTATCCTTTCCTCGCATAAATAATTTTTGATTTTGATATTGAGAATGAGTCTTTGATGATAATATTCTCTAAAGTATTTTCATACTTTTTATTTGTGTATATTGTCAACCTTTCTACCGTATCAATAAATTTTTTTGGTTTTACAAGTAGCGGCAGATAATCAATATTAGATGCTCTAATAAATGATCTAGCCTTATCTTGAGACATTGGAACTATATATAAACTGAAAAGAAAATTTAATATTAAAAATAAAAATGAGTAAGTAATAATTACGTTAATGAAAGTTATTTTTTTTATACCGTTAGTCCAAAAAATTAATGTTTGATTTTGCTCTTCATATTTTATCAAAGTAAAAAAGATTGAGAAAAAAAACATAAAAGGCAGCAATTTACTAAAAATTTTAGGTAAACTATAAATTGTATACAGAAAATAAATTTTGAAACTATGTCCGTCCTCAGTTACAAATTCTAGGTAATTTACTGCTTGAATAACCCAAACAATTAATGTCACAGCACTACTAGATAATATAAAGAACTCTGTAGTTTCCCTTAAAAAATTTTTAAAAATTATTTTTTTCATTGAAATTTATTAAAATAATCATATACACGTTTTGTTAGAAA